>OGKA01000494.1_pt1 | contig 43013 bp, 37 predicted proteins | sample 1572211 | NCBI WGS metagenome assembly OGKA01 (sample SAMEA2582125, study PRJEB24529) | metagenome | biome: Human gut stool | place: China | collected 2011 | reverse complement strand
TCTGCTTTTCAGCAGCGAAGATTATTTTATCAAATCTTCATTTTCTTGTCAAGTACTTATTTTAGTACTTTTATTTTAACCACATTTGAACTCAGTTAAAATAAATGGCGGAGAAGGAGGGATTTGAACCCTCGCGCCGCTATTAACGACCTATCCGCTTTCCAGGCGAACCCCTTCAACCACTTGGGTACTTCTCCATAATGCTCTCAGTTCATTGTATGGTATTTAATTGACGGAGAGAGTGGGATTCGAACCCACGGCTCCTTACGGAATCACTGGTTTTCAAGACCAGCTCCTTAAACCACTCGGACATCTCTCCATGAAGTTTAGTTGCTTCTTCTTGCGCAGCGACCTTGACTATTATATCTTACCGACCAACGGTTGTCAAGCATTTTTTTCGCTTTCTTTCGTTTTTTCTTTTTAGCAACCTCAGCGTCATGTTTCCGTGTCGCTCGCGGTGATATAGATATTACAGGAAAAGTCGAAACCTGTCAACCCCTTTTTTTCATTTTTTTGCTAAAAACTTTTTCTTACATTATATATGAATTATATATAAATTCTCTCCGCTGCATATCGCTTACATGTAGCTTTTCTTTTTAATCCATGCTAAAATAGATTGACTTTCAAAATCTATGTAATAAGGAGGTACCTATGAAAACAGTTACAGAACGTTTTTTAACATATGTAAAGCATCACACCACTTCCGATGAAACATCCGATACCTTTCCCAGCACCAAGCGGCAGCTTGCCTTTGCCGCTTTTCTTGCAAAGGAATGTGAAGCAATCGGTCTGCAATCCGTCTCTATGGATGCCTATGGCTATGTGACCGCCCTTCTGCCCGGCAATACAGCAAACGCCCCCACCATCGGCTTTATTTCCCACATGGATACCAGTCCCGATGCAAGCGGCGAAAATGTTCTTTCAAATATTGTGGAAAATTATGACGGCAAAGCAATCCCCCTCAATGGTACCGTTCTTTCTCCCGAGGAATTTCCTTCCTTAAAGGAGTATATCGGACAGACTCTCATCACCTCAGACGGCACCACCCTGCTTGGCGCGGATGATAAAGCAGGCATTGCTGAAATTCTCACTGCCGCAGAATATCTTCTCGCACATCCCGAAATTCCCCATGGCGCTATTCGCATTGCCTTTACCCCCGATGAAGAAATCGGCAAGGGTGTGGATTTCTTCGATGTGGACAAATTTCACGCAGATTTCGCCTACACGCTGGATGGCGGTCGCATCGGTGAGCTGGAATATGAAAACTTCAATGCGGCACGCGCAATCATTCGCATCAAAGGAAAAAATGTACACCCCGGCTCTGCAAAAAATGTCATGAAAAACGCCGCCCTCATCGGTACGGAAATTGCTTCTCTCCTGCCGGAACGCGAAACACCCGCGAAAACCGAAGGCTACGAAGGCTTTTTCCATCTCTGCTCCTTTGAAGGTGATGTCACCTCCGCAACCCTGAATTATATCATTCGTGATTTTAACGCAGACTCCTTCGCGCACCGCAAGGAGCTTCTGCGGCTGATTGTGGAACGAAAAAATGCACAGTATAATAACTGTATCGAATTGGATTTGCGTGATGAATATTATAATATGCTCTCGCAGATTGAACCACACATGGAAATTGTAAGCCTTGCCAAGCAGGCAATGCTCGACTGCGGCATCACTCCCATCATTCAGCCTATCCGCGGCGGCACAGACGGTGCGCGTCTTTCCTTCATGGGTCTGCCTTGTCCGAATCTTTTCGCCGGCGGTCATAATTTCCACAGCAATTATGAATATATCCCCGTTCCTTCCATGGAAAAGGCAGTCAGCATGATTGTTCGTATCGCAGAACTTGCCGCAACGACGCTTGACTTTCAAAAAAACGTATGATATCATTTTCTCATATTATTTATGATAACAGCGATGATTGAGTATATGGGCAAAACTGGTTACAGCCGCAGAGAGCAGTCCGGTCGGTGAAAGGTCTGCAGCACAGTTTTTGTAAATTACGCCTCATGAGCTTTGTGTAGGAAATGACACAACGATTGCCCTACGTTACAGGGGCAGGAAGATGCTTGTCTTTTTGCAGGATAGGCATAAATTAAGGTGGTACCACGGGTTCTCTCGTCCTTTCGGCGAGAGGCCCTTTTTTATGCTTTTGCGCAAGGCTTCGCTGCATCAATCTATCCATCATATATCAGAAAAGGAGAATGTAACATGAACGCTTATGAAGTATTAAAGGAACGCGGCTTTATCGAACAGCTGACGCATGAAGAGGAAATCAAGGCGCTTTTTGAAAAAGGCGGTGTCACCTTCTATATCGGCATCGACCCCACCGCGGACAGCCTGCATGTTGGGCATTTCCTGACCGTTATGGCTATGGCGCACATGCAGCGCTGCGGCAACCGCCCCATCTGCCTGATGGGCGGCGGCACAGGCATGATCGGCGACCCCTCCGGCAAAGCCGATATGCGTAAAATGATGACTGTCGAAACCATCGACCATAACGTAGCCTGCATCAAAAAGCAGCTTTCCCGTTTCATCAATTTCGATGAGGGCGAGGGCGGTGCCATCATTGCCAATAACGCAGACTGGCTGAGAAATCTGAACTATATCGAATTCCTGCGTGAAATCGGTACCCATTTCTCCGTAAACCGTATGCTTGCGGCAGATTGCTTCAAAACCCGTATGGATAGAGAGCTTGGTCTGTCCTTCCTTGAATTTAACTATATGATTATGCAGGGCTACGATTTTTACGAACTGAACAAAAGATACAACTGTATGCTGGAAATGGGCGGCAACGACCAGTGGTCTAATATCATCGCAGGCGTAGAGCTGATTCGCCGCAAAGCACAGAAGCCCGCTTACGGCATGACCTTCAAACTGCTGACAAACAGCGAAGGCGTAAAAATGGGCAAAACCGTTTCCGGTGCCGTTTGGCTTGACCCCGAAAAAACCTCTCCCTACGAATTCTATCAGTACTGGAGAAATATCGGGGATAAGGATGTTGAAAAATGTCTGGCTCTGCTGACCTTCCTGCCTATGGATGAGGTTCGCCGTCTGGGCGCACTGGAGGGCGCGGAAATCAATCATGCAAAGGAAGTCCTTGCCTTTGAGCTGACAAAAATCGTACATGGCGAAGCAGAAGCAACCAAAGCACAGGATGCCGCAAGAGCATTGTTCGGTAAGGGGGCCGCAACCGTGGATGCACCCTCCACAGAAATTTCTGCCGCCGAATTTGCAGAAGGCATGGATATCCTGACACTGCTGACCACAATTAAGGTTGTTCCTTCCCGCTCCGAGGGCAGACGTGCCGTACAGCAGGGCGGCGTAAAGCTGGCAGAGCAGCCCGTAAAGGATATTGATTTCAAGGTAACCGCAGACCTCTTTACAGATGGTAAGCTGTTGGTGCAAAAGGGCAAAAAGACCTTCCACAATGTCATTCTGAAATAAGAACCACATAAAAAAAGAACCACATAAAAATAAGAGGTGTTTTTTCACCTCTTATCAGACTGTAGACAAAATAGTTTTGAGGCAGCGGAAGGGCTTGGGAAACAAACTGTTCATTACTTTGCTACGCAAAGCAGGCTTCGCCTGCCGCCCCTTCTTGGGCGGTAAGTAGTTTCCCAAATGGAATCCGCAGTCGGAATTCATTTCCGACGAGGAAAACAGCGAGTTTCGAGGCTTTTAAGCTGATGGAACTCGTCTGTTTATTCCTCTGTCTTAGCAAGTCGAAATCCTGATTTCGACTTAGGTGTCGACTTTGTCGACACCTTGATAAGAGGTGTTTTTTCACCTCTTATTTTTATGCCCTAAATGATCTTATTCGCCCAAAAGCAGCTTTTCCAGCTCCTGCGGCGTATGTACCAGCTGTGTAGCGCCCGCCTGCTTCAGAAAGTCCGCATCCCGAAACCCCCAGCAAACGCTGATGCAGTCCATTCCTGCGTTTTTTGCCGTCTGCAAATCCACTTCAGAATCCCCGATGTATAAGCAGTCCTCTCTTTTCACACCAAGCCGCTCCGCCGCCGTAAAAACCATATCGGGTGCAGGCTTGCGCCGAATCCCCTCGGCTTCTCTCTCTCCTGCCGCCGCATCAATGCAGCCGGGGAAATATCTTTCGCAAAGCCCCTTCACCGCCGTATCAAATTTATTCGATACCACACCAAGGCGCAGACCGCTTTCCCTCAGCCTTTTCAGCAAAGGCAAAATCCCCTCGTAAGGCGCGGTTTTGTCCGCCATGTGTGCCTTATAATATGCCTGATATTCCGCCAGACAAGCCGCAAAAACCGCCTCCTTCGTCCCCTCAGGCAAGGCCGACCGCATCAGAAACTCACTCCCATTTCCCAGAAATTTTCGGATTTCTTCTTTTCTCCGCAAAGGAAAGCCGTGCGCCTGTAAGGTCACATTCACACTGCTTGTCAGGTCATCCAGTGTGTTCAGCAGCGTTCCATCCAAATCAAACAAAATTGCCTGTTGTTTTTTCATTTTTTCACCTCCGTCCGCTCCTATTTTATTCCTTTTTTCATTCATATTCAACAATTTTAACACGAGTGATTTTGTATGGATTTTTTTCGCCCACCCCCTTGTCAATTTGTCCCAACAGGTCTATAATAAGACTTAAATAAAAAAGGAAACATTTTTATTACATAAAAAAGCAGTTTTTTCTCAAAAACTGTCATGCTTTTTCTTTAAAGGAGGAATTCTTATGGCAAAGAAAGTATTGATGTTAGCAGGCGATTTTACAGAAGATTATGAAACAATGGTACCCTTCCAGGCAATGGAAATGTTGGGCTATCAGGTAGATGTTGTATGCCCCGACAAAAAAGCAGGCGATATTATCCGTACAGCAATTCACGACTTTGAAGGCGAACAGACATACTCCGAAAAGAGAGGTCATAACTTTGCTCTGACAGCAGATTTTGATGCAGTAAATACAGCCGATTATGCAGGTCTGTTTATCACAGGCGGTCGTTCTCCCGAATATCTGAGACTGACCCCCAGAGTCATCGAAATCGTACAGGAATTCTTTGCAGCAAATAAGCCCGTTGCAGCAATCTGCCACGGACCTCAGATTCTGACCGCTGCCAATGTGCTGAAAGGCAAAAAGGCAACCGCATATCCCGCAGTTGGCCCCGATATCACTCTGGCAGGCGGCGAATATGTAGCTGTCGATGCTTCCGAGGCTGTTGTAGACGGCAATCTGGTAACTGCTCCCGCATGGCCCGGCGATTCCGCAATCACAAGAGAATTCATCAAGCTGATGGGCGCAAAATGGGAACTGTAATCACAGTATCTTTGTAATATCTTTTTCTTAAACTCAAAAAAAGCAGGGAGGACTTTTCTTCGGAATTGCTCTCTCTGTTTTTTTATAAAAGCTTTCCACGCAAAAGAGGTGATCTTTCTTGACTTTGTCACAACTGGAATACATCATGGAAATCTGTCACTGCGGCTCCATGAACAAGGCATCTCAGCATCTGTTCGTTTCGCAGTCTACCATTTCCACCGCCATTCGTGAGCTGGAGGAGGAAATGGGTATTACCATCTTCACGCGCAGCAATCGCGGCATCGCCCTTACCGAGGAAGGGCAGGAATTCCTTGCAAAAGTTTATCCCATCTGGGAAAAGTGTAGGGAAATCAAGCAATTTTATACTGCAAAGGAATTTGATGAAAAAAATTCTCTTTCCATCAGCACACAGCGTTACCCCTTTTGTTCCAAGGCATTTGTGGAATTTCTGCAAAAACAGGATTTGGAGCATTTCCGCTTCGGCTTTAAGGAATGCCCCTTAGGCAAGGTCATTCAGGAGGTACAAAACGGAACCAGCGACATCGGCATTATTTTTCTTTCCGAAATGACAGAAGCCTCTCTGCGGCGGCATTTTTCCTCCAAAAATCTGGAATTTCATGAAATGAAACGCATCCGCCCTCATGTTTTTCTGAATAAAAACCATCCGCTTGCACAGAAGGATACGATTTCCTTAGAGGATTTGCCCGCATATCCTTATGTTGTGTTTACAAAAAAGGATGAATCCTCTCTGCAATTCTCCGAGGAGGCAAATCTACAGCAAAACATCACATTTCCACGCATCATTTATATCAATGACCGCGCTACCTTCTATAATGTTGCTGCACATACGGATGCCCTTTCCACAGGCAGCGGCGTTTTGCCGGATGGCTATTGCGATCGGCGCATCACCGCAATCCCCCTTTCCGATGCAACCGAGGATATGTGTATCGGGTGGCTCAAGAAAAAGGATAGGTCTCTTTCTGCCAAGGCTGCGGAATTTATCGAAATTCTGGAAAAAATCATACAGCTTTATTAAACAAAAGGACGTTGCTCTTCACAAAAAAAGCAACGCCCTTTTTTCTGTATCAAAAAGGAACTCTTAGAATCATCTTTGGTTGGATTTTTTAAATTTTAGAAAAGCCCAGTTCGAGGTCTGCAATAATATCCTCTGCATTTTCCAGACCGACAGACAGACGAATCAGCCCTGCGGAGATGCCTGCCGCTTTCAGCTCCTCTTCTGTATACACGGAATGTGTCATAGATGCAGGATGCTGTACCAATGTTTCCGCATCCCCCAGAGATACCGCAATCGGAATCATAGACAGGCTGTTAACAAATTTCATGCCGCCTTCCTTGCCTCCCTTCACCTCGAAGGAAATCATTGCACCAAAGTCCTGCATCTGCTTTTTCGCAATTTCATATCCGGGATGCGTCTCCAGTCCGGGATAATAAACCCTTTCTACCTTTTCCTGCTTTACCAGATATTCCGCAACCTTCTTTGCATTCTCACAATGACGTTCCATACGAATCTCCATTGTTTTTAAACCGCGCATAATCAAGAATGCCTCGAAGGGCCCTAAGGTTGCACCGGTCATATCCTTCAGACCAAACAGCTTCACTTCATTGATAAATGCTTCTGTCCCTACCACAAATCCGGCAATGACATCCCCGTGCCCATTCAGATATTTTGTTGCGGAATGTATCACTACATCCGCCCCCAGTTCCAGAGGACGCTGCAAATAAGGAGATGCAAAGGTATTGTCGCAAACAACCTGAATTGCAGGATTATACGCATGTGCAAGCTCTGCCACAGCCTGAATATCAGAAATCTTCAGATTCGGGTTAGCAGGTGTTTCCAGATAAACACATACCGTATTTTCCTTCAGATTTGCTTTTACCTGTTCCAAATCGGAGGTATCCACAAATGTCACCTCTACGCCGTAGCGTGTCATACCGTGGTTTAACAATGCAAAGGTGCAGCCATACAGTGTCTCATCCGCCAGAATATGCTTGCCTGCGCCTGCAATGCTCCATAAGCAGGCAGAAACTGCACCCATACCGCTGCTCGCTGCCGCGCAAGCCTCGCCGCCCTCCAGGAGTGCCACCTTGTTTTCCACCGCAGAAATGGAAGGGTTTCCCAATCTGGTATAAATATATCCCTTTTCTTCTCCCGCAAAGCGTCTGCCGCCCTGTTCGCAGCAGTCAAATTCAAATGTTGAGGTTTGATAAATCGGCATGGTCAGTGCACCATATTGCGTATCCTTCATCTTTCCGCCATGAATTGCCTTTGTTCCAAATCCACTGTTTTCCTTTACCATTGTCAATCACTCCTTTTTTCATTTTTGATTCATTCTTATTTTCTTCTTCTAAAGCATAGCACAGCTTCCGCATAGGGTGTTATTTCACAAAACAGATAACCGCTTATCAGAATTGCAGATACTGCCGGCACTGCCTTCCCCTTCTGCTTGTACTTTCGCCGTTTTTCCTTTATAATAAAAGATACGAAAATTTGAAACTGAGAAAGGAGAACTTCTTATGTCCAATATTGCATTAGAAGAAAAAATAAGAAATCTCTCTGCGGATTATATCTATCAGCAGGCAGTCGGCTCTCTGCTGCTGCTGCTCATGAGTGCCATGGAGGATGCCGAAAAAGGCGTAACCGCCCTCCCCTATGAAATCCCTGCCGATGTGCAGGAAATCAAGGAGGAAATCAAGGCATACCTCATCCGTCTGGAGGATTTGCTCGAAAGCGATGCCGCATCCCGCATGGTTGTGCTGGAGGACTGCATGGAGCTGAAAAAGCGTCTGCTTTCCATCTACGAAACCATCTACAGCTATTTCTCCCAGTGGAACATCATCTCCACGCTTGTCAGCGACCAGATTGCCCTGCGCAAATATAAGGAGGACGGCGTATCCCAAAAGCAGGTGGAATGGTCTCTGTTCTTTGCAGACTGCCATGCCTTTATGGAAAGTGCGGAAACTCTGCTTGACCAGAAAACCTACATGGGGCAGCTTCTCAAGTGTATCCCCCTCTATATGACAAGGGATAAATATTATGACACCGTCCGTGCCTCTCTGGATGCCGCTTTTGCAGGCGAAAGTAGGGATTTTATCGAGGCCTCTCTGAAAGCCTTCGAGGGCTTTTGCAGTCCGCAGGAAAACCCCCTGTATGGCAAGTATTTCCCCGAACTCGCAGAATGGATTGGACAGAAGCGCATGGTTCTGCCGCATAAGCTTTCCGATGAGGAGCTTGCAAATTTCTATGAGGAACTCAAAGAAACCTTTGAAACACTGGAGCAGATTGAGGAATATTTCTCCTGCATCCTGCACGATATCAATTCCTTGATTCTCCTGTTCTATCTCACCTATTCCTTTACGGACATCACAGAGGGCAGTGCCGCCTATGCCGATTTGTATCATATCGTCTGCGATTTCATCAGTGATAAGCTGACTCTGACCGAAAAAGCGGCTTATCTGGATACCCTCACAGAGCAGCTGGAGGCAACCGTTGAGCCTGTCATTGATAAAGCAAATGCCATCGGTAAGGAAGAATATGAAGCTCTGCAAAAGGCAGGCTCCTTCGCCGGCTTCTCCGCGGATACCAAAAAGGTTCTCATGACAGAGGAATTCATCCGCGAATGCTTCTTCGGTGATTTGAACGATGAATTGTTCCATTTCGATATCCCGGAGGAGCTTCCTGCCGCAACCGCAGAGGAAAAGAAAGCCCTCTTTGATGCGTTTATTACAAAAACAAGAAACCACTTCGACACCCTGCCTACCCAGACCAGAAAGCTGGCAATGCAGAATCTGACAGGTGCCTTGCCCCCTGTCTATACCGTCCATGACGTGATGGATATGCTGATGGAGGCGATTGATAAAGCCACCTCCGAGGAGCAAAAGGTTCTGATTGTGGATAAGGTCGGTATGGTATTCAACGAAAACGGCTGGCAGTCCATCACCGAAGACTATGATGATGACTGCGGCTGTGGACACGATTACCATCACCACGATCATGACTGCGGCTGTGGACATGACCACCATCACCACGATCATGACTGCGGCTGTGGACATGACCATGACCATCATCATCACCACTGAGGAGGATTCTTATGTTTACCTTTAATCATTATAACTATAACGTACTCGATCTGGAAAAAAGCATGGCATTCTATGCAGCCGCACTTGGTCTGAAGGAGGTGCGCCGCAAGGAAGCCCCTGACGGCAGCTGGAAGCTGGTTTATCTGGGCGACGGCAAATCCGATTTCACATTAGAGCTGACTTGGCTGCGCGACCGCAAGGAGCCCTACAACCTTGGCGAAAATGAATTCCATCTTGCGTTTCAGGCTGCGGATTTCGATGCTGCACACGCAAAGCACAAGGAAATGGGCTGCATCTGCTTTGAAAATCCCGAAATGGGCATCTATTTCATCAACGATCCCGATAATTATTGGCTTGAAATCATCCCTAAGCCCTAAGGCTCCTTCCGCCACAACAAAATATCCCCCTCTGTATTCGTACAGAGGGGGATATTTTTTGCTTCTTTTTAAAATTCATAAGGGGGATTACCGGAAAAATCTGCAATCACGCCGTGTGCATTTTCCAGATAGAACACCTTGAAAATGGGATTGGTTGCTTCGCCATACTGTCCTTTTACGATAGGATTTTCCATGCAAGCCTCTTTCACTGCCATATTCTCCTCAAAAACAGCCTTCCCTGCCAGTCGAATCCAAGCGTATTCGGGAGAGGACACGGAAATTTCAATTTCAGGATTTACCTGCATATCCTTGTATACCTCCTTTGTTTCATTGGTACAGAACCAGAGCTTGCCATCCTTTTCCAACGCAAACATAAATGGGCGGCATTTTGCCTTTCCGTCACGTCCTACGGTTGCCAGATACTGTACGGGGTTTGCCTTCAAAAATTCAACTACTTTCTGCATAATATTTCCTCCTTGTTTATGTTGTAATTATGTTGGTTACATCCAGTACCTGTATCATAGCACTCTTTAAATGTAATGTCAATGATTACAACAAGATATTTTTATTTTTCTGCAAAAAGAAAAGACTCTTGGTTCTTCTCCAACCAAAAGCCTTCTTTTTATTCCTTCGCAATCCGGTTTTCTGTATCCCTTTTCACATCCGCAAGTGTGATTGCCTCCAGTTCCTTTTCCATCGCCGCCTGCACCCGTTCCAGCTTATCATCCAACACATGATGGATATTTCGCCCTACCGGACAAAGCGGATTCGGGTTTTCGTGAAAATGGAACAACGCCTCCTCCGGCACAGATTCCACCGCCTTATAAATATCCAGAAACGTAATCTCCTCCAATGGTCTTGTTACTTCCACACCACCCGTGCCACGCGAAACCGTAATCAGCCCTGCCGCTTTCAGCTTCTGCAGCAGCTTGCGGATAATCACAGGGTTTGTGCCTATGCTTCCTGCCATAAAATCGCTCGTCATTTTCTGATTTTTGAATGTATCGATACAGGCAAACATGTGAATTGCCATGGTAAATCTACTCGAAATCTGCATACTTCTCCCTCCGTCCTACCTTTACTATAACAGTATCCCATTGTAATTGCAACGGTTACTTTTTCAGCGAAAAAATCCCCTTGGAATTTCTCCAAGGGGATTCAAATTTTATTTTTCTTATTTCTTCAGCTGTGCCAGTCTTTCCTCAACCTGTGCCAGCATTGCTTTATATTTTTCTTCCTTCGCCTTTTCTTCTTCGATCACATGCGCGGGTGCCTTTGCAACGAAGCCCTGATTTGCCAGCTTCTTCACAACGCGGTCAACCTCTTTTTCCAGTTTGGTCTTTTCCTTTTCCAGACGTTCAATTTCCTTCGCAAAATCAACCAGCTCTGCCAAAGGCATGTAGATGGTCGCATCCTGAACCACAACAGAAACCGCATCCTCGCCAATGCCTGCCTTGTCCGTCTGCACGGTTACCTCACTTGCATGTGCCAGTGTCTTAAAGAATACCTTGGAATGCTCAAAGATATACCGAACACCTTCGTTTTCGGAAACAACGTAAACATGTACCTTCTTAGAGGGCGCAACGTTCATTTCCGCACGAATGTTACGAATATTTCTTACTGCCTCTTTGATGGCATCAATTTCCGCTTCATTTTCCTTGAAATTCCATTCCTCCTTGTAAACAGGCCACTGAGAGGTCATGATGGTTTCTTCCTCATCCTGAATATGCATAAACAGCTCCTCTGTAATGAAGGGCATGAAGGGGTGCATCAGCTTCAGTGCATTGATCAGAACCTGCTTCAGCGTCCACAGTGCCGCTGCTCTGGTGCTGTCCTCCTTGTTATACAGACGAGGCTTCACCATTTCAATATACCAGTCGCAATATTCATCCCAGATGAAATCATAAACCTTCTGTGCCGCCAGACCAAGGTCATATTTGCTCAGGCTTTCCTGTACTTCCTTTGCCAGCGTGTTTACCTTGGACAGAATCCATTTATCCGCAGAGGTCAGCATCAGGAACTTGGGTTCTTCGCCGTCCTCCATATTCATCATCACGAAGCGGGACGCATTCCACATCTTGTTGCAGAAGTTTCTGCAATTATCCAGTCTTTCCCAGTAGAAACGCATATCGTTACCGGGTGCGTTGCCTGTAATCAGCATCAGACGCAGGGGGTCGGCACCATAATTTGCGATAACCTCCAAGGGATCAATGCCGTTCCCCAAGGATTTAGAGAATTTCCGTCCTTGGTCGTCACGAATCAAGCCGTGAATCAAAACATCGTTAAACGGTCTTTCGCCAATCTGCTCCATACCGGAGAATACCATTCTGATAACCCAGAAGAAAATGATATCATAGCCTGTTACCAAAACGCTTGTGGGATAGAAGTGCTTCAGCTCCTCTGTTTCATGGGGCCAGCCCAGTGTAGAGAAGGGCCACAGCGCAGAGCTGAACCAGGTATCCAGTGTATCCTCATCCTGTGTGATATTTGCGGAGCCGCATTTTTCGCATTTTTTGGGATTTTCCTTCGCTACTGTGATATGACCGCAGTCCGCACAGTAGTATGCAGGGATTCTGTGTCCCCACCAAAGCTGACGGGAAATACACCAGTCGCGGATATTATCCAGCCAGTGCATATAAATCTTGCCGAAACGTTCGGGAACAAATTTCAGTTCCTGATCCTGATAAACCTTGATGGCAGGCTTTGCCAGCTCGTCCATTTTCACAAACCACTGCAGCTTAATCATAGGTTCGATGGATGCATGGCATCTTTCATGGCAGCCTACCGCATGGGTGATATCCTCGATTTCAACCAGATAGCCTTCTTCGTCCAGCTGTTTTACGATTTCCTTTCTGGCCTCCAATCTGTCCATGCCTGCAAATCTGCCTGCCTTTTCATTCATTGTGCCGTCATCATTCATCACGCAAATACGGGGCAGGTCATGTCTCAGCCCAACCTCGAAGTCATTCGGGTCATGCGCAGGTGTAATTTTTACAACACCGGTACCAAATTCTCTGTCAACATATTCATCCGCAACGATGGGTACTTCCTTATTCAGAACGGGAACGATACAGGTCTTGCCGATCAGGTGCTGATATCTTTCATCTGCGGGATGTACCGCAACCGCAGTATCGCCCAGCATGGTTTCGGGTCTGGTGGTTGCCAGTCTCAGCTTTTCATCAGAACCAACAATGGGGTAATTGATATGATAGAAATGCCCTGCCATATCAACGTGCTCTACCTCTGCATCGGAAATTGTAGTCTGACACTCCGGACACCAGTTGATAATCTTTTCCCCGCGGTAAATATAGCCCTTTTCATACAGACGGCAGAAGGTTTCCAGAACCGCTTCGGAGCAGCCCTCGTCCATCGTAAAGCGTACACGGTCCCAGTCGCAGGAGCAGCCCAGCTTTCTCAGCTGGTTCAGAATAATGCCGCCGTATTCCTCCTTCCACGCCCACGCGCGTTCCAAAAAGCCCTCACGGCCAACATCCTCCTTGGTCAGCCCTTCGGATGCCATCTTCTGCACAACCTTCAGCTCTGTGGAAATGCTTGCATGGTCAATGCCGGGTACCCAAAGTGCGTTGTAGCCTGCCATTCTTTTCCAGCGAATCAGGATATCCTGCATGGTGTTGTCCAGTGCATGTCCCATGTGCAGCTGCCCTGTGATATTCGGGGGCGGCATTACGATGCAAAAAGGTTCTTTTGTTTTATCTACTTCTGTATGGAAATATTTCTTTTCCATCCATTTGTTGTAAAGTCTTTCCTCTACAACAGAGGGGTCAAAATTCTTTGCCAGCTCTTTCATAGTATTTCCTCCTATTTTTTTCATTTCACCGTGAATCAAAAAAAGCCTCCGTCCAACCAAAGGACGAAAGCTCGCGGTACCACCTTATTTCCCGTTTCTAAAAACGGACACTTTATCGTCTGTAACGGGACCTCCCGGCTTCGCCTACCCAGAAATTTCTTCTGAAATTCCCTTCAGCAAAGCAACTCCAAAGCTACCTTCCACATTCTTTCTACAAAGGATTTTTCAGCCAATGAATCCTTCTCTCTGTATAGTTCGGATGTGTACTCCTCTTTTTCTCTGTCTTTCACAGTGTTGTTTTTCTTTCTATACCTCAAGATTTTATTCAATTCTACCAGTTTTGTCAACCCTAAATTAGTAAATAAGTAAGAAAAAAAGACTTTTCTACTATTTTTCAAAAAGTCTTTCCTGTTTTCAACTTTAATTTTCCCTGTCCTTGGGATAACGTGAAATATTCAGCAGCATCCCAACCATCGCCATCAAAAACAACAGCGAGGTGCCGCCGTAGCTGATAAACGGCAGCGGCTGCCCCGTATTGGGAATCGTATTCGTTACAACGCCGATATTGATAATCGACTGGAAGGCGATAACCGCCGTAATCCCCGTTGCAACCAGCATCCCATAGCTGTCCTTTGCATTCATCGCAATGCGAATCCCTCGCCAGATCAGCACCGCAAACAGCAGAATCACCAAAGCCGCCCCGACAATCCCAAGCTCCTCACAAATAATCGCAAAAATAATATCGTTATATGCTTCCGGAATAAAGGTTTTCTGTCGGCTCTGCCCCAGTCCAAGTCCGAATAAGCCGCCGGATGCCAGTGCATATAGCGACTGAATCGTCTGGAAGCCATCGCCCGTTGGGTCTGCCCAGGGGTCAAGCCATGTCTTGATACGGGTCAGTCTGTAGCGAAATTTGGGAATCGCTACAGCAAGGCCGCAAAGAGGAATTGCCCCTGCGATTGCCGCCCCGAAATACCAAACACGCGGGCTTGCCACAAAAAGAATCGTTGCACCCATCAGCCCAACCAAGAGCGCCGAGGAAAAGTTCGATATTGCAATCAGCGCCACAGGCAGCAGCAGCACACAGCATGCCTTGAGGAAACCCTTCAGATTTGCCAGCTCCTTCCGATGCTCAATCACATAAGAGGAAAGAAACAGAATCACGGCAATTTTCGTAAATTCCGAAGGCTGAAAGGAAAGCGAACCAATCCCCAGCCAACGCTTCTGCCCGCCTGCCTCTGTCCCGACAAAGGGCAGTGCAAGCAGGAACAGGTTGGAAAGCCAGTATGCCAGCTTTGCAAATCGTCTCCAGAGGGTATACGGAATATGCATCATGCCAACCATTGCCACAATCCCCAGAACCGCCCAAAGGCTCTGCCGTTTCAGGAAATAGAACATATCATTATGGAATCGCTCCGTTGTCATTGTGTAATAATAGCTGGAGCTGAAAATCATGACAACGCCAAAAAGCACCAGAATCAGCACAATAAACAGAACCGTGAAGTCATATCCCAACGGCTTTCTATACTTCCGCTTTGCGGTTTTCTTTTTTGGTTTGACATGACTCATCTTCACACCTCATTCCAGCGTTTTTTATTTCAGATATCCCCGAACCTGCTCCTTGAACATATCTCCGCGCTGTTCATAGTTATCAAACATGCCCCAGCTTGCGCAGGCAGGAGAAAGCAGTACACAGTCGCCGTCCTCCGCCTTTTCTCTGCACAGATCGACCGCTTCTTCAAAGGTTTCACAATCGGAAATGGCAGTAAAGCCGAATTTCTCCGCAGATGCGCGTACCTTCGGTGCCGTTACGCCAATCAGCACCAGATGCTTCACTCTGCCGGGAAACAGCTTTGTCCATTCATCAAAGGAGCTGCCCTTATCATAGCCGCCGCCAATCAGCACAATCGGCTTTTTCATCGCCAGTACCGCGCGGATGGATGCGTCCACATTCGTCCCCTTGGAGTCATTATAATAGTCCACACCGTCCACCGTCGCAACATATTCGATGCGATGTGCTACGCCTGCAAATCCCTTCAGCACCGCGCGAATGGTATCCAATGCAATCCCCGCACAAATGCCCATTGCCGCCGCCGCCATCACGTTTTCATAGTTATGCACGCCCAGAATCTGTAACTCATCCACATGAATCAGGGTTTCGTTGATAGCGCCCCAGCGCACCTCGATGGCATCCCCGTCCAGATAAATACCTTCTGCAAGCGTTTCGGAGGAATCGAAGAAAAATACCTTCGCCGCGGTTTTGTCCGCCATTTTTCTGCAGGTCTCGTCCCCATGGTTCAGAATACAGAAATCCGCAGCGGTCTGCTTTGCAAAAACTCTTTCCTTCATGGCAATGTAAACGTCCATGGTTTTATGTCTGTTCAAATGGTCGGGTGTAATATTCAGCACTGCGCTGATATGCGGATGAAATTCCTTCGCCTTTTCCATCTGGAAGCTGCTGATTTCCGCAACCACCCAATCCTTTTCGGTCAGCCGCTCTACCTCCTCGCTGTAGGGAATCCCGATATTGCCGACAACCGCCGTGCCGCTGTAAGCCGTTTTCATGATTTCGCCTGTCAGCGTGGTTGTAGTTGTTTTGCCGTTTGTGCCTGTGATTGCCGTAATCGGGCAGGGTGTCAGGCGGTACGCCAGCTCCACCTCGCTGATGACCTCGATTCCTGCCTTCTCCGCCGCCGCAATAAAGGGCAGGTCGCAGGGGATGCCGGGGCTTAATACAATCAAATCCTGCGCGCAGGCAATCTCATCGGGGTTTGCGCCCGTGTAAAGCACAATGCCCTCCCCCTCCAATGCCAGCACATCGGCAGAAATTTCCTCTCTTTTTTTCATATCCTGCAATGTAACCCTCGCACCCAGTCTGTTCAACAGCTTTGCCGCCGCAATGCCGCTTCTTGCCATGCCGCAGACTAAGGCCTTTTTACCATTGTATTCCACGTTTGATTCCTTCTTTCCAAAATTCCTTACAGGAACATATATTTACAGCCCAGAAAACCAATGAGACACAGCAGTGCCGTTGCCACATAGAAAAGCGTCACAACCTTGGTTTCCTTCCAACCGCATTTTTCCAGATGATGATGGAAGGGTGCCATCTTAAATAAGCGTCTGCCTTCCCCGTATTTTCTCTTTGTAAGCTTAAACCAGCCAACCTGCAGCATAACCGAAATGGATTCCCAGAGGTAAATAAACCCGACAATCACGATAAAAATGGGCATTTTCAGAAGAAACGCCGCCGATGCCACAAAGCCGCCCAGTGCCAGAGACCCCGTATCCCCCATAAACACCTTTGCAGGATAGGAGTTAAAGATTAAGAACGCCATCAGACCGCCCACAATCGCACCGCAAACAGGTGCAATCGTGCTGCCTGCCGCCCATGCCACAATCATGAAGAATGCCGCCACCAGAAGGGTTACGCCGCCTGCCAGCCCATCCAGTCCGTCCGTCAGGTTGACCCCGTTCACTGTTCCCAACACCGCCACAAACAGGAAGGGAATGAAAATCAGCTGCAAATCAATCATTTTCCCATCTGTAAAGGGAATATAAATCGCCGTACCGATGCCGCTTTTCATGATATACGAGCAGAACAGCCCCGTTACAATCAGCTGTAACAATAGCTTCTGATACGCACGCAGCCCCAGAGAACGCTTTTTTACCACCTTAATATAGTCATCCAGAAAGCCGATCAGCCCATAGCACAGGGTCATCAGCATAATAGCCGCGCCGTCCCTGTTTCCCTTCAGAAAAAAAAGGCTTGTAATCACGAATGCCGCCAGAAAGGCAACGCCGCCCATCGTAGGCGTGCCCTGCTTTGCCAGATGCGTCTGCGGCCCATCGTCACGCACATTCTGCCCGAATTTCAGCTTTCTCAGCATAGGAATCACGATAGGACACAAAATCACCCCAATCACGAAAGATATGATGATGGCATAGACTGCCTGTTCCAAAGAACCCACTTTAGTTCACTCCTTGCAATTTTGCTACTGTTTTTTCAAATTCTCTGCTGCGGGATGCCTTGAGCAGAATCGTATCGCCTGCTTTCAGCGTAGGCAGTCCCTTCTCCCAGAATTCCTCCTGTGTTTCCAGATAATAAACCTCTTTCATGCCTGCCTTTTTCGCCGCATCTGCCATGTAATCACAGCAAAGCCCGATGCAGTAAAGCACATCAATGCCTTTTTCCGCCGCATGGATACCGACCTCGCGGTGTCCTTCTTCCGCATAATCGCCCAGCTCGCCCATAAAGCCCAGAACGGCAATCCTTCTGCCCTTCGCGTTCGCCAGAATATCCAGAGAAGCCTTGCAGGAAACCGGATTGGAATTATAAACGTCATTCAGAATCGTAATGCCGTCCTTCGTTGTTTCAATGCTCATTCTGTTTTTGGTCGCACGGAAGCCTTCAATGCCCGCCTTCACCTGCTCCGGTGTCAGCCCCAGCTCTATGCCGACGGCCGCCGCAGAAAGTGCATTCAGCACCATGTGCAGCCCCGGAATCGGGATATTCACACGCACACTGCCAACGGGGGTATGAATCGTGCAGGCTGTCCTTTCCAGGCCAACCTGTTCAATCTCATCCGCATAAAAATCTCTTTTGTTTTCAATGCCGAACCAACGAATCTTCTGCGGCAGCTTGCCCTCCAGGGTTTGCAGCATATCATTGTCGCCATTGAGAATGGCAACGCCGTCCGCCTGCAAATGTGCAAGCATTTCGCATTTTGCCTTTAAAATACCCTCTCTGCTGCCCAAAAATTCAATGTGTGCCACACCCACATTGGAAATCACGCCGATGTTCGGGCGCACTGCCGCCGCAATTCTGTCCAGCTCGCCAAAATGGTTCATCCCCATTTCAATCACAGCCGCTTGATGATGGTCCTCAATCCGAAAAATCGTCAGCGGCACGCCAACCTCGTTGTTATAATTCCCCTCTGTCCACAGGGTATCAAATTTTTGGGAAAGCACAGATGCAATCATATCCTTTGTGGTTGTCTTGCCCACACTGCCCGTAATGGAAACAACGGGAATATCAAACAGATTTCTGTAATAAGCCGCCAAATCAAGCAGTGCCTTCCCCGTATCAGGAACCAGAAGCACAATCGCCCCATTCGTGGGTGCCACCACCTTCTGAGAAAGGCAGGCAGTCACGCCGTTTGCAAAGCACTGGGGCAGAAAATCATGCCCGTCACGCACCTCTCCCACTCTTGCAACAAAAAGAACGCCTTCCTTTGTTTCTCTGGAATCCTGTGTCACATACCAGATTTCCTTATTCAGTGCTTCCTCCATATCCCCCAAGGCAATCATCTGTGCGCCTGTTGCCTTGATAATTTCTCTGATCGTAATCTTTTTCATAAGCAATCCTCTCCAAATGCCTTGCGTACTTCCTCAATGTCATCAAAATGAATGGTTTTGTCGGGGAAAATCTGATATGTTTCATGTCCCTTCCCCGCAATCAGAATCACATCGCCTGCTTCCGCCATGGCAACCGCCTTCTGAATGGCCTCCCGTCTGTCCACGATTTTTTCATAGGGGCAATCCGTTTTCTTCACCCCAACCTCAACATCCTCCAGAATCTTCTCCGGGTCCTCCGTTCTGGGGTTATCCGAGGTAATGATGCAGTAGCCTGCCAGTCTGCCGCCGATTTCGCCCATGATGGGACGCTTTGTTCTGTCTCTGTCGCCGCCGCAGCCAAATACCGCAATCAGCTTGCCCTTTACAAATTCATTCGCTGTATTCAGCACATTTTCCAAGCCATCGGGCGTATGTGCATAATCCACAACTGCCTGACAGCCTCTTTTGCTGCGTACCGTCTGGAATCTGCCGGAAACGCCGGGGTTTGCCGTCAGCCCTGCCACGATTTCCTCTACGGGCACACCCAGCAGAATACACGCCCCTGCCGCACCCAATGCGTTGTATACGCTGAACCGTCCGGGCGTATGCAGGTGTACAGGATACCGCTTGCCCTGCCAGAGCATATCAAATGCCGTACCGTCTGCGGAAACGTCAATGCCTTCCGCCGTCAAATCAGCCTTGCTGTCCACGCCGATTGTCAGCACCTCGCCCTTGCTTTGCTCCTTCATATATGCGCCTGCGGCATCGTCCATATTGATGACGCTTTTTGCCGCGCGTGCGAAAAGCATCCCCTTTGCCGCCTTATAGTTTTCCATTGTTTTATGATAATCCAGATGATCCTGTGTCAGGTTCGTGAAAATTGCCACATCAAAGGCAATTCCGTCTACCCTGTGCAAATCCAAGGAATGAGAGGAAACCTCCATCACAACGTCCGTCACATCCTCATTCTTCATCCGGCGAAGGAGTGCCTGCAGCTCCTTCGATTCGGGCGTTGTCCGCTCCGCCTTCAGCACCTCATCGCCGATGCGGTTTTCAATCGTGCCGATAATGCCCACCTTTTTGCCGATTCTGTCCAAAATGGTTTTCATCAGATAGGTGGTCGAGGTTTTGCCGTTTGTGCCTGTCACACCGATGACATTCATCTCTGCGGAGGGGTGTCCGTAGAAATGGTCGGAAAGCAGTGCCAGCGCAATGCGGTTGTTTTCCGTCACAAGCACCGTTACGCCTTCGGGTACGTTTTCCACCCTATGCTCACACAGAAGGGCAACCGCCCCCTTTTCCAATGCCATGGGAATATATTTGTGTCCGTCCGTCTGAAATCCTGTAATGCAGACAAACAGACCGTCTTTTTCTACCTTGCGGGAATCGTACTGGAAATCGGAAATTTCCACATCCGCCGTTCCCTGCTGTACCTCATAAGAAATACCCTCTAAAAGCTGTTTCAGATTCACTCTTACAGCCTCCTTTCTTTTTCGGCTTCGATAAATAAATCTCAATAATAAGCCATTTTTTAGTATACCACACTTATCTCCTACAACCAAATATTTTTGCCATTTTTCTTGAAAAATGCAAGGAAAGGCCATTTCTCTTTTTCGCTATTCCATGCGGAGCAAAACCTTCGTTCCCTTGTTTACGCACTCTCCTGCCGGTGGGGTCTGTCCCGTAATGGTTTCCCCCTCTGCTTCCGCTTCTGCTGAAAGCCCTGCCTGAAAAAGTGCATTCTTCCCTTCGTTTAAGGTCATGCCCAGAAGGTCGGGTACAATCGTTTTCAATTCTGCCGCTTCCTCCGCCTCTTTTGCATCATATTTCGCTTCCATCCCCAGATATGGCAGAATATTCCGCAGCAGCTCCTGCATCACAGGCCCTGCCACCGTACCGCCGTAATAAACGCCCTGCGGCTCATCAATCAGCACCAGTGCCATCACCTGCGGATTTTCCGCCGGCGCAAAGGATAGAAAGGATGCAATATATTTTCCGCTTCTGCGCGGCAGCTTTTCCGAGGTTGCCGTCTTGCCGCCAATGCGGTATCCGGGGATATATGCCTTGCTGCCCGTTCCTTCGGAAACCACGCTTTCCAGAATCGTTTTCATCGTTTCCGAGGTCTCCTTGGAAATCACCTGCTCGCCTGTCTCATAGGTAAATTCCTCTGTCAGCCTGCCGTTTTCGTCCGCAAGCCCCTTTGCAAAATGCGGCGTAATCAGATATCCGCCGTTCACGATTGCCGAGGCGGCACGCAAAAGCTGCAGAGGCGTAATCTGGAAGGACTGCCCGAAGCTCATCGTTGCCAGCTCCACAGGCCCGACATTCTCCGCCTTATGTATAATGCCCGTTGCCTCGCCTGCAAGGTCAATGCCCGTTTTTTCCATAAAGCCGAATTTTTTCATATATTCCAAAAAGATCTCCGCCCCTAAGCGCTCCCCAACCTCCATAAAAACAGGGTTGCAGGAATTTTGCACCCCCTGCACAAAGCTTTCCGCCCCATGTGTGCGCGGATAGCGCCAGCATTTAATCTGTCTGTCCCCTGCCACATAAAATCCGCGGCAGAAAAAGCTGCTTTCAGGGGTCACAACCCCCTCCTCCAGACCTGCCGAGGAGGTCACGATTTTAAACGTACTCCCCGGCTCGTATGTATCATTGATTGCGGTATTGCGCCACATTTTGTTCAAATACTCATTTTTCTCCTGCTCGGAAAAGCTGTCCCATTTCGCCGCCGGTGCTTCATCCTGTATGGTAAACGGCTCATTCAAATCAAACGAAGGATCATTCGCCATGGCATAAATTTCCCCATTCTGCGGATTCAGAATAATCACAATGCCGCGCTTTGCGCCCTTCGTTTCCACCGCCTTTGCAATGGTCTGCTCCGCATATTGCTGCATCACCACATCCATCGTTGTCACCAGATTTTTCCCATCCACGGGCGGAATCCGCTCCTGCTCGCTGTCCACCTCATTCCCTCTGGAATCCGTCAGCGTGAGAATCTTCCCCCGCTCCCCCTCCAGAAGCCTGTCATATTTTGCCTCCAAGCCGATAATCCCCTGATTATCCTTCCCGACAAAGCCAATCACCTGCGCCGCCATGCTCGTATAGGGATAGATGCGCCGCACATCCTCGTCCACCTCTACCCCCGCATAGTTCGCCCTGCGGATGGCTGCCGCCGTTTCGGTGTCCACCTTTGTTTTGATGCGCACCAAGGCAACCCTCTGCTCAATTTTTTCCAGAACCGTAGTATATTCCAAATCCAGCATTTCTGCCAAAAACTGCGCCGTTTTCTCTTTTTCCTTCACCTGCACGGGAATCACACTCACGGCGTTTACCGTTTCCGTCAGGGCAATGCCCGCGCCGTTTCGGTCAAGAATTGCGCCGCGCTTCGGCGTAATCAGCCTGTCTCTGGTCTGCTGCTCATACGCCAGCTCCTGCAATTCCTCCGCCCGAAAAAGCTCAATAAAAGCCAGCCGCCCCGTCAGCAGCAGATACCCGCACATGGAACAGAATAGAAAAAGCAAAAGCCGTTTTTTTGCCTTTATCGTCGGTTTCTCCATACAAAACACCCCTGTCTTTTCCCTTTACTGATTATTGTATAGAAAAGACAGGGTGTCTATGCTTTTCTCTATTGCGTTGTTTTCTTCGGCTCCTCCGCCGTTTCCTCTGCGGCCTCCTTCTTCGCCAGCGTGATTTTCACCTCGCTGTCCGCCTCTACGGAAACGCCGTATTTCGGGTCCTGCGCCGTTACGGTGCTGTTCGTGGTTTCGCCCTCAAAGGTCACCTCAAAGCCTGCATCCGAAAGCGTTTTCACTGCCTCTGTGTAGCTTTTCCCGACCACATTCGGCACCTTCGTTGTGCCGCTGTCGCCCTCGGCCTTCGTCACATACAGAATCACCTCACTGCCGGCTTCCACCTTCGCGCCTGCCTTCGGCACCTGATTCGTAATCGTGTTGCCCGTCCCGACAACCTTATACGTCAGCCCCTTGCCCTCCAAATCGAGCGCAACATTATAGATGCTGCTGTCTGTGTAATCGGGCATGGTTACGGTCGTCTTGCCGCCATTGAGTGCTGCGGTTTCTTCCGTTTCCTCTGTCGGCTCCAGATTCTTATATTTAATAATGTTTTCCATAATCTGCTTTGTCATGGTTGCGGTGGTCTGCACGCCATCCTCATATCCCTGCGGCTTATGGATAACGCTGAATACCAGATACTGCGGATTTTCCGCCGGGAAATATGCCATGTGGGTCAGTGTCCAGTTTTTCTTGTCACGCTTGCCCTGCTCCGCCGTCCCTGTTTTACAGCCGATGGAATATCCGGGAATCGCAATTTTCTTACCCGTACCATGGTCAACCGTTGCCTTCAGCGCAGTACGGATATAGTCAGATGTTTTTCGAGAAATCACCTTTCGCACAACCTCCGCTGTCTGCTCCTTCACCACAGAGCCGTCATCATCCACAATCTGCGAAACCAGATAGGGCCTCACCAGATTGCCGCCGTTAATCAGCGCAGAAAAGGCAGTTGCCATCTGGATAGAGGTGCAGTTGAAGGTCTGCCCGAAGGAGCTTGTTGCCAGCTCAACGGGACGCAGCTGCGATTCCGCATGCAGAATCCCCTCTGCTTCGCCCGGCAGGTCAATGCCTGTTTTCTGCCCGAAGCCGAATTCCTTCTGATATTTATAGAATTTTTCCGCTCCCAGCTTCTGTGCAATCTGAATTACACCGGGGTTACAGGACTGTGCCATGATTTCCTCAACAGAAAGCGTGCCGTGTCCGCTGTGCAGATGGCAGTTGATATCTCTGTCCCCCACCGTAATTTTACCGCTGCAATTGAAGGTGGAATTCTTCGTGATTACGCCCTCCTCCAATGCCGCCGCCACTACCAGCGGCTTATAAATCGAACCGGGTTCGTAGGTATCGCTGATGCAGAAATTTCTCCAGATTGTATTCAGGTAGTCGCTCTTTTCCTGATCCGTCATGGCATCCCATGTTTCCTTGAAGGCTTCATCCGTCGCAAGCTCTGTCGGCTCATCGGGGTCATTTAGGTCAAAGGTGTCCGCAGAAGCCATCGCGTAGATTTCCCCCGTATTTGGGTTCATCACGATTGCCGCCACGTTCTCCGAGGGCCATGCTTCCATGGTTTCCTTCACCGCCTGCTCGGCGTACTGCTGAATGTTGTAATCCAGTGTTGTCACGATGGTATTGCCGTCCTGCGCCTCATAATCCTGATAGGTTACCTTGTCCGCCCCCTGATACAGAATAAAGGAACGCCCGGGCGTACCCGTCATTTCATCATTATAATAGCCCTCAAGCCCCCATGTGTTGTTGAAGCCAATCAAATGGCAGGCTACGGTTTTCAGCGGATAAGAGCGCTTACTGCTCTGCTCGAAATAAACCCCCAGCAGCTTTTTCTTTTCCAGCTCCTCCTTCACGCTTCTCTCCACGCCCTTCACCAGATATTTCCAGTGTGTCGGCGTATTGATTTTGCCCGTTTCCTGATTTTTTGTAATATGATATTCCAAATCCTCGTAGTGCAAATCGGGGAAATATTCGCAAAGGGTATCAAAGGTCTTCTTCGTTTTCTTGGCATCGTCCTCCTCCGCCAGCTGCAAGGGGTCTAATACCACGTTATACACCGCCGTCGAAACGGCAAGCACCTGTTCATTTCTGTCCAGAATACTGCCGCGGTTTGCCGCATTGACTAAGTCATAGCGGTTAATCTGCTGATTTTTCGCCGCCGCTTCAAATTCCGCGCCATGCACAACCTTCCAATACAGCACTCTGCCGAATAATACCGTCAATATCACCATAAACACAAAAAGAATAAAAGCAAACCTTTGATTCGCTTTTATTCCTCCGGTCTTTCTTCTCATCTATCATCAATCCTTTTTAAAGAAGTCTAAAATCTTGTCCACCAAAGAGGCTTCCGCTGTCGTTTCCTCTGTGTCATGCTGCACCGTATAGCTCTGCTTGGGTACGTTGATATAAACCACCTGATAGGGCTGCGGTTCGCTCATGCCAAGCCGTTCTGTTGCCTCCTGCTTGATGTAGTCCATATCCAGCTGCTCTGTCAGCTCTGCCTCCAGAATCGCGTTTGCGGATTTCAGATCCTCCAGTTTGCTTTTTTCCCTTCTGAGAGAAACCTCCGCCTGATCCACCATAACGTGCATCCCCATAAATGCAATACAGCCGATAAACAGCACAATCACAACGCCTACCATTTTCGCAAAGGAAACCTTATTTTCTCTTTCCGCCTCCTTGGCAATGCGCGCCGCTTCTCTGCGCCGTTCCTCTTCCTCCTCCCGCACACGGTAAGGGGTATAATCGGGCTGCAATTCATACGCCACATTGCCGTAGGTATAATAAGAGCCGCTCTGGCTGCGTTTTCTGTTCTTCTCGTCTCTTGCTGCCATCCTTTCCCCTCCTTTCTCGGGTCCTTTCAATATTTATCAATCCTGCGAAACCCCCTCCAGCACACGCAGCTTTGCGCTTCTGGAACGAGGATTTTCCTCTAATTCTTCCTTGCTCGGTAAAATGGGCTTTCTGGTAATCACCCTGCCCAAAGGCTTTTTGCCGCAGACGCATACAGGAAACTGCGGCGGACAGATACAGGGATTTTCCTGCTTGCGGAAAGCCTCCTTCACAATTCTGTCCTCTAAGGAATGGAAAGTGATAATGCAGAGCCTGCCGCCGACCGCAAGCCTTGCGGCAACGTCATCAATCGCCCTTTGCAGTACCTCCAGCTCGCCGTTTACCTCAATGCGAATCGCCTGAAAGGTGCGCTTTGCCGGATGAGGACCATCCTTTCTTGCGCCCTTCGGCACTGCCTTTTTGATAATATCTACCAGCTCGCCCGTTGTTTCAATGGGCTTTGCTTCTCTTTCCTTTACGATAAACTGCGCGATTCTTCTCGCCCAACGCTCCTCGCCATAGGTGAAAATCACTCTGTCCAGCTCGTCCTCGTCATAGCCGTTCACCACATCATACGCACTGAAGGGCCTGTCCGGATTCATCCGCATATCCAACGGGGCATCCTGCTGATAGGAAAAGCCGCGCTCCGCTTCATCCAGCTGATGCGAGGAAACCCCGATATCCAGCAGCATCCCGTCGATTTTTTCTATCCCCAAGCTGTCCAAAATGCTTTTAATATTCCCAAAATTATCTCTGACAAAGGTAATCCTGTCCTTATATTCCGCCAGACGCTTTCCCGCCGCCTCGTGCGCGTTGGGGTCCTGGTCAATGCAAATCAAACGACCGGTTGTCAGCCGTTTTGCAATCTCTAAGGAATGACCGCCGCCGCCCATGGTGCCGTCTACATAAATGCCGTCAGGCCTGATATTCAAATTGTCGATGCACTCGTTCAGGAGTACGGAAATATGATGAAATTCCATGCCTGCCGCCTTTCCTTTTGTTTATGCAATGTCTGTTTTTTAAATCATTCATAAATTCGCTTCGAGAATTCCAAATGCCGCCCTGTAAATGCTGCCCTGTTACGATGCCTATTCATAAATTCGCTTCGCAAATTTATTCATAACGAATCATTCTCTTCGAGAATTCCAAATGCCGCCCTGCGGCATTTGCTTTTGCAATCAAAGATTGCAAAAGGATTCGTTAAATGCCCAAGTTCTCCATCTCAAAAGCAAGCTCGTTGCTGATGTAATCCTCTTCGTCGCTGTATTCGCTCCAATTATCCTTATTCCAAATTTCAATGCGGTTATTCACACCGATGGAAACAATATCCTTTTTCAAGCCTGCGTATTCTCTCAGATGCGTCGGCACCATAATTCTTCCCTGATTATCCAGCTCACATTCCACCGCGCCTGCAAAGAAAAAACGCACAAATTTACGCGCACCGGGGTTTGTCAGCGGAAGCTGCTTCAGCTTTTCCTCGAAAATCTTCCATTCCTCCTGCGGATAAGCAAACAGGCAGTTATCCAGACCCTTTGTCACAACGAAACGCTCGCCAAGCCCCTCTCTGAACTTTGCCGGAACGATTAAACGCCCCTTTGCATCAATCGAGTGCTGATATTGCCCTAAGAACATTTCGCTGTCACCACCTTCCGCCACTTTCACACCTTCGCGGTAGTTTTCCACCACAAAAAACCACTTTGCGCCACTTTTAACCACATTGTAATATAGCCGCCACAAAAAAACAACCCCTTCCGCCCCATTTCTATTGATTTTTTCATTAAAAAAGTGCTTCCCTTCAAGCGTTTTCCCCAAGAAAAAAAGGAGTTCCCCTCCACCTCCCACCAAAATACATTTTTTCCCATTCTCCCCTCCCTCCCCTGCATCCACAAAAGAAAGAAAAGCACAAAAAAAGAACCCGAAAAATGGGTTTTCGAGTTCTCCTGTTTTTTGTCTATTTATTTTTATAATATTCCATCATGGCTTTGAAGCCGGGCAATGCCCCTTCGATGGTCTCCGGCGCAACGCAGTACGCAATCCGCACATAGCCGGGACAGCCGAACCCACTGCCGGGTGTCAGCAAAATCCGATGCTCCTTGATTTTCTCCACAAATTCCAAATCGTTTTCCGTCGGCGTTTTCACAAACAGATAGAACGCCCCCTCCGGCTTCGGCATTTCATAGCCGTATGCCGTCAGCGCATCATACAGCCGTTTTCTGTTTTTATCATAAAAGCCAATATCCACCGTTTCATCGCAGCACCGGGCACAAACCAGCTGCTGTAAGCCGGAGGCATTGATAAAACCCGTAATGCGTGTTGCAACTGCAACAGCCGCAACGATATTCTCAAAATCCTCCACCTCGCTGCGCAGTGCCAGATAGCCGATACGGTCGCCCGGCAGGGAAAGGGATTTCGAGAAGGAATACGCCACAATCGTGTTTTTATAATCATTCGGAATCCAAGGCACGCTTGCCCCGTCAAACACCAATTCCCGATATGGCTCATCCGAAATCAGATAAATCGCATGTCCGTATTCCTGCTCCTTCTTCGCCAGAACCGCAGCAATCGCCCGAATCGTCTCCTCATTATACACCACACCCGTCGGGTTGTTGGGGTTATCAATCAGAACGGCTCTCGTCTTTTCCGTCACGCATTTCTCCAACGCAGCAGGGTCGGGCTGAAAGGTGGGAATATTCGGCGGCACTGTCGTCAGCGTACAGCCTACGTTGTCCGCATATCTGTCATATTCCCCGAAATAGGGCGCAAAGGTCAGAATCTCCTGTCCGGGGTCCATCAGCACCTTCAGCAGGCAGTTCAAGCCCCCTGCCGCACCGGTACACATCATGATGTTGTTCGCGTCAAAATGCTCTCCAAAGCGACGGTTCAGGCTTGCGGCAATCTTCTCCCTTGCCTCCGGAAAGCCGTTATTCGGCATATAATGATGCAGATACCAAGGGTCGGTTTCCTGCAAAACGCGGATACTCGTTTCCCGAATACTGTCTGGCGCAGGCAGGTTGGGATTGCCCATCCCGAAGTCATACACATTTTCCGCGCCGTATTTTTCCTTTAATCTTGCACTTTCTGTATACATGCTGCTCATGGCAGCGCTTCTCTCCAACAGCTTAGACATCTTTTCGGAAATCATTGGCTGTCACCTTCTTTCCTTTTTTTCTTTTGTATTTTTTCCGCTTACGCCTTGTTTTCCACAAGGAAAGCAATGGCATCCACATAGCCCTTGAGGCCTCTGCCCATGATGGTTTTCACGCAAGCCTTCCCCGCATAGGAAATCTGGCGGAAATCCTCTCTTTCCTTCACATCGGAAATATGCACCTCCACCGCAGGCAGGCGAACTGCCTTCAGCGCGTCCAGAATCGCAACGCTCGTATGCGTATACGCCGCAGGGTTAATCACAATTCCCTCTGTGCCGTCAAAATATGCCTGCTGGATACGGTCTACCAAATCCCCCTCATGGTTGGATTGGTAAATTTCCCCCTCCACACCCCTTTCGGCAAAGGTTTTCTCCAGAAGTGCCTTCAAATCCTCGTAGGTCTCGGCACCGTAAATATTTTTTTCCCGAATCCCAAGCATATTGATATTCGGGCCGTTGATTACCAAAATTTTCATACACTTACACCTCGGAATAGCAGCCTAAGAAGGACAGGCTTTCTGCCGCCTGCTCAATATCCTTCAGCACCGTCATGGTCTCAGGAGAGAAAACAGAGCCGTCCAAATCGAAATAGAAACGGAACTCGAAATCCTTCCCCGGAATCGGGCGGCTTTCCAGCTTGCACAGGTTGATGCCGCGGCAGGCAAATTTTCCGATCATCTCATGCAGAGAACCGGGTCTGTGATCCAGAGAAAGCATCAGGCTGATGCGGTTGGAGCCTGCATAAATTTCCATGTTCTTTGCAATGCAGATAAATCTGGTATAGTTGTTTTCGTTATTCTGCACGCCATCCTGCAAAACATGCAGTCCATACAGCTTCGCGCAGTCCGTGGAGGAAAGCGCCGCAAGGTCTGTTCTGCCGCTTTCCGCAACATATTTTGCTGCGGTTGCCGTGTTTTCAAAAATCGTCACCTTGATATTGGGGTTCGCCTTCAGGAAATTGCTGCACTGCTGCAGTGCCTGTGTATGAGAAACAACCTCCTTCACATCCTCCAGCTTCACGCCGGGCTTTGCCAGCAGCGCATGGCTGATGTGCAGCTTAATGCTCTTTACGATATAGAATTTATGGCGCACCATCAGGTCATATACCTCGGTTACAGAGCCTGCGGAGCTGTTTTCGATGGGCAGCACGCCATATCTGCACAGACCGGATTCCACCGCATTGAATACACTCTCGAAGTTGCTGAAATACATCTTACTGGGCAGTGCAAATAATCTGTCGCATGCTCTTGCCGCATAGGAGCCCTCCACGCCCTGACAGGCAACAACAGCCTTTCTGGGAAATTCCATGTGAGGGTCTGCAATGTTTTTCAGAATTTCTTCGGAAAGCGCTGTTTCCTTTGTCAGAAGCCCTGCCTGATAGCTCTTGCTGATATCGAAAATTGTCTGATACAGCTTATTGATATAAATTTCAAATTCCTCGCCGCCACGCTCCATTACCTTTTCCAGAACCGCCTGCTCTCTGCGTAAATCCAGAACGGGCAGATTCTTTTCCGCCTTTGCGCTGGCAACATCCGCAGAAGCCTTCATGCGCTCCACGAATAAATCTACAATCTGGTCATCAATCGCATTGATGCGTTCTCTCACTGCATTCAAATCCATTGTATTTTCCCACCTTTCCTACTGCTCCATCCTGCAAATCAGATCCAGAAGCGCAACCGCCGCTGCCGCCTCCACGCAAGGCACCGCACGCGGCACAATACAGGGATCATGTCTGCCTACAATGGCAAGTGTATCGTTTTCTCCTTTGCTGATGCTGATGGTATCCTGCGTCTGCCCAATCGAGGGAGTCGGCTTAAATGCCGCTCGCAGCACAAGGGGCATGCCGCTTGAAATGCCGCCCAGAGAGCCGCCGTGATGGTTCGTTGTTGTCCGAACCGTACCATCCGCCTGATATGTGAAATTGTCATTATTTTCCGAACCAAACAGTGCCGCCACGCCAAAGCCTTCGCCAAATTCCACACCCTTTACGGCAGGAATGGCATAAATCGCCGCCGCCAGTCTGCTTTCCAGTCCGTCAAACATAGGCTCGCCCACGCCGACAGGCAGACCGACCACCGCACATTCAATCACACCGCCGACAGAATCGGCATTTTCCTTTGCCGCCGCAATCGTCGCCTGCATTTTCTCCCCTGCCGCGTCATTCTGCACAGGGAAGACCTTTTCCGTTACAGCCTTCAGGGTATCTGCATCCACAGCCACCGCATCAAAGGGGGTATCCTGCACGCCCTTGATAGAAAGAATATGCGCGCCGATATGAATGCCCCTTCTTTCCAAAATCTGCATGCAGACTGCGCCCGCAAAGCAAAGCGGTGCGGTCAGCCTGCCGGAGAAATGGCCGCCGCCGCGATGGTCATTCGCTCCCTTATATTTCACCCAGGCCGTAAAATCCGCATGCCCCGGTCTGGGTAAATCCTTCAATTTATCATAATCCTTCGAGCGAGTATTTGTATTTTCAATCACGGCACAAATCGGTGCGCCGCAGGTTTTCCCTTCAAATAAGCCCGATACCACACGGGGCAGGTCTGCCTCCTTACGGGGTGTGGAATAGGCATTTCTGCCGGGGGCGCGTCGCTCCATGAATTTCCGCACCGCCTCCAGATCAATTTCCTCCCCCACAGGCAAGCCGTCAATCACCACACCGATTGCCTCGGAATGAGACTGCCCGAAAATCATAATTTTTACTTTTTCTCCAAAACTAGAGGACATTTGTCACACCTCCCAGCTTCGCCAGCTCTATAAAGAAGGACGGATAAGATTTATTGACCGCCTCTGCACCCAGAATCGTCAGCTCTACGCCAAGGCTCACCGCCGCAATCGCCATTGCCATCACGATACGGTGGTCATTATGGGAATCTATCACGATTTCCCCCTCAGGTGGATTGCAGCCGCCTGTAATGATGATGCTGTCAGGTCTTTCCTCCACCTCCACGCCGATTTTCTGCATACATTCCGCCATCACAGCCAATCGGTCGCTTTCCTTCATCCGCAGTCTGCCTGCGTTGTAAATTTCGGTTTTGCCCTCTGCCGCAGCCGCCGCTACGCAAAGAATCGGCACCAAATCGGGAATCTGGGACGCATCAATGCGGATGCCCTTCATTTCCTTATGGGTTGCCGTAATCTGATTCAGCGCAACCTTTGTTTCCGCGCCGAATTCCTCCAAAAGAGCGGCAATCGCCCGATCCCCTTGGGGAGATTCCATATCCAGCCCCTGACAGCCGATGCTGCCGCCAATCGCGCCTGCAACGAGCCAGAACGCCGCATTGCTCCAATCCCCCTCTGCATAGCGCATCCGCGGGCCATGGTATTTCTGCCCACCGGGGATGCTCCAGCCGCTTTCGGTTTCCTTTACCGTAATCCCGAAGGCTTTCAGCGTTTTCAGCGTCATATCAATATAGCCCTTGGATTCGATTTTTGTTGTCAGGCGAATTTCGCTTTCGCCCTCCAGCAAGGGCAATGCAAACAGCAGCCCTGTGATAAACTGGGAGCTGACATTCCCCGGCAGGGTATATACGCCGCTTCTCAGCTTGCCCTCCAGCGTAACGGGAAGGTGGTCGCTGTCTGCCTTACAGCCATGCCTTGCCATCTCATCCAGCAAAACGCCAATCGGGCGTTCGGGGAGTCTCCCCTTGCCTTCAAAGCGGCAGTGCTTTCCCAATGCGCCCGCAATCGGGAGCAGAAAACGAAGGGTGGAGCCGCTTTCGCCGCAGTCGAGGATACACAGCTGTCCAATACCCTGTCCATTTGCCTGTCCAATCCTATCCGGTGGACAGGGGAGTGGACAGGCAATCGGCATCACATAAATGCCCGAAGGCTCACGCTCAATTTCCGCGCCAAGGCTTTGCAGACAGCGTGCCGTCGCTTCCATATCCTCAGACCAGCCATCCACGAACAGCACGCTTTCCTCCTCTGCCAATGCCGCCGCAATCAGTGAGCGGTGCCCATCGGATTTCGAGGAAATGATACGCACCTGCCCCTGTTTTAATGGAGTTTTCTCAATTTTTATATTCATATCATACCGCCTTTACGCCAATGCCGTTCTGACTAAATCCAACACTTCCTCCGTCGGGATTTTCACGATTTCGCAATGCCCGATTTTCGTCGGGAGGATAAAGCTGATTTCGCCGCCTCTGCGTTTTTTATCCTTTAATACACCTGCCGCAATTTCCTCCGCCGTATAGGAAGTGGAAGTAGGAAGGTTGTTGTGCAGAAGTGCCTGTCGGATGGTTTCCGCAAGTCCTTTTTCCGCAAGACCGCGCCGCTCCGCTACCTTCGCAATCAGATGCATCCCGATGGCTACGGCATGCCCATGCGAAAGGGTGAAATTGCTGTTCTTTTCAATGGAATGTCCCAGCGTATGCCCCAGATTCAGCAGCTGCCGCAGACCGGTATCGAATTCATCCTCATTGACAATATCCCGTTTCATTTTTACGCAGGTTTCAATAATTTCCTCCAGCTTTTCCTTAAAATCACCCGATGCCGTTTCCGCAAACAGGCTTGCATCCCCGATTACGCCGTATTTCAGCGTTTCGGCAATGCCGTCCGCAAAAATTTCTTCGGGCAGAGTATCTAAGGTATCCACATCGCAGAGCACCAGATGCGGCTGATAAAACGCACCTGCCATGTTCTTGCCTGCCCTGAGGTCAATGGCTGTTTTGCCACCGACAGAGGAATCCACCGCCGCCAGAAATGTAGTCGGCACCTGCACAAAGCGAATTCCTCTCTGATAAACCGCCGCCGCGAAGCCTGCCATATCACCTGCAACACCGCCGCCCAGCGCAATAATGATATCCTGTCGGGTGATTTCCTGCTCCGCCAAAAATTCTAAAATATCGCTCAATGTGCCGATATGCTTAGAGCCTTCGCCGGCAGGGTAGGAAAAGCGGCAGGTGGTGAACCCTGCCGCCGCTAAGGATTGCTCCGCCTGCTCCGCATAAAGCTTTTCTACTGTTGTATCTGTGATAACTGCCGCCTTGCAGGGGCGGATGCGTTTGGCAACCTCTGTCCCAAGCTGTGCAAGCAATCCCCGTCCAATCAGAACCGCATATTCCGTAGACGCACTGACAATCACTTTTCTCATACTATTTTCACAACCTTAATCAAAGTCCTTGATTTCATCAATGGCGATACATTTTTCTCTACCCTCTCTGAGCAGCTCACACAGGGTATCCGCATCCTTTGCCTTAATGGCATCGCTGTATGCCTGCATGCGTGCAATCAGGCTGTCAATCTCATTGGCAAGGTTATCGCCGTTATCCAAAAACAGCTCCGTCCACATATTTTCATTCAAGCGCGCCACACGGGTCATGTCCTGAAAGCTGCCGCCGGAAAAGTCCTTGAAATTATCGGACAATGCACCCTTGACATACGCACTGGAAACCACATGTGCCAGCTGAGAGGTATATGCAATCATTGCATCATGCTCCTCTGTTGTGGTAAATTTCAATCTTGCGAAGCCCAGCTTTTTGAAAAACATGCTCAGTGCATTCATCAGACCGAGGTCTGTTCCCTTATACGGCGTTACAACCAAAGTTGCGCCATTGAACATATCTGCTGTGGAATAGGTAAAGCCGGAGCGTTCCACGCCTGCCATGGGGTGCGCCCCCACGAAGGTAAAGCCGTTTTCCGCCGCTACCGCCTGCACCTGCTCGCAAATCACTCTTTTTACACCGGCGCAATCGACCACAACCGCGCCCTTCTTGAAATCCTTTGCGTGTGCCTTAATATACTCTATCGTCAGCTGAGGATACAGCCCCAGCAGAATCAAATCGCAATCCTTGGGGTTGCCGTCCTCCATAAAGCCATGCACCGCCTCCATCAGCAATGCACTGTAGCGAATGGTTTCGGAGACATCCCATCCAAGCACCGTATGCTCTGTTTTTTTCTTTACCGCCTTTGCCATGGAGCCGCCAATCAGCCCAAGACCAACTACGCCAACCTTCATATCATTCACCTTCTTTTCCTACCGCTTGATTAGTAATCGTATTTGCAGGCGAAGGGTCTCAGCTGGAATACCTGCTTTGCAACATCATCGAACTGATCCGGTGTCAGGGACTGAGGGCCGTCGCACAGCGCCTTTGCAGGGTTATTGTGCACCTCAATCATCAAGCCGTCTGCGCCCGCTACGGTTGCTGCCATTGCCATGGGCTTTACGAGATGTGCATAGCCCATTGCATGGCTGGGGTCAACCACGATAGGCAGATGGGTCAGCTTTTTCAGAACAGGAACGGCACTCAGATCCAGTGTATTTCTTGTTCTGGTTTCAAAGGTACGAATCCCTCTTTCGCAAAGGATTACGTTTTCGTTGCCGCTTGCCATGATGTATTCTGCGCTCATCAGAAGCTCATCAATCGTATTTGCAAGACCTCTTTTCAGCAGGATAGGCTTGGACATCTTGCCGACCTCCTTCAGCAGCTCGAAGTTCTGCATATTTCTTGCGCCAACCTGCACAAGGTCAACGGATTCTTCAAACATGGGGATGTGTACCGCATTCATGATTTCGGAAACGATAGGCAGACCTGTCAGCTGCTTTGCTTCTACCAGCAGCTTCAGACCATCGCCCTTCAGACCCTGGAATGCGTAGGGGGAGGTTCTGGGCTTGAATGCGCCGCCACGCAGCAGACCTGCACCTGCCGCTTTGACTCTTTCTGCGATTTCACAAACCTGTGCTTCGCTTTCAACGGAGCAGGGGCCTGCGATAATCTGGAAATTGCCGCCGCCGATTTTTACGCCTGCAATATCAACTACCTGATCTGCATTATGGAATTTACGGTTTGCATTTTTGAAGGGCTCCTGAATACGCTGCACATTTTCAACGATATCCAGCGCTCTAACCAGATCCATATCTACCACAGAGGTATCGCCAACCAGACCAACGATGGTATGATTCACACCGCGGGAAATATGGGTGCTGATGCCCATGCTGCTAAGCCATACCTTCAGGTTTTCAATCTGTTCTTCCTTTGTGTCGGGTTTCAATACTACTACCATAATTTTCTCCTCCTTAAAAAATCCTTTTGTCCTGTTTTCTTTTGTTCCTGCTTCACAAGCTTTTTTGTGCTGCACGCTTTTCTCATATAAAAGAAAAAGCTTCGCAGCGAATTTCACTGCGAAGCTCCTATGCTTTCAATAAGAAAAAACCATCAAAACAAACCGTCTTTCCTTAACAGTAAAATTCACTTTGAATCTCTGAAAACACGGTAAAAGTAAAAGTATGCAGTTGCGAAAATCTGATTCTGTTTCATGATTTGCATCCTCTTTCTTTTTTTGCTTGGTGATTTATTTTTAATCATACTAGCACATCGGTTAATGAAAGTAAACCCATTTCGGCAAAAAAATCAATTCTGTGAAAAAAGGCGAAAGGTTTTTGGAAAACGCGGAAATTTTCGTGTATTTTTTTTAATACAATAGTGGGTTGTAATACATAGGAAACAGATAATATGAAAAAAGACCCTTGATTCCTCAAGGGTCTTACAAGCTGCTAACGGGATTCGAACCCGTGACCTCCGCCTTACCAAGGCGACGCTCTACCTACTGAGCCATAGCAGCAAAGGTTGATAAAAACTATCAGCCTGTCTATAGTATCATATTCCTTCCGCCTCGTCAAGATTTTTTTCTTCCAAAAAGTGCTCTAATTTTTTCTTGACGCGCTGAAGGGCGTTATCAATGGATTTTTCGGGCTTATCCAGAACGCGGGCAATTTCAAAATAGCTTCTGCCCTGCAGATAAAGCACAAGCACTCTGGTTTCAAAGCTGCTGAGCTTTTTCATCATCTGGTGCTCAAGAAAGCTTTTATTTTCCTGCCCAATCAGGAGCACCTCCGGATTGAGCAAGGCACCACTCTGCAAAAGATCCATATAGGTCTGCTCGGATTCCTCCTCATAAACGGGCTTATTCAGAGAAACATAGGAATTGAGCGGCTGATGCTTCTGTCTGGTCGCTGCCTTAATGGCAGTAATCATCTGGCGATTCACGCAAAGCTCCGCAAAGCTGTGGAAGGATGCATTCTTTTCCTCATTATAATCACGCACTGCCTTATACAGCCCAATCATGCCCTCCTGAATGATATCCTCGTTATCCGCACCAATCAGGAAATAGGCTCTCGACTTTGCGCGCACCAAAAATTTATATTTATCCAACAAAAATTCCTGTGCCTCCTCATCGCCGCTCTGCGCCAGCAGTACCAGCTCCTCATCCCTTGTTGTCGCATATTTCTGTTCTCTTGTCATTTCTGTCATAAAAATTCTCCGTTGTTGTTTATTTTTTTCGACGCAATTCCTCAAACCATGCCAAGACCTCCTCATCCAGATGGTCCGCCAGAATATTATTTTTCGGCGGTCTGTTCCGGATAAAGCGTTCACGCAGCTCCGTTTCGGCGGCAGTGACCTCGCTCCATAGCTCTCTCGCCGTCATACGAATCGCCCCCTGCCCATAAATAATCAGCTGCTCCAGACCGTCCCCCGTTGCCACACGCACCTTATAATGCTTCGGCATGGAGGTTACGACACGCTCGATATAATGGTCGGCGGTTTCCGCTTCCTTGGTATAGACTACGAAAATATTATTATATTCATAGACGGTACCGATATTCCCCTTGACCAGATAGCCATCGAACACCAGAATGACCGTTGCCTGCTTGGTGCCTTTATAATTCGAGAGGATATCCATCAGCCGCTGGCGGGCACTTTCCAGACTGACATCCTCCACCAGCTCTCTCAATTCGCTCCATGCGTGGATAATATTATAGCCATCCACAAGCAAAAATTCCTTTGCCAACAGATTCCCCTCCTTTCTCTCCGGGGGACGCTGTCCCCCGAACCCCCAGCCAAGGGAGTCACTCCCTTGGAACCCGATACCGCAGCACCAATACTTGGTGCTGCAAAATCAAGGCAAGCATACAATCCTCACAAGGGATATGGAACAACGTCATTAAATCATTATTTGCTGTAATTCCTCTGGCGCACAACCTCATACATCAAAAGTGCTGCCGCAACAGAGGCATTCAAAGAAGAAATTTTTCCATACATCGGGATAGATGCGGTGAAATCGCAGTTTTCCTTCACCAATCTGCTGACACCCTCACCCTCACTGCCAATCACCAGACCGATAGGACCTTTCAGATTGGTATCGAAATGGTCATTTTCGCCCATATCCGCGCAGGCAAACCAAAGACCCTCCTTCTTGAGCTGCTCCATGGTTTTCACGAGATTCGTCACCTTTGCCACAGGCATATATTCTATCGCGCCTGCGGAGGTTTTTCCGACTGTTGCATTCAGCCCGACAGAGCGACGCTTCGGGATAATCACACCATGCGCGCCGGCACATTCCGCCGTTCTGAGAATCGCGCCCAGATTATGCGGATCTGTGATACCATCCAGAAGGATGATAAAGGGGTCTTCTCCCTTTGCTCTTGCCGCCGCAAGAATATCCTCCACCTCTACATAATCATGTGCGGAAACCAGCGCAATCACGCCCTGATGGTTCTTTGTCTGGGAAAGCTCGTCCAGCTTCTGGCGGCTTACCTCCTGAATGACAACGCCTTTTTCTGCCGCCTGTGCAACAATCCGCTTAATCGTGCCCTCCACGTTGCCCTTCTGCACCATAATCTTTTCGATATCTCTGCCGCTGCGCAGCACCTCCAGCACGGCATTTCTACCCTCCAGTTGATTTTCGTTCCATTCTCTTTCCCGTCTTTTTTCTCGTTCCAAAAACGCCCCTCCTCGCCTATATTTTACGGTTTCACTCATACAGCATAAAGCCGAGGGGACTTTCAGAGGCATTCCGCCCCTCCCTTCGGCTTTGTTTTTCAGTTACTTTTCCAATTTTTCTGCCATTCCCAGCTTAAACAGCTCTACAACTCTCTCTTTTTCTCCCTTGAGATAAAGGTAGCCGAACAGCGCTTCCAAGCCTGTCGCATGGCGATAATCCATCAAATCGGCATTTTTCGGCACAGTGAAGGATTTTGCATTGCGCCCCCTGCGGAACACATCCGCCTCCTCCTCTGTCAGGATATCCTGAATCCGATAATACATTTCTGCCTGCGCCTTTGCATTGACAATGGCTCTTGCTTTTTTATGCAGCTTATTCACAGGGGCATTGCCGTCCGTCAAAACAGTCAGCCGCACCAAAACCTCAAATACCGCATCCCCGATATGTGCAAGTGCAAGGGAATTATATTCTCTTGGGTTCAGTATGCTCCGTCCGCCTAAAACCACATCCAGTTCTTCTAAATTCATAGCTTAGCCTCTGAACCACTGTACGCCCTGACGGGTATCCTTAATGGTAATGCCCATCGCTGCCAGCTCATCTCTGATGGCATCCGCCTTTGCGAAATCCTTCGCCTTCTTTGCTTCGGTTCTTTCGGCAATCAGTGCTTCAATCTTTGCAACATCCTCATCGGATACTGCTTCCTCTGCCACTTCGGCAACGCCCAGAACACCGCACAGGTGATCCAGCATATCCTGAATTTTTTCTGCAAATTCCTTGGACGCGCCTGCCTTGATTTCTGTATTGGAGAAACGCACCAGCTCATAGATTGCGGAAACGGCATCTGCTGTATTGAAGTCATCATCCATTGCTGCTTCAAACTGCTCCTTATAGCCGTTCAGCTCTGCTTCCTTTGCAGCTTCCTCCGCTGTCATTTTGGTATCTGCTACATTCTTGATATAGAAATTCAGTTCTTTTCTTGCATTTTTGATTCTTTCCAGACCGTTCTGGCAAGCCTTCATCAGTTCATCGCTGAAGTTGATGGGGCTTCTGTAGTGACCGTTCAGAATGAAGAAACGGATAACCTCATAAGGGAAGTGCTTTGCAATATCTCTTACGGTGAAGAAGTTGCCCAGAGATTTGGACATTTTTTCATTATCAACAGTGATAAAGCCATTGTGCAGCCAATATCTCGCAAAGGTGCAGCCGTTTGCTGCTTCGGACTGTGCGATTTCGTTTTCATGGTGAGGGAAAATCAAATCCTCGCCGCCTGCATGGATATCAAAGGTATCCCCCAAATAATGCTTGGACATAACGGAGCATTCAATGTGCCAACCGGGTCTGCCTTCGCCCCAAGGGGATGTCCAGCTGGGTTCGCCCTCCTTTTTGGGCTTCCACAGAACGAAGTCTGTCGGATTTTTCTTTGCATCATCAATCGCAACACGCTCAGATGCGCCCGCAATCAGCTCATCCAGATTTTTTCTGGAAAGCTTGCCATATTCCGGGAATTTCTTTGTATCATAATATACTGTGCCATGGTCCTCATACGCAAAGCCCTTATCAATCAGGGTCTGCACCATTGCGATAATGCCGTCCATTTCCTCTGTTACGCGAGGGTGTACGGTTGCTCTTTTTACATTCAGGCCATCTGCATCGCGGAACGCTTCTTCAATGTATTTATTAGAGATTTCCGCCATGGTTTTGCCTTCCTTATTGGCTCTGTTGATGATTTTGTCATCAACGTCCGTGAAGTTCTGCACATAGGTCACTTCGTAGCCCTTATATTCCAGATAGCGTCTTACCGTATCAAAAACAACGTAGGGTCTTGCGTTGCCGATATGAATATAATCGTACACGGTGGGGCCGCAAACGTACATTTTTACCTTGCCTTCCTCCATGGGTACGAATTCTTCCTTCTGTCTTGTCATGGTATTATATAATTTCATGGGAATTCACCTTTCCTTCTTCCTAATCTATCAAAATAGTATAACACAAAAATCCGATTTTTGCTGTATTTTTCTTTCCTTTTTCCGGAAAAACATGCCTTTTCCGCGAATCAGATTGCTCTTCTCTTTATATGGCCTGTCAGCTGTTCGGGGGCAACCGGCGGAATCCGCACGCCGTCCTTGCGCACAATCATAACAGGAGAGCCGACAGCGGTTACATTGGGAGGCAAATCCTGTGTTACCACAGAGCCTGCACCAATCTTTGTATTCGCGCCGATGGTAACGGGGCCAAGCACAATCGTACCTGCGCCAATCATAACATTATCCTCAACGGTCGGGTGGCGTTTGTTTTTCTGCTTACCGGTGCCGCCCAGCGTTACCCCGTGGTACAGCATAACATTATCCCCGATTTCTGCGGTTTCCCCGATAACAATGCCTGCGCCGTGGTCAATAAAGAAGCGCTTGCCGATGGTTGCGCCGGGGTGAATCTCAATCCCTGTCAGAAAACGGGACAGCTGTGACACAAAGCGTGCAGGCACCAGCAGACCCTTTTTATACAGGCTGTGCGCAATGCGATGGTTTACCACTGCCCAGAAGCTGGGGTAAAGCAATACCTCAATCGCACTTTTAAACGCAGGGTCTTTTTCTTTTATCACTGCAACAGATTCTTTCCAAAATTTCTTCAACATATCAAAATTCCTCCTAAAACGATATCAATAGTGTGCTTTTATCAGAACGCCCTGCTGCTTACACAGAGGGCTTGCTACACACTTCCGTCCGTCTCAGTCTTTCGATAAATTGCATGCACAGGCAGCCAATCGACCCCCGATTTTTATTTTTTCCCTTCTGATTCTTCCAAGAAGCCATCTGGCTCACCTCCCTTTGGAATGGTCTGTGTCGACCTTCTGTCGTTTTTTTTAATAACCGTTTTTTGTAATAAAAAACGCCCTTGCAAAAATATGCAAAGACGAAAAATATCGCGGTTCCACTTTACTTAGACGGCATCTAAAAATACCATCTCACCTCAATGACTGTAACGGTGTCAACGGATACAGGCTACTCTCAGTTCGCCCGTTCAGTTCAGGAACGCACTTCATCCTCCCCCAGTCTGTAAACGGCTTACACCCAATGTATTTTAAGGTAGTGACAATCAAATTTATGCCAAAGCATAAACTCAAATCTCACCGCCTTTCACCAAGGCCGTTATTCTCTGTCAGGTGGATTGGAAAATCACCATTTCCCAAGAGGATTACTCTTTTCCATCATCACTTTTTCTTGTTTTGATATTCTTATTTTTCCTCCAGCAAACAAACTGCCGAAGCTGCGATGCCCAAGCCCGCACCGGTAAACCCAAGCCCCTCCTCTGTTGTTGCTTTGACGTTAATCTGCTTCAAATCAATCCGAAGGGTTTCTGCAATATTTTTCCGCATTTGTTCGATATGCGGTGCCATTTTGGGCCTTTGTGCAATAATTGTCGCATCGATATTTATTATACAATATCCTTCTGCCAAAATCAACCCCAAAACGTGGGATAATAATTTTCTGCTGTCTGCGCCTTTATACTGTGGGTCGTTATCAGGAAAATGCCTGCCGATATCGCCCAAGGCAGCCGCCCCCAGAAGCGCATCCGCAATGGCATGCAGCAGTACATCCGCATCGGAATGTCCTAAGAGTCCCTTTTCATAGGGGATTTTCACGCCGCCAATGATACAATCTCTGCCTTCTGCTAATTTATGCACATCATAACCGGAGCCGATTCTCATGCTTTTCTCCTTTCAATATATGCCGGAGGGAGAATAAATTCCCCATTCGGACTACCAACCGAACCGTGTTTTTATCTTTGTTTTTCCAATATAGCCCGATTTTTTCCTTCTGTCAACCACCTATTGCTTTGAATTTTTTATACTGACTCAAGCGCATAAAAAAAGAGAGCCTTTTCAGACTCTCGAAGCTAGGGTAGCAGGATTCGAACCTGCGAATGACGGAATCAGAATCCGTTGCCTTACCACTTGGCGATACCCCAGTATAGTAGCGGAGAAGGGATTTGAACCCCTGACACTGCGGGTATGAACCGCATGCTCTAGCCAACTGAGCTACTCCGCCATAAGAAAGTGGAAGTTACAGGGCTCGAACCTGTGACCCTCTGCTTGTAAGGCAGATGCTCTCCCAGCTGAGCTAAACTTCCACAAAACGACTCAGAAGGGGCTCGAACCCTCGACCTCCGGCGTGACAGGCCGGCGCTCTAACCAACTGAGCTACTGAGCCATATGCAATTAAGAATAAGTGGGTCTTCAGGGACTTGAACCCGGGACCGTCCGGTTATGAGCCGGATGCTCTAACCAACTGAGCTAAAGACCCAAAGAAACCACTAATAAAAAAGTAAGCCGATGATCGGACTCGAACCGATAACCTGCTGATTACAAGTCAGCTGCTCTGCCAATTGAGCCACATCGGCTTATTGAATTCCGGCGACCATCTACTCTCCCAGGCAGCTGCCCACCAAGTACCATCGACCGCCTAGGTCTTAACCGTCGTGTTCGGAATGGGAACGGGTGTGTCCCCTAGGCGCATCGTCACCGGAAATATCATGATCCGTGCGGGATTCGAACCCGCGTTACCGCCGTGAAAGGGCGGTGTCTTAACCCCTTGACCAACGGACCATAAAAACTCCCCGAGCGGGACTCGAACCTGCAACCCTCCGGTTAACAGCCGGATGCTCTGCCATTGAGCTATCGAGGATTATTATACTTCCCTTTATTCTCTTCCTTACACCTTCAAAACTGAATACCAGTGAAAGCTTTTTTAGTTTATCATCAATCGTCTTCTTTGTCAACCTTCTTTTTTTGGTCAAGCCCTCGATCTATTAGTATTGGTCAGCTGAACATGTTACCATG
>OGKA01000489.1_pt1 | contig 43366 bp, 66 predicted proteins | sample 1572211 | NCBI WGS metagenome assembly OGKA01 (sample SAMEA2582125, study PRJEB24529) | metagenome | biome: Human gut stool | place: China | collected 2011 | reverse complement strand
CAGTAAACTGGAAGCGCAACATATTGCTGTCTCCAGCACCGCCTAAGTACCAAGTCCCGTAGGAGACACCTTTATCGTTGTAAATGTTTCCTATTAAAGACCCTTCAGAACGGAAACCAACAGGAACACCACCAAGTCCTAGAATGTAGCAATTTCGTTCTCTGTCGCTACCTTGAGCCTCGTATCCTACGCCACCTCTACGAATGACACCGAACCAACCCCAACTCAATCCGCCGAATTGGTATGTTACGGTGTCATTTTTGCGTCGAACTTTTAGATATGAGTTTCCGAGTTTAGACTTAATATTCAACGTTCTCCAACCAGTATCACCAGTCAATACTTCCCATCCTTGATTTCCGCTTCCTTGTCTCTTTATCCACTTGAGAGCTCCACTTGTAACAGCGGTATCAACGTAAGTAGTCCCGACTGGTGCTGTAACCTTGCCATTAGGCATACCCTGTCCATGGATCTCGTACTGGTTTACTTGATTGTTCGGTCCAGTAGCGGTTGGTAGAGTGACGTTTCCTCCTCCGTCGGATAAAATAAGGGTGTTCCCTTCAATGCTCAATTTCTGAGGGATTCCTACACCATCACGGCCATTTTCTCCTTTTGGACCAGTAAGTCCAATAGGACCTTGAGGTCCAGCAGGTCCAGTTTGTCCGATTGGCCCCTGTTCTCCACGAGGTCCAATAGGTCCGATGTCTCCTTTAGGACCGGGTTGTCCATCGAGCCCACGCTCACCTTGAATCCCTTGAGGGCCAGGGGTGGGTGAAATGTTATGCAACTCTTCCTTAGTAGCAAACTGACTTGTATCAATATTAGGCTTATTCTCTAAGAGCTCTACACGCTGTTTTAAGGCGCTATCATCATAGATAGTGTTATTGTCTGGCTTTTGTTTTAAAACCTCGATTTCGGCTGAAATATGGCTTATTTCGGTACGAATATTGCTATCGTCATACGTTCCGCCTTGCTCTTTGATTTTCGCAAAAAGTTCATCCAATTCTTGCTTGGTAACGACATCCTTAACGTCAACAATTCGACCAGCTTCACGTTCAATGAGTGGTGTTTTAACTGCCTTATCGATTTCACTCACATGAACATTGAATAAGAAGCTATACACATCTGCTGACTGCTCTACTTTTTCAAAATAGATGTAGCCAATAACAGGTTCATCAGTCGTGATCAATGATGTATCGAATTGAACCGTAAATGAATTATCTTCGATTGCTGCTTCTACTTCCTGGTATCGCTTAGTCCCTTTGAAATAGAATAAGCAGATAACCTTAGTAGCGGTCAATTCGTCAAGTGTGAATTTAAACTCAGCAATGCTTTTATCTTTACTGTAAAATTCTTGATAAAGTCTATCAATGTCTCGATTGTTTGGTGAAAGGGTTAATTTCTTCTCGATAACCTTCTTCAAGTGCTACCTCCTTTCTTTTTTAAAAAGAAAGAGAACCCAAAAGGATTCTCTTGATTTATTTTTCAGACCAAGCATCGTTCATCTGCTTGACTGCTGACTCAACGAAGGTATTGAGGTCACTGTCGGTCATGTGGATGTTGTACTTATCTAGTTCAGCACGGATTTTGATTCGAGCCTGTTCCAGTTTCTCTTCACCTTTGTAGCCAGTCTCTGAAGCGACCTGCTCAACTGCATTGACTGCATTCTTAGCAAGGATTTCAACAATCTTGATTGTCTTTTCTCCACCTTTTTGAACGAGGTATTCTTTTACAGCTTTAACTGCGATACCTGCCAAGATAACTAGAATGCTAATTGCTCCATTAATTAAAATTTCATTGATTTGTTGCATCGTCTTTCTCCTTAATTTCTACTTCGACTTTATCTTTTTGGTCAATGTTGACCAGCAACTGTCCTATCTTACGAGCATTATCTTTCTTGATTTGATTGATATACGGTTTTAGAAATTCTGGAAAAGCTAGTCCTATCATTTCCCAATTTTCAATTACCGAAAAAAGATAATTGAATGAGAAAAACATAGTCCAAGCAATCCCGAAGCTACGAAAACCTAAAGAACGTGCGTACATAGCTACAAGCAAGATAACAACGAAAACAATGAAATGTCTAATCAATCCCATTGTTCCTACTTTGCTATCAAAACGTTTAGTTTTAAAAGCTTTAATATAGCCTGTAATAATGTCTAGTACCATCAACCAAAAAAAGAAATGGATGTAAGGACTATAAGATAGGTTTTTGAGGTGTTCTAATAATTCATGAAACGCTAAATCTTGCATAGACTACCTCTTATTGAACAGGTTGAGTGTTTAGCTCGCTAGATGGTCCTTCCTTCTTCGGTTCAGTCCACTTCCAGATGCCTAATTTACCGTTTTGCTCAAGGCTTGCAAGTTCTTCAAGTGTTTGACCTTGATAAGTAAACGCTTCGTTCACTTGAACCATTACACGTTTCCCTTCTTGGAATTTCTCAACATGGTTCGGATTTTCAAGAGCGAAAATCTCTTGTGGTTGGTAAGTCTTACCAGTTTGACCAAGATCTACCAGTTCAAGACCACGCTTAAACAATGTAGGGTCTAGAGGGTTGTCTGTGTCTGTCACACGAGCCAATACAGCCCAGTCTGCGACTGCCTTAACTTCAGCAATCTTAGCATCTTTCTCAGCTAGTTTTTGCTCGTAGCTTTCAGCTTGTGTGTGCAAGTCTTCTTGAAGTTTCTTCACACCTTCAGCAGGATTTAGTTCAGTAGCAACTTGACCAAGAACCGCTTTAATCAATTCCTCGTCTGAGTCGTTCACACGGTTACCAATTAACACACGGTCAAATGCCGTATATGGTGCATCTTGACGGATTGCTACGAATGTGCGGTTTTGTTCTTGTAAGTATTTATTAACAATAGTAAATGTCATATATTAGTCTTCCTTTTCTGTTTCTTTCTGCATTTCTGCTTGTAGTTGTTGAAGTTGCGCTTGTGTTTCTTCATAAAGCGCCTTGTAATTAGCGCATTCAATCGTCTTGTTGGCAAGTTGAATTGCTAAGTCGTTAATAACTTTGTCTAATGTGTTCATTTTTTAACCTTTCTATTTAAGAGGTCCGTATGATGACCATGAATAATTTTTAGAGGTAGTTTTTACATCGTGAAGCTGAGCAATATTTCTGTAAATATCGTTAAACAACAATAACAAATTGTAAGATGGCCCACCAGGTGAAAATTGCAAAGTTGTACCTTCTCCGTATTTCACCCGCAAAGCTGTATAAGGCTGTGAATTCCCGCGGTCACTATGGTTTACAGTTAAGTTAAAAGCGTGGTCTCCACGCATATAGATACCGACACCACCACCAGAGTCACCACCCATTGCACCCCAAACGTCATTATCAGGTCCTCTAAACGCTAACCCGTTAGAGTCCCATGAAGTCCGCCAACCTGTAGGACCCCCTTGCATCCGAATTTGTCCAGCGTTCAAATCAAAGACTGATCCACCGTTTATAGACGTGAGCACCCCACCTTTAATGTGGTTAGCTGTGAAATCAATGGATTGGATTCTTGTAATGGTCGCTTGTTTTGCAAACAATTCATTAATGAATGCTTGTTGCGATACTAACTTTTGAATGAATGCAGTATCAAACTTAACCTTATCAGCTGTAACTGCTTCAGCTCCCAAAATAGTAGTAGTAACTGAACCAGCTTCAAAATTGGCGGTTTTGAGTTTGTCGATCATGGCTGACTTGATGACCGCATTATCAATTAAGGTGTCACCAGTAATGTGGGTGGCTCTACCTATAATGCGGTTGTTTCCGTTAGCACCTAGATTGATACCAGAAATAATATCCCCAGCGCTATTCAGATTTTGTACTGCCCATGAACCAGCTAACTGTGTTACTTGTGTTCTTGTTGCTTCCAAACCTTTAGCAATCTGTGTCGCTCTTGTCTGTGCATCTGTAGCAAGTCCTTTAGCTTCGTCTGTCATTTTATAAGCTTCGTCAAATTGGCTAGGTTTAAAGCTGCCAGTTCTCGGACCTCTCACAAGCATAGGCTCTTTGACTTCTACCCATCCATTTTTTACAAGATAGAAGAAAATAGGGAAGTTCCCTACTTGGTCAAAATCAAGGTCTTCTGTCATTTTGAACGTACTTTGGAAGTCAATCCAAACGTTTCTGACTGGTGTCTCAGGGTTTGCAATCGTTTTCTGTAAAACTGTTTTGTTTTGTGAGTGGTTTTTGATAACCACGCAAAACTCATGATCTAGTTGTCGTCTGATTTTATATTTAAAACCTAGCGTGTACACTTCGCCTTTTAAAATTTTAGGTACATAAATAGGCAACGTGAACCCGCCCCAGTTATAGCCAGTCAGACCTTGAGCGTCAATATTGAATACACCGTAAGAAGTGTTATAGATACTAACTCCGTCTCTTTTGGCTACGATTGTATGTTTATCAAGTTTTTCAGAATTGACAATTAAGTTGTTATCAGACACCACTAAGTCGTTTACTTCCGTTTGGAAAATCTCGTTAGACATAACCAAACGTGAAATCTTATCGGGCAAACCTTGTTCGGTATTTCCTAAAACACGCTCATAAAGTTGGCTAGTTTCTTTCACACGTTGGAAGTCTGCTTCATTGACCTTGCCAGCAACTTGGCTTGTAAGGCTAGTAATTTGTCCGTCTATATCTTGCTTATATTCTGCGAGTTTTACTTCGTTATTATTCGTCTTATCTCTGACTGCGTTTAAATTGCTTAAACTGTCGTTTGCGATTTTCTTCGCTTCTGTCGCTAAATCTTTACTTGTACCAGCTTTTTTTAGAGCTTCTTCTGCTTTGGTCTTGGCTTCTTCAAAGCCTGCTGGACTGAATTCATGAAATCTTCGATTGATTTCTTCGGATAACGAACGTTTATTTTCTTCGGTTTTAGCTTCAACGATCTTGATTTGGTCGCTAAAATCTTGCTTTATTTGGTCAACCTTGGCATCGAACCCTCTATCAGCTTCTTCAATTTGGTTTTGGAGTTGAGCTTCAAAGTTATCAAATTGTAAAATCTTCTTCGTTATGGTCCCGGCATACGAATATTGCGCATCATTCCCAGCTTTACTGTCGGCACTAATACGACCACGAAGCCCACCTTTGAAGTTGAAAGATTGGCTCAAAACTGGAGACTTGAACGTTTCTCCTGTGTTGGTTTTGATAGTTACCCACTGGCCAACATCAAGTAACAGATGTCCTTGATAATTCAGGCTAAATGGATAGTACCTGATGTCTTTGATATTGTGATAGAGGTTGTCTAAAGCTGACTGGTACATCAACACATTCTCAATTTCAAGTGAACGACCTGTACGCAATCCGACAGTGAGCGTTTCTTTATCTTTTTTACAGGTTATCCCTGCAATCTGATACTCAATCTCGCTCTTGGTCAATCCGTGCATGAAGTAGCTATCAGCAGTTATCGTGATACCTGAGTCGGTCAACTCTTTGATTTCAAGCTTCCCTTCTCGATTGAAAAAACAAGACATCCCGAGCATCTGAGCTGATAGACCCAAGACGTCTCGGAATGTCATTTTTTTATCTTTAGGAATATTATCAATTCGATAATTCATGGATGCAATACCCATGGTTTCATTGGCAAGTTCGATACCTGTTTTTAAACAGATTTCTTTGATCACATTTCTGATTTCTGCAGGGTAGGTTAAGTCTGTGACGTGTTCACGGTTCAACTTAAACATGCCGTCCATAAGCTCAAGCGTAGTCGTGTTTCTGTTGCGGTCAATTTCAATATCGTTGATGAAGTATTCACCCATCTTCACCCATTCATAGGTTCCATCGACCAAAAGACCGATTTCAGGATAAATCTTATCTAACTTATTAAAAGTAGTGATAATACTTGTGAATGTAATCTTACCACTTCCAGCACACGTTCCACCAGGTTTATAAGTATCGCCCTTGATATAACCATACTCGAAACTAGCCTCTTTGATGTCGCTAGATTGGTAAGCACCGACTCTGATAGCAAGGGTGCGGTTTTTAGCAAACATAGCTTCATTGAATTTCTGTCGTCTGAATATATCCATGTTCTAACCTACCTTTCTATCAGATTAAATTTAGCACCTGACCACGGCTTGAATTGTTCAGTAAACGAATAACTTGGAGCCGTTCTGTCTCCGACATAAAAAGTTTTTGTGGTTTGACCTAGAATCGGGTCAGGATAGGACACTGTGAAAAACTCAGGCGATACGGCATTCAAAAGCTGGCTCATTTCTCCTTGAGTCAGCATGCCCCACTCACAATCTAATTTACGTTTAACCGTGATACGGTCACGCACCATGTCTCCGTTTGCGTTACGACCTGTTTCTCCGTCGATGTCCTGGATACCGACTTGAAAAGATTTGGGAGGCTTAACAGCCACCCCGTTAATGATTAAACGTGCCATTTTACCTCCCTCTAAATGTTAAGCAAGACTTGTCCTGCACGTTCTTGTTCTCGATTGATTTCTTGAATGGCCACACGCCCGAATTCGTGTCCACCGATTTGAATAACAATGTCACCACTACCACTAAATCCTCCAGATTGTGGCAATCCACCGCCTAAAGCGTTGACCACGGCACCGCCGACGATACGTCCCATAGTTTGTAAGAACCCAGTATTCTCAAGTGGCATAACAACCTCTTTACCAGCTTCACCAATCATGGCTACAGTAGGACTGTCAACGATACCACCACGGGCTAAACGAGGAAGGCTGACATAACCAATGCTTCCTAGAGATACTCCAGGAATCTTATTGATCATTCCAATGACACCATTAATCATACCAACAAAGCCATTGACAACATTCTCAATCGTTCCCAGAACAGCATTAACTGCGCTTCTAAAGGCACCGCCTACTGCACTACCGACTGCTTGACCTGCACCAACAAAGATATTTTTGACGGTAGTCCAAACGCCACTGAAGAAACCTCCGATGTTGCTAAATGCGTTAACCACTGCATTATAAGCGCTTGTGAAGATACTTCCGAACCAAGTAGCTACGTTAGCAAGTGCATTCGTGACGTCGTTCCATCTTTCGCCAAACCAGGTACCGATATTAACAAATATACCAGTGAGTCCATTCCAAGCTTTCTGGAACATATTTATAAACCAGGTACCGACGTTTGAAAGTGCAGTAGTCACTTCAGTCCAGCGCTCGCCAAACCATGTTCCTAAATTCATGAAGATGGCAATAACTCCATCCCATGCAGCTTGGAACACACCAACGTACCATTCTACGAATGGAGAGTAGATAGCAACGATCGTATCGAAAATGATTTGGAATAATGTCTTAACTAAATCCCACAATGCGCTCAAAGTGGTAAACGTAAGACCATAGACAAACTGAGAGGCATTTTCCAAGAAAGAAAATAACGCGCTAACAATCTCGCTCAACCCTTCTTGAACTTTGCTAAAATCTCCTGAAAAAAGACCTTGAATTATATCAACGATACCAGTTAAAAGCTCAGCAATATCTCCTACAAGTTTAGTAATAAAATCATAAGTGTTAATGAATATTTGAGCTAAGAAGTTAAATACTGGTCCTAGAACCTTGAAAAACGTCTCAACTAAGAACGCAATAACTGGATATAAGTGCCGGTTCAGCGTCTGGGCGAGTTCGAGGAATTTTGCGATTAGCTCGACAATCTTTTCGACAGACTTGCCAACGTTACTATTAATCACTTCTGAGAATTTCTTCCTAAATTCATCAATGACTGGTTGAATGTTTTCATCCCAGCCTTTAATAAATACATTGATAAACTTAGATAAGTCTTTACCTGCAGTTTTAATCAGTGGACTGATATGTTTTCCATAAAAAGCGCTAACTGTATCTATAATTTTATTGATAGCTCGTTCTGCGCTCTCGAATATTGGAGCTACGGATTGAAATAGGTTTTGTAAAGAATTCGACAATCCAGGTGCGTTATCTACAATAGCACGCTCGATGGCTTGCATTATGTCACTGCCTAACTTCATTGAAATTTCTGTAACAATAGAACCAATCCCTAAGAAGATAGAAACTAGAGAGCTTCCAATTCGTACAGCACCTGTTGAAGTTATCGCATCGTAGAACGCACTAGAGAGCGCTTGAGCGATGTTTCCGATTGCTTCGTATATTTCACCGATACTATCGAATGAAGCTACTAGAGCTCTGATTATGTGCTGTTTTTGACGTCCCAAACCATTAGCAATGCTCTCGGCAAGAAATACACCAATACCAACACCGACTGTGCCGATTGAACCAGCAACCTGTCCGAGTGCGTAAGCTATCTTTTTGGTCATCCTATCATAAGCATCTACAACTCTTGAATCCGTAGCAATTTCTGCGATTGTTTTGCCAATTTCTCCCAAAGCAATCTTGATACGTTCCAATCCGTCAGATTTAAACGCAGCATTAAACCCTTTACCAAACAGGTCGAATAAACCTTTTAGTTTATCTCCAAGGCCATCGAAAATGCTCTTGAATTGGTTATCCATATCGGTAAGAGCAACTTCTGGTAAGATGTCTTTGAAAGGTCCGCCACCGCCTCCCTTTCCTTTCTTACCTTTGCCTCCACCGCCACCGCCTTTGCCTTTGCCAGCACCGTCATCATCGCCAGAATCGTCTTTCTTACCTAATAGGTTGATTTCATCAAACCCCATTAAGCCTAGCAACTCTTTAACGGCTTTCTTGGCTGACTTGGCAGTGTCGTCCAAGTTATCGGCCATACCACCTGAAGCATCATCTGCGTCACCCATAGCATCTGCGAGGTCGCCTGCGCCACCCGCTGCATCTTGTAGCGAACCATTCATGTCATTGACTGCTCCAGCTACACCACCGTCTTTTACTGTCGCTTTCTTGTTAAACATTAAAGCGATGAATTCAGCCAATTTGGCAGTAACATTCTTTAGCACCATCGCAAACGAGTTCAAGACTGGCATGATAGCGTTGATAATTGGTAAGAATGCGTTTCCTACGTTAAGCGCAGCATCTTTGAGCAATGATTTAAACAAGCTAATGCGCCCGTTAACTGATTGCGACAAAGTCGTGCCATATTTAGCAGTTGCTTGTTCCAGGATAGCCATAAGACGAATCTGTTGTTGTGTCTGGTAATCTAACTGGTCCCAGCTTTGGCCATTTGCAAAACGCTTGAACGCTTCAGTAGATTGAATCATCGCCACATTGACGTTGATTCCTAAATCTTCAATTGCTTCGGTGTTCCCTAGCAAACCAGAGCGAATACGTTCCATAACGTCTGTAATGCTGCGCCCTGAACCCTCGGCAATAACTGCCGATGTCTGAAGCATCTTAGCAGTATAAGCGCTAAGCTTGTTTGAGTCTTTGATAAAGCCAGAAAATAAGTTTGAATATACCGCCCCATATTTTGTCGCTTCACCAACGCCCATATTCATAGCGCTTGCGTTATCGTTAACCCATTTTAAGAATGTTTGTGAGCTCTCGCCCATTTGGCGCTTGATTTGGTTGACTGCTGCCGTGACTTCAAGAGCCATCTGTGTCGAATACATACCAACATCAAGCAACTTTTTTCCAAGGTAAGCAAAACCAGCGAATTTAGCAAGTTTACCAAACACACCTAGCATTGAGCCAGACTGCTCCTTGATTTTGTTGGTTGACTCTTGCACCTTGCTAGATGCACCTTTGACTCTATTCTCAACTTCTTTCATTTTGTTCTTGAAAGGCGCGATTTCAGCGTCAATCATTACTTTGAGCTCATCAAGAGTAACTCCCATCTATTCTCCTTTTATTTTCATTTTTCGATTATGACTTTCAGCGAATGCGCGCATGCGTTCTTTATGTAATCTCATTTCTTGTTCTTGCCTTGCTTTTTCGACTTGTTCTTTCTCTTCCTGGAATAATTCAGGCGCATAGTCCCAAATCTCAAGTGGCTTGGCATCATTTGAGAGCAACAAGGATACGTTATTAGCAATCATTTGCGAAAGCCTGTACGACTCAATGATTTTGTCTTTTTGTTTTTGGACCCTTACACGGTTGTAACTCTCAATCATTTCTCTGATTTCAAGAACCGTTAAATCCCAAAAAACGAGAGGCTCCCCCCCGATGTCTAAAAACATAGGGTAAAGCCTCTCAATCATTTCTTTTACTGAATGGACAGTAGTCTCTTCTAGTCGACTACTTCCATTTTGGCTTTGGATTTCTTGGGAGCTTTCTTCTTGCTTTTTTCCTCCCGTGGCATAAAACCCGATACTTGAAGCATCGGCAAGATAACATCCGCCATGAACGCTGCCTGGTCTCCACCATTATCGACATACTCGTCGTAAAGGTCAGATGTATCTTCAAATGAAATCCCGTGTTCAAATTTTTGAAGCGCCCCGTGGACTAAAAGTAACATGACCTTGAGAGGTGGCAGAGTAAACTCCTCTCCTTTCTCAGGCATGAATACCTTGAGCAAGTTTGCTCCAATTTTTTCTTCAACTTTAGTTCCTTGCAAGGAAGTAAGGCGGAGTTTCAACTCCTTATCCTCACCGACCTTCCATGTCGTATATGGTAGAGCCATTTAATTAACCTCCAATTCCGTCTTTGAATTCAAGTTCAGATTGCAATGCGATTTTAAGAGTAAACTCAATTACAGAGTTCACACCACCACCACCGAGTTTGACAGACACTTGACCTTCAAATTGTACCTCGGTACCGTCTGGGTATGCTTGTTTAAAGAAGAGTTTCTCTTTATCTTCCGCTGCCTTACGCAAAATACGGTAAGAAGAAGTTGTGCTTGAGTTATCATAAGCGAACTTGTACTCAAGCTCCCCTGCATCACCAATACCAAATTCGTATTTTTTAACCTTGTCTTCAAGGGTGGTATTCTCAACCTTTTCAGGTTCAATACCGAATTCAGGTACTTCTTTAAGACCTGCAAGTTTTGTGTAAGTTCCTTTAGCCGTCCCGTAAGAAAGCGTAATTCCGTTTGCTAACATATATTAATTCTCCATTCTGTATTGATAAACAAGCTCAGAGTCTAGGTCGACAATTCCTTCAAATCTCATCAATTTATGCCTCAAATGAGAGGGGTCAGGGATATCTTGACTTTCAATTCTACGCAGACCTAATGAGGCAAAAATCTCATTGATTTTAACTGCGAGGTTGCTAGTGCTATCATTATCGAAGATATCAACCTTATAGCGAATTGATGTTTTTTGTTCTTTGTCGTCGAACCAATCGCCTGGCTTGTTCTGTTCTTCTAAAAAAATAACGACAGGGAAGTGTTCCCAGTCGCTCGGATAAGTGTCGGTCACATTATCTGCGACCTTCTGCAATTCTTTATAAATAACTGGCTTAATATTAATCATCTTATCTGTTCTCTAATCTTTCTACTAACGTATTTTGAAATGTTGTTTGATATACGGTCGTGATTTTCTTTCAAGGCAGGATACAAGTAAGGTTGTGCAGGCTGACCGTACATTTTATAGAACTCTCCCATTTTTTGGAAGTGGTAAGGTCCTACGTTGATTTGGTCTTCATGCACATACCAAGGTGTAGAGCGATAAGACACGCTCACTTCAGGCGATATACCCGAATGATTAGCTAACCCTTTCGGACCAGTTCCAAGTTCGACGTAAGCGCCGTGGTCTGAGTTCGTGAAGATTTCACTCGATATCTTATTTCCGTTTATTTTAAGACGGACTCTGATACTGTTTCTCAGCTCGCCCTCATTTGCTGGAGCTCTGAGTTTTGCTTCAGGTTGTACGATTGTTTTACCAGCGTGTAATAGTGCTTGTCCTACAATCTCATTAGTTTTAGCACCGTATAACTTACGGCATTTAGCGATTAAACTATCTGCTCCGATTAAACCTGACACGTTCTAACTCCAAAACTTGATGCTGGCTATACACTTTTTTCGAGATAACCCGATGCGTGACTTCTGTCTTGCTATCAATACAGACCCCGTCTTTGACGTTGATATCTACATTCTTGCTCGCATTTGCGTTCAAGATATCGTTCAAGCGTTCGCCATAGATTTCAGATTGTAGCTTGCTACTCGCTGGCCACAATTCAAGCATTATTTCACCAACATTACTCGCATAGCCTTCTTTAACAACACCCTCATCTGATACAGTTTTTTCAAACTTCCTGAGAGGGTATGGTTTCAGTCTATTCTTTTTCAAAAACATGACCTGCCACCCTCGCTAAGCGATGCATCCGAATACGCTGTAAGACACCCGTAGACAGTCCGTTTTCTCCGTAGGTAACAGATATACCGCCCTCACTTCTTGACTGCTCTCCCTCGCTTCCTGAGCGGTTGTAGAGCTCAATCACAAGCTCTGGGATAAGTCTTTCGAGCGCCGGCGTAAGATTGTCTCGGTTAGTTTCTGATAAAATGATGTTTTCTGCCCGTAAAATTAAAGACGAGAGGACTGCTTCGTCACTCTCGCCCGTCAATATTTTTAGTTTTCCAAGTTCCATAAGACCTCCTAATCTAAAGGAGTCGTCTCGTCTCCTTGTGTTTCGGTTTCTTTTTCAATGATTTCAAGGACATCTGAAATAGACACACTGAAGCTAACCTTTAAATTATTTTCAAGCACTTCAAAGCGCTCGTCCGTAATTTCAAAGACTTCATTTTCTAGACGTCTGATTCCAGCTTCCCAGTCATTGAATGATTGTATAGCTTTAACTTTCATTATTTCTTAATGTCCGCTAGTACTACTTTAGAGTCGTCTGAAACAGCCACTGTGTAGAACTCGTCGATTGAGATTTCAGTAGTACGTTTCAAAGACTTACGGTCTACTTCGACGTTTGGATCACGTTTAAGGTAGACTGTCAATGCTGCAGTGTCCTGTTCAGTTTCGTCATCATGAGTAAGTTTGATGATAGGGCAAGTGTAAAATGCGCTAGTTGTGTCAAGTTTTACTTTCTTAGTTGGAACAATACGAGTGTTAGCGATTGTACCGATTTCCCCAGTCATGATCACATTTGCTGGATATTTATCAGCTGAGATAAAGTTAGGGTCTTTACGAAGAGTTGTAACTTGTTTAGGGTTAACAAACATTACTTTTTCTGTATTAACTTCTTCTTCAAACAGATCAATAGCATCCACGATAACGTCATAGCTGATTGCTTTAGTTTTAGAGTCGTATTTACGTGTGTTTGTTGCCAAAAGAGCATCCAAGGCATCGTTGTCAATTTTAGAAGCGACTGCAAGTGCAAGCTGGTTCTCAGCGTTTCCTACTGGATCGCCATAGCCAGAAAGAACCGCCTCGTCTGTCAATTCGACTGCCTTCATTGCTTTTTTGATTGTAGCAGTCTTAGTAGAAGTACCAAGAGTAACTACTCCAGCTTCCACGCCTTCATTTACGTCTTCAGCATCACCGATATAAGTATAAGATGGAACCGTGATAGTGTTACCTGGTACACCTACCAAAGTACGGTCAATTGTTGCAAATGGTGCAACACGTAGTTTTTTAGGTAGCTTAGCTGCTACCATGTCCCCCATTACTTGAGGATTTACAAGATTTGCAATTTTAGTTTGTGTCATTTTTTAAATTCTCCTTTTTAATTAATTCAAAAACGAGTTATACAGTTCAGGGTTTGTCTGTTTCAAATTCGCCTTCTCTGCATGGCTCATTCTGTAAAATTGAGCTTTGGTAAGCTCTGTCGATTGTTGTGGCGCAGTCTTGATAGGTGCGCTACCTTTCATTCGGTCAGATACGCCTTTCTGGACTGCATCCTCCCACGTTTTCTGAATGCTTGCGACTGATTCAGTCACGGCTTCTGCGTTTGATAAATCAACCACGGCTACTAATTCAACTGGTAAGCCACGTTCACTTAGCATTGCCTTAGCTTCTGCGGTCAATTCTTTACGAGCAATAGCTTGTTCACGGTTGGCCAGTTCTTGCTCACGCTGTTCTAACTGATATTTTTGTTTCTCGTCAGCGTTCATTTTGGCAAGCTTCTTAGCTTCGTTTTCCTTAGCTTCTTGCTCTGATTTCCACTTAGCAAACTTTTTGTTGATGATTTCGTCAACTTCTGCATCTGTGTACTTCTTCTCGTCTTGCGGTTGGGTTTCGATAGTAGGTTCTGCAGGCACCCCTTGAGCTTCAACCGTTTCGACTGTTTGTGTTTCTTCGTTCATTACGAACCTCCTATTTTTTAAGTCGTCCCCGACTGTGTAATTCCATGGCTTTTAGTGTCGTCAATGCTCGGACAATCAAAAAACCGCATCGGATTTGATACGGTTAAGTAACAATATTAAGCAGCAGTCTATTCCTGCCAGTCAAGATGTTGGATCACCTCCTAATCTTTAATGGCACGATTTGAAACCTTGGCGTAAACATCCACATAAGTCTCTTTCTTGTCTCCGTTATGCGTGATTTCTGCATAATCTCCACAAGGTTCGCTTGATGTAATTGCGTTCGTACTAACAAGAGCTTTCCAGTTTTGCAGGGTCTTACTAAACCAAACTACAAAGCAATCTTCTGCTTTGATTTCACGACCTGATAAGCGCGAAAATTCTTGTGATGCCAATCGTTTTGCTTTTTCTAACATTTTTATTCCTCCATTTTTTCGTATGTTTCTGCAAAAATATCCGGCTTGCATGGATAAAATTCTCCTTGGACACCTTTGATAATGTAGTCACCTTCTGTTGCAATCATCAATCCTTCAAGTGTTTCTATCTTTAAAACTGGATTATCCAAATCAGCATAATCTACACGAACTGGATCTAATCCTAATTTTGATAACTCCAAAATTGATTCTTCTGTATCTACGAACTGAACCGCCTCAATTACAACTGGTTTCTTTCTGTATTTCATTTTTTTAATCCTTTCTTTACACCTTCAACTATTCCACTGATTACGGCCAGAATAATAAAGATTAGCAACAAGAGTACCAACCACCCGAAAGCGATTGATACCCATTCCCAAATAAACATCAGCCCCTCCTTTCTGAGCATAAAAAAAGCACTTAGATTTCTCTAGGTGCTTTGATAATTGTTGGTTATTTTTTACCCAAAACCGTGTGAAAACTTATCTGGCAATTTTTTGCCAAGTTTGATACTTTTAGTTAAAGTGTCTTTTACAAACGAAGCAAATTCTTCCAAATCGTCGCCTGTATAGGTGTAATTTAAGGTGTTTTTATCCACTGTAGCAACGCCTTCGCACTCTCCACTCACTGCAGAATATTGTCGCATAGTGTCGCCGTCTTCAATCTTGTTCAAAGTAATAATCTGTCTATCAATCTTCGCCATTTTTAATCGCCTCCTGGTAATTAAATTTTTTGTTAGATTTTTTATGAGCTTCATCATAATCCATTTTTTTATGGTTCATGTAGTATGACTCAAGGCTCTCGTGTTGTAGCATTATTATATCGCTCTTTTTTGGGTTACCCATGTATAATCTTTGAAAACTTCGAGCCATATCATAATGCGGATAAAAGTTCATTTCCCTCTCTTCAAAGGCGTCATAATCCCACAATAAATACTTGTTATCTAGGATGTGTTCTAATGCTTTCGATACTGTAGAATGAGGAAGGTTACTACTCTTCATCATTTTTTTAACAACATCTTCTCTGTCCGAATTTCTCAGCTGATTATAGTATCTTACTGCAAAGGCATTTTTTTGCTTCTCTACATCTCCACGAGCAGCGCTTATCGAACCACTAGAAACCTGAGAGGTTAACTTATCCATACCTTGATTATAACTCTTTTCTCTGTCTTTTGCAACGTATTTATCATACCACTCTTTATAAGACATATCAGCAGGCACATACTCGACCTTTCCTGTTTCAGGATTTCTAGCCCTACGCTCGAGCTTGCTGTAGTCGATATCATCATCGTGTGCGATAGTAGTAGACCTGCACCATGGATGTAGTGGCGGATAGTTCACACCAGGGATGGCCTCGTCTGTGTTATAAACCCTATTGTCGTGTTGTTGACAAATATGCGATGTCCGTTTATCCAGCACGGCTACGAATTTATACTTTGTAATCTCAGCATCTTCGTAGCTGAGCAGTTCCATCTGGTTATGAAAGAACGCTGATTCCGTCCGAACCAAACGCCTAGCTTTATTTTGACCAACTTCAAATCGTTCGGATATCGCTTGAGATGTATCTCTTACGCTTCGACCAGTCATAAGACTCACTAAAAGCTCGTCTTTCACGCTTGAAGCGAGTGCCCCAGTATTTGACCATATTCTGTCCGAATAGGCCTCTCCTGTCCACTTTAGACCTTGTAGACGTTTGATTTCTGTTTCGGGTAGGTCGGAGAAACTATAAGCGAGTCCTGTCTGCTGTTGCAGGTCAAAGGTAGCCTTGTAGTAGCTATCCTTCATAAGGTCGCTATAAAAAGCATCCGAGCCTTTCTTCTCAGAAAGATAGATAGAACTACGCATCAAATCCAAGTCAGCACTTAACCGTTCGAGTCGCTTCATGCGATAAGCATAAGCTGGACTGTCTAAGTCAGCAAGTAAACGTTGGATATTCGGGTCGTCCGGCCTAGCTTCAAGCACCTTGCGAAGTTCGTTCAGGTCCTTCTGGTCCTTCATGTTCTTCAAGACATGACGAGCATCATGCTCACTCAAACCATAATCACGTTGAAACTTGTCAAAGATCTTGTTGATTTGTTTATCTAGATAGTCTTTCGATTGCCTGTAGACATCGTCAAACTTGTCCGCTTGCTTCTCTGCCTTATCCATTTGCTCATAGATAAGGTTAGCCTTCCTCTGGGTCCAGTAGTCCTTGTTGTTCATCTGTCACCTCTTCGTCTGGCTTCGTGTTTGCCTGGTTAAAGAATGGCACACGTTCCATATTCTTTTCTTTCTCTTCCTCGAGGGCTTCCAATTCAGCATCATGAACTTCAACGAATGGCAAGAGAGAAATAAGCTGACGAAGTGACACCTTGCCTTCAAGATTATTGATAACCTGTGACAATTCAAGCAAGTTCTTAGGCAATCCGCGGCTAAACTGTGGCACGATTGAATGTGCTTCAAGTGCAATCTGTTGCATGCCAAGATAATGAGCAAAGATAGCAATACGTTGACGAATACCACGTTTGTAATTTGCTTCCTTGGTCTTCGTAATCATTTCAAGACCTAGTAGCTTGAATTCCATGGCTACGCCTGAACTATTACCTGCGAAGTTCTCATCTGTCAAGTTTGGCACATGACTGAATGTGTAGATGTCTTCCTTCAAAGCCTTACGCAAAATTTCAGTAGCATTCTCATCAAGTGCATTTTTTAAGAAGTCAGCTTTGGCATCTATTGGTAATTCCAAAAGACCTTCTTCAACAAGGATTCTCATCGCTTTTCTAGCATCTTCCAGGCTGTCGGCCAATTGTGCACCGTACAATACGAGAATAGACTCGACTGCTTGCTCTTTGTCGTTGACACGATTACCCATCAACGAATTGTAAGCATCAATCAAGCTGATTTGTTGCTCGTAATCACCAATTGCAAAGTGATTGTTTCGATATTCGATGATCGGGACCTGGCCAAGATTGTGAGGTTCTACTTGTTCACCCTGTGTTGTTCCTGTGCTTGAATCACGCAGCACAATGTGATAATGCAGATTTTGAGTGAAAACTTCAGCTTGATACTTAGTCGCATCCTTCGTATCATCCTTGATTTCATAGTAGTACACTGCAAATAGAACCTTACGTTCGATGCTATCATCGTAAACCAGGAATACATTCTCAGGATCTACGCTAGTCGAATCGAGTTCAGTCAACCCTTCTTTTGCATAGATGTACTCGTAAGCACGTCCGTAAATAGACATGTTCAATGCATTCTGTGCGTCCACCTGGTCAATCTCAGCACCGTCGAATGCCACAAGCAAAGACTCGATATCGCCTTCAGCAGTATTGTTGTACTTAATAGCGTTGCCCATGAAATATCCTGTGGCCGTGTCTGCAATATCTTTCGCATGATTGGCTACTGTTTTAAAGTTTGGAGCGTTCTTGTTTCGTCGCTCATGATTTAAAATAGCATGTTCGCCCAGGTAGTAGCGTTTGAGTTTCTTCAAACGCTGGCGTTCTTGTGTGTGTTTCTGAATCAGCTTATAAATCAATTCCTTGTTCAAAGCTGTTTCGTCATATCCATCCCGTGGATAGGTTAAGTATTTATACATGTTCTCCCTTTCTACAAGCCATAAAGAGATTTTCTCTTAACGGTTGCCTTTGGTTGTGAATGTTGTGAATAAATCGCATAGCGTAGTGCATCCAGTACGTCGTCATTCTCCTTGATTGGTTCGCCTGTTTTTTCATTCCAGATATACTGGTAAACCTCGTCTTTAAAACGGCTTACTTTATCTGATACAACAAAAAAGCGCCCAGCTTTCATGAACTTAGCGACTTCTTCAATTCCCGACAAGACCGCTTTGTTTGCGTTGAATGTCTTGATTTGTTCTCTTTGAAACCTTGCTACGTGTTCAGGTCGTGCGCTATCTGCCCAGAACGTGATATTTCCGTATCGTTCCTTGATGTTCTTAGCAACATTTACCCAGAAATCAATCTCTTCATGTTGGTGCGCATGTTCCTCAAGTAAGTAGATAGAACCGTCAGACGTTTCTCCAACAACAACGATAGAGCCGTAGTGTTCATATCCCCAGTCAACGCCAGCGTAAAATCTAACTAAATCATCTGGAGCGCTATCGATATACATGTCCTCTTTGAAGTCACGATATACGGCACCCTCTCCAGTTACCCATTGCCCGTAAATACCACGGTCGGTAAACATTCCAGATGGGGTTGTAGCTATTAGATTATCTACATACCGCTGGTTTAAGAATGTGTTATCAAAGATTGTAAAATGGTTGGCAAGAATTTTCTTGCCGTCCGCTTTGTCGATGTAATCAACCTTAAGCCAATGTTTAGGGTGGTCTGGGTTGGTGTCGCAGATAACTCTAGCACCAAGACCAGAGCAACGTTTTAGAATTTCGTCAAATACGGCCTTATTTGCCAGCGTAGCCTCGTTTATATACGCTCCGAATGCTGTCATACCACGTATAGCTTTTAGACCCGCTATGGAGCCTGTAAACGTCGTGACGACATATACGCCAAAGAGCGTGAAATTCCCGTGCCTGTCAAACTTAAAATCGTAATTGTACGAGTCCGATATTTCTCTTAGTATATTTGTTTGAAGTGTTCCTGATGAAACTGCACCAAGGATATACATCGGGTTCTTAACTCCGACTTTCTCAGCGTTTCGCTTTGCTCGTTTCAACTCCATCAAAAAAAGGTCATTGTCTAACTTGGTTTTACCAGCACGTACTGCGCCGTGATTGATCATCATGTACCAGTCAGTAGCAACTGCCCTTTTTAAAATCTTCACTTGTTTGTCTGTATATAGTCTATCAAGTGCCATCGTTTAAAGCATCCTCCAACTTGTCGAAATACTCAGCCATGACGTCTTCTGAGTTTGCGCTACCTTCGAGCGTGACCCTACGTTTTTGGTTTTCCAATTTCAAGGCTTCAATACGCTCTTTTTGTTCACGCTTATCAAGGCTATCTTTTGTATCAATAGCGGTAAGCCTACTGATTTGTTCAAATGCTCGGACATTACCTTTCATAGCCTTTTGCATCATAACCATAGCCAGAGCCATTTCATTAGTTGAATCAAAACCTAACTCCTCAAGTTGTTTTTTTACATTCGGACTCGCAACTTCAGCTTGTAGTATTGTTTCAAATGCCTTTCTCAGATTGGCTTTTTTTCTTCGAGCCTTGCCTGAAGCGACTCCGCCTTTCTTGCCATATTTTCGAGCTTCGTCCGAGGTTGGGACTTTTAAATTATCTGCACCAGCCATCGCCTCACTTCCTTACTTTTTTAAAAATTTCAGCTCACTTTCTCAGCAGTGAGCCCTGTTTCTTCTTCCCAGCGTCTAATCGTCCGTGCCACGTAGAGTGGGTCAAGTTCCATACCGTAGTAGATACGTTCTGACTTCTCGCATACCATGAGAGTAGAACCTCCACCGTTGAAACTGTCTAAAACTCTGTCGCCTTTTTTGCTAGAATTCAAAACACACCTAGCAATCAACTTCAAAGGTTTCATGGTTGGGTGAATGTCATTTCTAACAGGTTTATCTTCGTAGAAGATAGTGGTCGGAGTTGTTTCTTGCATTGTTTTAATATAAGAGATTAGCTCGCTCTTTGTCATTTCTTTAAGGTTGTCCTCGTCCTCTTCAATGACCGTGGCTAGTGAGCGATTATCTACGAAATAGTGACTCGCTCCATCTTTCCAGCCATACAAGCAAGGTTCATGCTTCCATTGGTAGTCTTGACGACCTAACACAATAGCATTTTTTACCCAGATGATTGATTGTTTTAATAACCAACCTGTCTCTTTGACTGCAGCTCTAAAGTTCAAGCCTTCCGAATCTGCGTGCCAGATATAGAATGCCCCCCCTGGTTTTAAGTGGTTGTTTGCGACTGCGAATGCATCCCTCAGGAATTGCCTAAAGCTGACGTCGTCCATGCTGTCATTCATGATTGTCATAGCTTCCTCGGTTCCTCCCTGGTAGGCCACGTTGTAAGGTGGGTCGGTTACATAGAGGTCAATCGTTTCTCCGTCGATTAATTGAGCCATATCCTCTGCTGATGTGCTATCGCCACACATTAACCGATGTCGCCCCAATTGGAAGATGTCCCCGTATTCAATACCTGTCTCTTCTTCTTGCGAAAATTCCCTGGCATCTTCTGGATCCTCAGACTCCTCGAAATCATCCAAAGAATAATCGACATCCTCGAATCCAAACATGGTCATATCTAACCCCTCGACGCTTTCAAGCTCTGCGTAGAGTAGTTCTGTGTCCCACTCGGCAATCTCGCCTACTTTGTTATCAGCAAGCCTGAACGCTTTTATTTGTTCTTCTGAAAGGTCGTCTGCGATTAAGACTGGAACGGTCTCGAGTTTCAAAAAGCGTGCAGCTTTATACCGAGTATGCCCGTTTATAATTTCTCCGTCTTTGGTTGCTACAATTGGAACTTTAAAACCAAACTCTCTAATTGAGTTTGCGACTGGCTCTACTGCCTTGTCGTTATTCCTTGGATTGTTTTTATATGGCCGTAGCCATTCTAAAGGTTTATCAATTATTTTCAATTCTTTGTCCTAGAACCAAAAAACACACACCTCAGAGGTATGCGTTTTTTGGGTTATATGGTCTCTCGATTTTACTTCGTAATATCGAGGGACTACGGACCTCGAATGGAATCGATATTATATTTACCTTTCATTTTTTATTTTTGTGTAGCCTTTATGACGACGCCTGGAATTGAACCAAGGGCACTTCTCAAAAGTGAGCAACAAATTAGAAGAGAGTGTCAGAACCTTTCTCGTCGTCTAGAGAGGCCGTAGCCTCAATTTTCATAAAGGAGTATCATCTGCCGCAGCATTTGATACTACCATTTTATCAGTTTTAAAACTTCATGCCTGTACAATCACTATCATTTACTATCAATTCACTAAGAATACCATCAAGCTCTTTTATTGCTTGTTTTTTTAAACGATAATAGGTTGGTGAACTGATGCCACCAAGACCGTCGCAGATATCATCTACATACATCTTATTGATGTACGTCATCCTCAAGATTGTCCGATGTTTAGGATTGGCCAATTTATTGATCATACGGCCGAGTTCTATTTTTCGATTGATTATGACATTCGTGTCTTTCTCGATTTCACCCTTCATGGTTATGAGCTGAGCATAGACGTCGTCAATCTTCCTAGGTTGGGCACCTTTAACCTTAACCTCGGACCAGTTCGGACTCGAGAGCAGGCCAGCTTCAAGTTCGTTGATTTCGTCTATTCTGCTCTGGATATCCATGTCGAGGTTTTGCAACTCGCTCAAAAGCTCTTTTGCCTTCACTCTCTATCTCCTTTATGATATAATAATATTATTGAAAACGTTGTCGAGGCAGAGAGTGCCTTGGCTTTTTTTATTTTAGTAGCTATTGAGTATTTTGATTGTTTCCTCATAGCTTAGATTTACTTTTGCTTTTTGTTCATCGTATCCAAGCCCAAAAACTTTTGGAATTCTGAAGTAAATAATACTAGCGCTAGAATGGTAGCTGACAACCGTGTAGACATGCTTGAGCAAATCTTTCCTGATCGCAATGTTTGGAAATGCTACAAGCCCCAACTTATCTTCTTGATTTGTTTTCTTTGCTTTCACAGCTCCTGAATATGGATATTTTTTGGGTTTCATAATTTCACCTCGTCTCCAATCCTTAAAGTTTCGTAGCTTGTTTGCGTGACTACGAAAATGCCGTAGTTCTGTATTGTGATTGTGTACAGGTCGCCAATCTGCTCCTTTTGGATGACTCTACCTTTGATTTCTGCGCCTTGATTATCTGCTTTGTAGATTACAATAGGGCGCTTTTCTTCAAGATTTTTAATGTGGACACATTGCCAGATATTCAAAGTAGCTGACAAGACAATCCAGATTGCTATGAAGCGTTTCATTCTATAACCTCCTCTACAAGAATATAGGTTCTTTCTTTGTTCATTTGCTCATAACGTGCAACTTGATAGCCTATAACGTTTATTTTCGCTTTGCCGTCCGTTGCAATTTTAGCTTTTCCTATATATTCATTGAGTTTTTCAACTGCATAAATTTCATCATCAAAAAATTCAAGGAACTTTCTCATCACTTCACCTCCTCGATCTTGATTCCTGGACAATCAAACACCCAGCTGATGCCAGCATCTTCGAGTTCTTTCTTAGTATGGTAAGCTTTTAAATCCGTATAATTTATTTTGTTACTCATATACCAAGTATCTTCATTGATATTATGTTTTAATACCATAAAATTACTCACAATCCCCTTTATCGTCACCAAATACCGCTTTTCCTCCACCTCGTAGCCGTCCAGCCATGCTCGAGCGAATGCTTCGATATTCTTTTCGTAAAACCATTCAGGGACGTTCTTATCGTAATGATCTTCAATCACTCTCATCGCTCCATAAACATGGAAGTTATTTTTCTTTTGAAATTCTATATAATCCGCCACAAACTGCGGGATTGTGACTTTATCACGTTCAACCATGCCCTCAACTTTACCTTGCTCGTAGCCTTCACGCCATTTTGCACGACTGAAATCTTGCTTAAATTCACTTATGATAACCTTTAACCAAACTTCACGGTCGTGCAATGGCAATTCCCGTAATCTTGCCAGTATGTTTTTTACATAGCGAGGCGCTTCGTCTGTGTGCCCTGTTTTGAGTTCGTCTAGTTGTTTTAAATCTCTCAAAACTTCAGACGTATCAACCCTTCTGAAACAGTCGTGGTTCAAACGCTCGTATTTTTCAATCAATTCTTCTATTTTCATCCTTCTAACTCCTTTATCTTACTTTCATAGCCTTTCAGCTTTTTCTTCCAAAAATCACGCTCTGCTGAACGAGTATGCACTGACGATTTTACTGTTGGTCCAGATAGCTTCCAAATTCTTTCGTTCGCTAGCTCCAGCGAGTGCTTGTAACCTTTGAGTAATTCTTCCTTTATACCCATCATTTCACCCTTTCGAGTTTGACTCGATACGACTGATTGTTCTTATATGCGTTCTCAAGCTGAGCCTTGCATTCAATAGCATCCCCTTCTTTTTTGAAAAAGTGCGTCTCGTCTATCCTATCTTTAAAATATAATGTGACAGTATAGCTCATGTTTCTACCTCTCAACTTATCTTGTGGTTTTCCAGGTCTCCGAATTCTTGGCCGTGGTTTACAAAGTATGAGCCAATCAGGATTGCATCCGCCTCGTCGTCTTTGACGTTCAGGTCGAAGTTCTCGGACACTTTAGCAACGGCCTGCAGCTTCATTGATTTCTTGCTACGATCTTTGTAGCTGAACTTCCAATACTTGCGCCAAGTCGACACGTTCACAAAATACACATTGTCAGCAATCAACCGTCCGAGGATGATGCCCGTTACAATTCCGATGCTGATCATGGACTGTTGATTAGGCCCCATGACCGAGTTCTTCTCGACTACAATCGACTCAAAATGGCAGTCGTATTTCTGCAAGGCTCTTGATTGAATCGCTCGCAGTTCGCTAGCCATGAACCGACCACGCTCAAAGAATGACTTGCTTTTATGCTTTAAGACACCACTCTGGACTAGGTCAGAGCCGTGAAACACGGCCCAACCTGTCGCAGTAGTTGAAATGTCTAACGATAATGTCAGAGATTTCATTGCAATTCTCCCTTGATACCGCAGAGGTCAAAGAGATTGCGCTTGTTGTTTTCAATGAACTCAAAGAACTTCTGAAGCTCGGCCAAGTGGCGTTTCTCCCTCTTGACTCCAAGGCTCGTATGATACTCTGTTGGCGTTTTCGGTGTTACCCTGATGTCTAGCCAATAAAGAGGCTCGAACACGTCGCCACTTGTGTCGAGAGAAGCATCTGCGTCCGTATTTCTGAAATGCATCTGCATATCATATTCAATTTTATTTGTAATCGTGATGGTCTTATCTACGATTTCGAGTGTGATACTTGTTCCTGGGATGTCGATTTTATTTAGCATTTATTTTTCTCCTTTATGCGTGTTTTGTATTTTTGTTGATTTCTACCAGCCATTGTTCTGCAGCTTGCCGGATATTTTCCGGAGCCGATAAATTGTGCTTGCCTCTGATTTGGATAATCCGTCCTGATTGGTATTCCATAGTGAAAAACGGCTTGTCTGGTTCATCTTTTGACCTAACGAATATGATTGTTGTTTTGCCGTTTGCATGATCTTGAGTGTATCTAGCGCTGCCGACACAATGTGACAGTGCCTTCCCTTCCAAAATCAATTCTCCGGAATTATAGGCTGGTTTAAAGAGATACTGGCCTACCACTTTCTCGTATTTGGCCAAAGATTTCTGACGCTTCTCGAACTTGCGCTGTTCGATTTCGCTTTTATGTTGTATAAGTAACTTAACCGCATTATCATGCGCTTTGACTAAATCCTTAGGCATGATGAGATTGTCGGTATCGATAGGGATATCAAGCTCGTTCAGCATGCTGATATAGTCTACATAGTAGCCAAAATTGACTTTATTTTTTAAGAACCAATTCTGGAACCTGTTCATTTTGGCAGCTTTGGGGATTTTGTTGATGTCTTGATAAGTCAGGACTTTTTCAATCCCAGGAGCAAGCGTACCACCTCGTGATTTGATGCGACGTTCTAGCTCGTAATCTCTGAAGGACCTATCCGTATTTTTGAAAAATCGTTTATTTTCATGAAGCCATTTCTTTGTTACGACACGGCAATCAACCGCCTTTCTAACATGCCATCCGTCATATTCCATAACATCATAAGCAAGGTCTATAGCCATCCTCCAGGCATTTATTTTCTGCAGGAACTCGATTTCAGAGCGGTATTTATACATGTGCGACAAATGGTAGTAGTATAATCCACAAGGAAATTCTAAATACTTCAATTCAGAAATCTCTCGAATCTTATTTTCCCAATTGTTTTCAAAGAACACTGTCCCTGAGTAAGCCCCTTGTCCTATAAAATTAGGAGTCAGACCTGGAGTGTAGACTCCGTACCTTTCGGTCAGTTGTATGACTCGATTGTCGCTCATCTGCTCAAAGTTTGTCAGTTGCATCCTGATAGATTGCTTGCCGTTTATATATTGTGACCAGAAGCCGTAAGATTGAATTTCAATCCGTTTGCACGTCACAAGCACAATTGCAAAACTGTAGAATTTATCATAAAAATCCAACCTGCTCGACTTTGTCAGCCGTTTTTCGATGACCATACAACCCGTCCGGTCGCTCTGAATTGTTTGAGATTTGTTAGACCATTTGATGGTCGGGATCTGCGAATAGCACCAGTCAAAGAATTTTTGGGGCGGTTTCAAACGTCCATCAATAATTTTTTGATTTTTTGTCATGCTAATTCTCCGAATAAATCGAGCTGACCGTCAATAACATTTTTCTGTTTTTTGACTTTTTTAGATTTTGGTTTTTCAGGTTGTTGGCCGACTACTACAGTCGCATGGATAGCCTCGACCTTTTTAGTTTTGCCAGTAAAATACTTATAGACCCAGCCAAATACAGTAGAGTCGTCTACCATCGCACAAGTTCCTGACTTAAAGTTCTTAGCTTGGCTAGCGCAATAGTTCAAGGCTTCTTTGATAGATTTCTTATCACTCAAAACTCCTTCAAAGAGTTTTTCGTCTTCTTGATCACAAATCCAATTGTGGATAGCATCCTCAGCTGGACCATGGTCTCCTTTTAATTCCCCCAGCAACTTGGCCAAGGCTTTTTCTTTAATTTCATTCATTTCATTTCAAAAAAATACGACTGCCTTTGTGATAATTGGCTAAATACGGGCAGTCGCTCGTCCAGGTCACACGACCTTTACTGACGCTTTCTAGTTCGCAGTTTTACAAGAATGCACGGCTTGTTGGTTTTGGTTATTTTTTATCTTTTCTTGCGTTGCTTTCTCCGATAAAATAGCCTAGCAAGAGCCATACCAGCGCCATACCAGCGTCTTTAATAAAATCAATCATTTTCTTCCCCTCCTGGATTGTACCACCAGACAATCAGGTCATCCTGATTGTCTCTGATGTACTGCTCAAATCTTTCAAAGTGGACGATAGCATGTTTTAAGCGTTGCATACCCTCTCCAGCTTTTGAGCAAAAGCCACAAACTTTAAAGACAGGCTCAATCATGTCAATAATTTCTACGACTTGGCCATCAAGGTTCCAGACGCTATCCTCTCCCACCTTAAAATCTAGGATAAACTCATCCCCTAGGTTGTGGATAACCTGCAATCTCTTTCCGTCCGAGTAGATGGATACGCTGTCAGATACTTTTCTAATTTCCATGGTTTCATCTCCTAAAATGGCAACAATTCAATTATGATAAAATCTTCCTCAACTACTTTGACTTTATCAACATACGCATCCTGTAACTCTTCTTCTGTGTGATACATTGTTCTGTTTTCAACACTTTCATTCCAACGAATAAATCGAGGTTTGAGTCCAGGCCAACCAGAACGACCAAACAAAGCAATACACTCATCTTTATCTTGATGTATAGCGAATGTAATACCATGTGGGCAGCCTGTGTCGTGAGTTTCTAGTATGTCTTTTACTTGTTTTCTCATCAAATCACCTCTTTGTTTACATTTCAATCAGGTCGTTCAGAGTAACGACTGCATCTAGTTTTTTCTGGCTTCTGCAGTAGTCACAATGTCCGCACTTCTTAGGCTTCTGTTTGCCCTGGATCACGTCCCAAACTTCGACGATTTCAGACTTGATTTTTTCCAGTCCTTCTTCAAGCCATTCATCATCAATCTTCAAGATTTCACGGTCTGGAACGTTTTCCTTGCTGACCGCTACGATGTAAGGTCTAAAGTCCTTACCAGTCATCTGTTTCAGTAATTCACGATACAAACCAAGCTGACCGTGATACCCAAAATTCAAAATGTTATTGACTGCAGCGGGAACCTTCTTCTTAAGCTCTGCGCTCCATTCTTCCGAGTAGATGGATTTCATGGTTTTTAAATCCACAAAGTAACCACGGCTCAGATTGACACTGTCTAGCTTACCTTTGACTGGCACGCCTTCAATTTCGCCATAGACAATCAATTCTTTTTGAACTTCATCCGATGAGTAGCCATGATACAAGCGGTTGAAACCTTCGTCGTCTTTCAGGCTTTCAATCATCTTGTCGCCGATTACAAAGTCAGATTTGAGGTTTCCTTTATTTTTTCCAGTCTTGGCAAGTAGCTTCTCGCCATTTTCATCCATGAACTGCTGATGCGCTTCTGGACTTTCAAAGTAACTGTGAACGTAGTTACCGAGTAGGAGAGGGGTCTCGTCCCTCTCTTCTACCCATTCTCCGCTATCCACGGCAAAAGCCTTCGCTTGGCATTGCTGATAACGTTTGAAGCGTGAATTGGTTAACCTGCTTTTGTCTTGGTAGTAGTTCTCTTGCGTTAGTTCTTCCATGGATCCTACTCCTTCACGTTGATAGTGTTACCTTCTAGCAAACTGATTTCTTCAAAGACCTCGCCCGTTTCTTTGTCATGGTTTGGAATTTCTTCTGCAGGGGAGTTTGTATCAGTGGTTGTCACTTCTTGCTCAATGACCTCTTTTTTCTTGCGAGGTGCTTTTTTAGGTTTTTCAGGTTCTTGAACTTCTGGCACTTCTTCAGGTTCTACCACTTCGCCCATGATAGCGTCCAGCGTTTCTACTGGTTCGCTTGGAGTGATGTCTTTCACGTTTCGATCATTGTCAAACTCATTCTCAGTAGTTCGATTGACGACATCGATAAATAAGTCGTTGTCGTCTGATGTATTAAAGAATTGTTTGGCAGCACGATTGATAACTGTGCGCTTGGCCATTTCCTGTGGGAAGTTCTTCTGAACGCTTCCGTTTCTTGATTGTGCCCAGGACTTATCAATTTCTTTCTTAGTCATGATCGTGAGGATTTTCTCCCCGTCTGTTTTTTCAATCACACAATAGGCACCTTCGATTGGATTGTCCTGGTTCTTCCAGCTTGACTTGTGGCTGACAAATTTCCAACGCCCGTCCACGTTTTCGGCTTCGAACTCGTCGCCTTCAAAGATAATCTGAGCATAGATGTCTTTCACTTCAGGTAACTGTTTAACAACCTTCATGGTTCCAAAATATGAACGGTTCAATTTAACTGTGTTTCCATAAGGAATGAAATAGCATTGTGTCTTAGCAGGGCTTAGACCTTGTGTGACCATGTCGAGCAAAGCATTATAAACACTTTCGGGTGTGCATTTCTCCAGTAGATTTCCGCCAGGTGCATTTTTTAATGCGTAGTAGGCTGAACTTAGAGCGTTACTTACGCTATAATTTGGTGCGATTAGCAACCCTTCGCCTTTCATGGCTTCAATTCGTGTTGCAACATTTGATGTAATTTGTTTTTGTGTTAGTTCGTTTGTCATTTTCTTCTACCTTTCGTTTTCTTCAAGTTCCAATTTTCACGCTTCAATCGTGTATTTTTGTTCTGTAGTTTTACAATAATATCTTGTTGTTCGTTGATAATTTTTCCGAGCTCAATTCCAAGATGTATGTAGTCAGAGCGCCATTGACCGATTTCTGCGATTAGTTCTTCAATCATGTTCTAACTTCCAATACTTCTCTAAATCTACGGCCATAACAATAGACAAGTTCTTTTGCTCGGTTAAGATTTGCCGTCTGTATGGTGCCAAACCTGCCTGTCTTTCTTCCTCGTTTTTAGGAAGATAATATCCGTTCGGTTTGAATTTTTTGGCCACAATCGGATGTCCAAAGTTTACCCTTAGGCTTTCAATTACCTGTTCAAGCGGACGTTTTGACAACCCTGTCTCGCCTCGTAGGTCATTTGATGAGATAGGTTTTTCAAAACTTCCTCTATTTGCAATCAGGTTCAAAACTTCAATTTCAATTGCGTTCATTTCTCTGCTGATCATGTATGCTCCCTTTCGTTTTTAAATTTCGTCACCTACATAGCGATATTGGCCACACCCGATATATACATACTCGCTTGGGTCAAGTTCTTCTCGCTCTTCAGGTGGCTCCATCATATCCCTGTCGTAGTTAAACAATCCGTCCATCAAGTCTGTCCTCGTACTTTCTCCAAAGTTTAGAAATCTCCTTCAGGTACTTCTTGATGTCGTGGTTTTTGTACCACTTCAGGCGCTTCCGTTCATTTATTGACACGCAGGGGTAGAGCTTGCTCTCAATCTCTAGTATTGTCATCTTCTTCTTGCTCCACTTCTTCGTCATCTTTGTTGACTTCAATCTTGATTGAAAGTCTCTCTGTGGCTTCATCAACCGACTTTCCGTCCAAGACGTCCTTGATCATGTGACTGACATCGTGCATCGCTTTAGCTTTAGCTTTCGACTTTTCATCGTCTGGCATCAATCCGACATCTTGTAGAGCCAGAAAGGCTAAACTGAAAGTGTGCATTTCTTTCTGAAGTTGTTCAATTTTCTTGATTGTTTTGATTGCTTTTAGTACGTTAATCATTTTGTTCTCCTTTTTTCTTTATTCTCCGACTTTCCAAATTCGGCAACGGGATTCCACTCCAGACGAAGTCTCGTCTTTGTATACCCAGTCATTACCATAAGCGCCTGTAGCTTCGTATGAAGCTGATTTCAAATAAGCAATAGCTTCTTCTTTCGTCTCGAAAACAGTAGCTGAATAATCTTGCTCTCCAGTTGGCAAAAAGTCACTTCCGATCAAACTGAAATCCTCATTTCCAGTTTCAGCATTCTTGGCATAAATCGATATAATGTACATCTACATTTCTCCTTGCTTTCTAGCCTTGATATCAAAGTTTTCTTTGTACTTGTAGGCAGCAAGCTCCTGCTTCAAGTCGTAGTTTTCTTGTTCTGTCATAAAGCGACGCTTGCGCTCTTCGTTCAGGTCGTTCATAAGCTCGACTGCGACCTCTCTCCAGTCAAGGTTGATTACCTTAAACAAGCGTTCATGGTTGAGTTTGATTTTAGTAAATAGTTTCATGGTTACGCCCCCTCATAAAATGGCTTGATAATATCGTAGTATGAATGCCCTGCTGGGATTACATAACCTGTCAAGTTGTCTACTACGGATCCATCGACCATAATGTTGATGATTTGTGGCTTCCATTGCTCTTTTTTATTTTTCATGTTATAATCCTTTTAGAAATATTTGTCTTGTCCCCGATTGCCGTCAGGGGCTTTTTTTATTTTGCAAACTGATAGACGCTACCGTTTGTGGCGTAGTAGGTCATTTCATCCAGCTTGCGAGTGAAACGCTCGTCAGTAGTAATCAGCAAGCGTTCTTTTAATAGCGTTGATAGTTGATAGTGGTTTTTTTCAAAATCTGCTATCAGCTTTTTTCTTTCTTCTTTCGTCAAAATGGTAATGTCCTCCTGTCCTCTGCGCTTTCAGGATATTTAAAAGTTAGATCCTTTGCGCCCTTTGCAACTCGACTGATTAAGCTAGAGTCATATAGATTTTTCATTTCCTGACCCGTCAAGTTTGTAGTAATAATTGTTTTGTCCCTGGCATCCAGCAAGTTATAAAGAAAGTCTTTCTTCCAATTCGCTTGCTCGCCTTTCCCGAAGTCGTCTAAAATTAAGTAGTCGACTTTTTTTAGTAGCTCCAACCACTCGTCTGTGGTTCGAGCATCTGTCCGACTAAATCCGCTTTGGATTTTTTGAAACATGGTTGGCACGTTCATAAAGAGTACGCTTTTAGGATTGTTATTAGCTTTGAAATCGATGTTTAACTTCTTAGCGATTGAAATCGCTAGGTGCGTTTTACCTCGTCCAGCTTTACCAAGGATAATTGCGTTACCTTTGCCTTCTTTAAAATAGTGCTTGGCAACTCGTAGCGCATAATTCTTAGCTTTTTCGTCTGCTTCATTTGATGTTGTGAATGTATTGAAACTAGCATCTTTCATGTCGCTTGGCATGATACTATTTCTTTCCAGCACACCATAGGTGCTAGACAAGATGGACGTGATATAGGCTTCTCCTATTTTCTTCGCTTGCTCCCTTGCCATAGCTTCACGCTGGCATTCAGGGCAAAAGGTAGGCTGGTAAGGAGTTTTTCTTCCTTTAGCCTTGACTGGTTGCTTGAAAGTCCACATATAGCAAGAGTGCTTCTTGCATATCTCATTTTCGTTCACATAGTGGATTGGTTCTAAACTTAGTTTCTCCATTCAACCCCCTTTCTATTTTTTCTCAATCTCTTTCTTTGATGGTGTAGATACTAACTATCATCTTCAAGAGTTTGCAAAGCTATATCCCGTAAGGATTGCCCGTTTGAAGCCTGACCGAATAACTTTTCTAATAGATTGACTTCATCTAATGGAAACGGATTGTTTTCTATCCTGTCGTTGAAAGTTAATAGCACTTCACAATCTTTGTTTTCAAAGTGATTGATAAATTCCACTCTCTCTACTCCGTCGATAAACATTCCATCGACGAAAACTGTGGGGTGGTTTTTTCGTGCGGTCAATAACACATCATGTTCTGATGTCTTGACTGAAACAACATTTTTATCTTGCATTATTGCTCCTTTCTAAAACGGTAGTGGATCGTCATACATTTGTATTACTGAATTTCCCTCGACTCTTGATTTCGGAGTCGTGTTTTTATTCTCACGAAAACCGATGGTTTCGTTTTTCGCTTCATCAAGACTGGTCAACCCTTTGTCTTTCCAAGACTTCAAAATCTTGTTCAGATAGTTAAAACTTTCTGCTCCTGCATCTTCGGTCAACTGAATAGCGTAGCCAATCATATCAACCGTCATGTTATCCAGCCCGATGTATTCTTGGATTTGCTGAATTTGTCGTTCATTGATTTTGACACTAGTAGATTTGATAATCTGAGACAAGGATTTTTTTTCATCTTCGCCACTGTATAGGTTGTTAACTTTATCTAATCTATCCTTATCTAAACTATCCTCTCCTAACCTTACCTGTGTATCCATTTTGTATACATTTTGTACACATTGGTCTAAAGGCTTGATACTAGCGATTTTTGACTTGTCAAATTCAAGTTGTTCTTTTTCATTTTGGTGAATTGTAGCTTGGAATCTGTCAGCTTGAATATAGTTGTGTATTCTCCAATGTCGGATCACAACTACGCCACTTTCAAACGGTATCAGAAAACCTTCGGCAATGAGCAACTTCATATCATCATCACTTGCTCCGATTGTTCGTTGAATTGTTTTCGCTTTGTCGATAAATCCTTCATCATCCGCACCCATATTCAAGTGGAAATAAAGCGCTTGTGATGATAGTGGCATTGCAAGAAAATGGTCAGTTTCGGTAATTTTCCTGCTAAACATTCTTCTTTGCGCCAATTTTTCTCCTTTCTATTTTTCTCAATCTCTTATCATTTCTAGATAACTTTTTCTAGTCTTTTAGAAATGATTTCTAAATCTAAGTCGTCTAGTTTCAACTGGTCGGCTTTTTGTTTTAAACGAGCTTCGACGGTTTGGTTAATTTCGAGCCATTCTCGTTTTGTAAACTGGCTTCTGAATTTTAGAAATTCATTTAATTTTTCTTTCATACTGTCTCACTTTCCAGCGCCCTGAGTTCAATCTCGTGGCTAACTTGTTTTAACAGCTTCTCACACGCTATCTTTGCTTCTCTGTACGTTGTAGATTTGCTGATGAAGTAATCAGCTAGTTCAATGATTTTATCTTCCATTTAAGCCTCTATATCAGTCTTGAGACTGATGAAATGTTTTCCTAATTTGCTATAATAACCTTGACTAGGACCTCTCACCGTTTTAGTCAAAATTTCAATAGAAAGGAGGGAAGGCTATGAGTAACAACTTAGAAAAATATGACATTCTACTAACACATGCTGTTATCGCTAAAAATACAGGACACAAGTTGATAGTCCAAACAGCTGCAGGACAATACATTGGCGAACCATATAATCCTGATAGCGCTGATTATCCTGACGTATCTGCAATTACTCAAGCGATAAAAGATCTTCGAGTTTCTGAATACGATGAAAAAAATCCAACAGCAATCTTTTTAGTAGATGTTGAAGTTCGCACCAATTCAATCGGCGGACCATTCAAAATGCCATACGTTTGTCTATTTTTAGATCAGATATTGGGTGTTTCGATTGGGAAGTTTGAAAAGCCAATTGAAGAATAGCATCTTTGTCTATCGTAAAGTCTATCGGTTGACAGATAGGCTTTTTTATTTTCCCGCTGAATGGGTATCTTTTAGGTCTCATATGTTCTCCTTTTGTTATTGTTTTCGCAACTTTTAGAGTAAAAAAATACTGCTAGAAATCTTCCATCTTGACACCTAGCAAATCTGCCAGCTTGCTTGCCTCTGAGAATGTAAAATCTCGTCCTTTATATCGGTTGATTTTCATGCTAAGTGTAGACTTATCCATCCCTAACTTGTCGGCAATATCATTCTGTTTCAAACCTTTAGAAACGATGATACCTTTTAAATTGTGGTATGGTTTATCCAATACTAGTGAACCTTCCATAGACCCCTCCTTTCCAAGTTGTCGTTTTCGCAACTTTATTTTATGAGTTAAGTATACATTTTTATTTTTTCGTTGTCAACAACTTTTTTTATTTTTTTAAAAAAAATTTGCGTTAACGAAACTTTTGTGGTATTATCATTATAGAAAAAGGAGCAACAATAATGATAGGAAACAAAATAAAAGAGCTTAGAAAAAGCCATAATCTAACTCTTGAAGAGTTAGCGGATATATTGAACAAGGAATATCCTGACACTATCAATTTTAATAAAGGTAAAATTTCAAAATGGGAAAATGATAGAGAGGAACCTAGACTCTCATCTGTCAAAATCCTTGCTGACTATTTCGATGTCCCACTAGATTATTTTAACGGCATTGATATTGATCAGGCTGAAATTCTAACCATCTTCAACCAACTAGACGAAGAAAGACAAGAGAATGTAGTCGACTACGCTACTACTCTATTAAATGAGCAAGTCAGCATGAAAGCGACCACGGTCCTAGAAAAATATAGAACTGATGACTACATTATAGACTATGTCGAGGGATTAGTTGCAGCAGGTCACGGAACGTTTCAGGAAGATAATCTTCACATGGAAGTTAGACTCAGAGCTGAAGATGTGCCAGAGAGCTATGACACCATCGCTAAAGTGGCAGGCGATAGCATGGAACCACTCATCGAAGATAACGACTTATTGTTTATCAAAGTTACTAGCCAAGTCGATATCAACTCAATCGGCATCTTCCAAATCAATGGAAAAAACTTCGTCAAGAAGCTAAAAAGAGATTATGACGGTTCCTGGTATTTACAAAGTTTAAATAGTGGATACGAGGAAATACACTTGTCAGAAAATGACGATATCCGTACAATCGGAGAGGTCGTAGATATTTACAAGGTTTAGATAAAACAAATAAAGGAGAAAATCCATGAAAAAAACACTTATAACGTCAACTATTTTGCTTGCTACTACTTTTACTCTAGCAGCTTGCTCTAGTAATCAATCTGCTACAAAAGGTAGCTCGGAACAACCAAAAACAGAACAAACCGAGGCTAAGGAAACAAAGACAACCGAAAAACCCGCTTCTAAAAAGGCAACCAGTTTAGACGACTTCAAGAAAGCGTTGGAAGATAATGGATTTACCATTGAACATGAACAAGAAAAGTCATTTTCACTAGTACAAGCAAAAGATGGTAAAGGATTTGTTTTACCAGACGGAAGTTCCGTAGAAGTATATCAATACGAGGGAAGCAATCCGTACTTTGCATCCATCAAGAAAGATAAAAAACTACTTGATCAGCCTGTTACAATTTATGGAAACTTCGTTGTTATGATTGTCAATCCAACTGACTCTAAAGATAAGATTTTAGATAGTTTCAAAGGATTTGAATAAACAAAAAAAGCCCCACGCTCTCAAACTTTGGCGAGTCTGAGCGTGAGGCAGCAGTATAGTAAAAGGCATTAAATGGCCCGTTTTACTATACCCATTTTATCAAAAAGGGGGTATAAAAGCAATGAAAACAACGAATAAGGTGGCAATATATGTCAGAGTGTCTACCACTTCCCAGGCAGAGGAAGGATACTCAATCGAGGAACAAAAAGACAAACTGGAAGCCTACTGCAAAATCAAAGACTGGAGCGTGTACAAGGTATATACCGACGGCGGGTTTTCAGGATCCAATACAAACCGTCCAGCAATCGAACAACTGATAAAAGATGCTCAAAAAAAGAAATTTGATACAGTCTTGGTTTATAAATTAGACCGACTAAGTCGAAGCCAGAAAGATACGCTCTATTTAATCGAGGAAGTCTTTATAAAAAACGGCATCGAGTTCTTAAGCCTTCAAGAAAACTTTGACACTTCTACTCCATTCGGTAAAGCCATGATTGGACTGTTGGCCGTGTTTGCTCAGCTAGAGCGTGAACAAATCAAGGAAAGAATGCAACTGGGTAAGCTAGGTCGTGCAAAGGCTGGGAAATCCATGATGTGGACTAAGACATCCTATGGCTATGACTACCACAAAGAGACAGGCACAGTGACCATCAACCCAGCCCAGTCACTAGCTATCAAATTCATCTTTGAGAGTTACCTTTCAGGTAGGTCAATCACTAAGCTCAGAGATGACCTCAATGAAAAGTACCCAAAACAGATACCGTGGAATTATAGAGCTGTCAGAAAGATTTTAGACAACCCTGTCTACTGCGGGTACAATCAATACCTGGGAGAAATCTACAAAGGCAATCATGAGCCTATCATTTCAAAAGAAACCTATGACAAGACACAGGAAGAACTAAAGATCAGACAAAGGACGGCACTTGAAAACTTAAATCCTCGGCCATTCCAGGCAAAGTATATGCTTTCAGGTATTGGCCAATGTGGCTACTGTCTAGCTCCCTTAAAAATCATAATGGGTGTAAAGAGGAAAGATGGCACTAGATTTGTAAAATACGAGTGCCACCAAAGACACCCTAGAAAAACAATCGGAGCCACTACCTACAATGGCAACAAAAAATGTGACTCAGGCTTTTACTATAAGGATGACCTTGAGGCTTATGTCTTGCAAGAAATAAGTAAGCTACAAGTCGATAAAGAGAGCTTTGAGGGGCTGTTTAAGACGAAGAAAGACGAGATAGATCGAAAGGCTTACCAAAGGCAAATAAACGAGCTGACGGGCAAAATAAGCAGGCTAAACGACCTTTATATTGACAATCGCATAACGCTAGAACAACTACAAGGAAAATCGGCTGAATTCCTAGAAATGCGCTCAAGATTGGAAAATGAGTTGGAAAACGATCCAGCACTTAAACGCAACGAAAAGAAAGAGGATATGCGTAGGATCCTGGAAAAAGACGATATTTACAAAATGGACTACGAGATGCAAGCAAGCGTAGTACGGTCACTGATTAGCAAGGTACAGGTCACGGCTGAATGTATCAAAATTTTGTGGAGAATTTAAAGAATTTTACTATCCCTCATTTCTACAAGAGTAAAAGCTTGTACCTTAGCTTTCTTCAATTTCATCATCATTTTTTTCATCTAAAAATTTACCTCCATATTTTGATACATTGGCAACAACATAGCTGCATACAATAAAACGATTAGCAGGGCTACAAAAATAAAGACCAGTGGTTGAACAAGGTTCATGGCCCGATTGACTCGGGTAAAGAAGGATTCCCAGGTTTTTTCCGCATAGATTTCCAATTCACTTCCCAACTTGGATTTAACCTCTCCATATTCAATGATTAATCCCAACTCCTTTCTAAAGAAGGGATAGGTCTGAACAACCTTAGAAAATTCCTGCCCATTTTGCAAAGATTGATCTAAATCGTATCCAATTTCTTTAAAAAGTGGATTGCCCTGCTCCTGCATCATCTGGAAAATCTGTGACAACTCTAAACCTTGTCCAATCATATTGCCCCATTCCCGAGAATAATAGGCAGTTAGATAATACTGAACAAACACACCTAAAAAGGGGATTCTAGCTAGATAAGAAAAGACTTGTATCTTCTTAGATTTCCTGTAGAAAATCAGCCCTGTTAAAGATGCAAGACTTAGTGCCAGAGCAAGCCCAAGAAAAATCTGTGGCAGGTTACTAATCACTAAGGTAGCTATGTTACTACTATCCAGTTGGGGCAAGAGATAATTCCGCAATCCTAGCATAATTAACAGTAAAAAAGCTAGCAAAATAAGTGGGTAGGTCGCAACTTCAATTAACTTCTTCTTGACCTTAGCAAGATTATCCAAATATTCTTCAATTTTCCCCAAACTCAAGTGGAGATTTCCATGAACTTCAGCCAATGAAAGTTGAGTGACAATCGCACTCGAAAAACCTAAATTCCCCATCATTTCCGAGAAAGATTTTCCTTTCGATAGTCCTAGGCGCATCTGTGAAACATATTCCTTCTCCAACAAAAGACTTCTATCAAGAAAGGAAATGATTTCTACCAAGTGAAAACCACTAGAAAACAAATTGTTAAAGAGAGTGATGATTTTCTTCTGCTTACTGGTAGCTAATTTTCTCTGTTTCAGCTTGAAGGGTAGTGATATGTCCGTCTTTAAGAAGCTGATCAATTTGCTCATTCCACTTTTCTGCCTGGTGTGCTGAATAATTTTGGTTTGCAAAATCAATAATTCCTCCTCCCCCGATTAGTCTCTGGTAGCAAATACCTTGTAAAACAACTGCGAGTTCATCTTCACTGACACCCAGTTCTAAAAGACGCTCATAGCCCCCACGAATACTCTTTGCATGTATGGTCGAAAACACTGTAGCTCCCGTTAAGCTAGCTCTTACAACAGCACGGGCTGTTTCACTATCCCGAATTTCTCCAATAATTAAAAGATCCGGGCGGTGTCGCAAAGAAAGTTTTATCAAGTTTTCATAACTCAGTCCAATAGCTTCATTGAGTTGTAATTGCAGCATCTCTTCTTGCTTAATCTCGACTGGGTCCTCAATGGACATGACTTGTTGTCCCTTAAACAACGACTTAGCTAATTCATGCATTAAGGTAGTTTTACCACTTCCTACAGGTCCTGCAAATAGATAAAGGCCGCGTTGCCTAAAGCCCTTTTCTAGTTCCTTAAGGTCTTGAAACCAGAAGCGCAACTCTTGTTCTTCATCGTGCAAAAGGCGAATAACTAAACTCTCATGACCACGATAATCTCCTACCGTCGATAAGCGTAGTGAAGAAACCTTGCCATTATGCTGATAATCACAGGATCCAAGCTGACTACGACGCTTTTCGCCAACGTTCATCCCCGCAATAAATTTAAAATGACTAATCACTGCGCCCAACTTTTCAAAGTCATAGCTATTAATCAAACGCCTTTCATCACCTATTCGCATATGCAACTCATAAACCTTGTCCTTAGGAATAAAATAGATATCCTGAGCTCCATCCTTTTTTGCGAGACTAATTAATTCTTGTGCAAGTGCTTGTACCATATTCCCTCCTCAGTTAATTATTCGAAGAAAATACAAAAAAAGAACAACTTTATTAAAAAGTTGTTCCATCTTTTTTGATGCGACACGTCCGGTGGATTTCTAAACCAGTTTGTTTTTCATAACCCGGTCTGAATTTTTCATCTGGTATAACTTGACCATCTTCCAGTAAAGCCAAGGAATGATATTGCTGCAGAAATTCATCACATTCCTCACACCAACGCTTATCCTCTGGATTCCAAAATATGGTCATTAAGTCTCCTCGACTTTTATATAGTGGAATTTTCTTTTCCAGTTCAAACCAGCAAGATTTATAATACTTCAAGGCATCATAGTAATTTTCAAATTTCTTACTACTAATGACGTCTTCTTCCCATCCTTCTATGAACCACCAAGGTTCAAAATCCCCGTACATTTCTATAACTCGATACATAGTTTCATTTCCTTTGTATCGTATATTATAGCGAAATTTTAAGAACAATGAAAGAAATTTGCTTGCTTTCACGAATTATCTAATATTTTCAAAAAATCCAGCTATTCTAAAAAGAATAACTGGATTCAAATTCGATTAACCTTCTGAAATATCGTTTTCAATGATAACCTTAATCGCATGATGATCTGCAGCCTTACCAAATACTTCATAGGCCTTTTCAATTTCACTTAGTTTGAAGTAATGAGTTACTAATTTTTCTGGTTCAATTTTATGGCTTTCTAAAGCTTTCAAAAGCTGAGGAGTTGTGTTGGTAGAAACCAAACCGGTAGTTACGTTAATGTTACGAATCCATAGAGTATCCAAATCAAACTGAACTGGCTTACCATGCACACCACAGTTGGCTACTGTTCCATCTACACCGATAATCTTTTGACAGAGATCAAACGTTTCAGGAATACCAACAGCTTCTATAGCAACATCCACACCTCTACCATCTGTTAAATCATAAATTTCTTGAATTGCTTTTTCAGGGTCTGAAGAATTAATCTTATGAGTAGCACCGAAAGAAACTGCAGTATCCAAACGGTTATCGTCTAGGTCTACCATGATCAATTTAGCAGGTGAATAGAATTGAGCAGTCAATAGAGCTGCTAAGCCAACTGGACCTGAACCAACGATTGCCACACTACAACCAGGCTCTACTTTTCCTTTTAAGACACCAATTTCATAGCCAGTTGGTAGGATATCAGATAACATAACCAAGGCTTCATCAGACAAATCAGCTGGAGTGTGATAGAGAGTATTATCAGCATGAGGAACACGAAGATATTCTGCTTGCATACCGTCAATCAAATGTCCAAAAATCCAACCTCCTTCGTCTTCACAGTGGGCATAGATTCCCTTTTTACAGTAGTAGCATTTACCACAGGCACAAACACAAGAAATCAAAACCTTATCGCCTTTTTTGAAGTTTGAAACGCCTGCTCCAACTTCCTCTACAATCCCGATTCCTTCATGGCCAAGGATAGTTCCACTCTTACATGCAGGGACATCTCCTTTGATAATATGAAGATCTGTTCCACAAATAGTAGTTTTTACAATACGCACAATAGCGTCAGTTGGCTTGCGAATAACTGGTTTGTCAACATCAACAAATGAAGCAAGTCCTGGTTTAACATAAGTATAGGCTTTCATAAAGCTTACCTCCGTTTTTTTATTTGTATTGTTTATATCATAATTGTAAGCCTTTTCATGAATAAAATCAAGTAATATGTGAAAAAATTAACAAATTAAATTAAAAAAAGTAGAAACTAAACTAGTTTCTACTTTAGAGATTATGCTTGATAACGTTTTTCACCATCAAGGTAAGTTGCTACCAATTCCAAATCCTTATCAAGAACGATAAAGTCAGCATCGTAGCCTTCACGGATTTGTCCACAAACGTCATCAATATGAACTGATTTTGCTGGGTTGAGACTGGCCATCATAACTGCTTCATGTGGATTTGCAATGCCCCATTCAACAACATTTTTCAAACCGTCTTTAAGTTTGAGAATAGAACCTGCTAAGTTCCCAGTAGATTTAAGACGTGCAGTACCATTTGCAACCACAACTGGGAATTCTCCTAGCATATAGTCCCCATCTTGCAAACCACCCGCTGTCATACAGTCAGTGATAAGAGCAATATTTTCAGAACCTTTTTGTTTAAGAAGGATGTCACACGCCTTAGGATCAACGTGATGCCCATCGCAAATCAATTCAGCATAAGTATGTGGCAATTCATACATAGCACCAACCATACCAAGCTCACGGTGAGTTAACCCACGCATACCATTATAAGCATGAACCCAAACACTTGCACCAGCGTCAACAGCCTTCTTAGCCTGATCAAAAGTTGCATTTGAGTGACCTAAAGCAACAGTTACTCCTTCACCAGTAACCGTACGTACAAAGTCCTCAACACCTTCACGTTCAGGTGCAAGGGCAATTTTATTTAGAAGACCATTAGCAACCTTCTGCCAAGCACGAAATTCATCCATACGAGGATCTTTCATGTAAGCAGGGTTTTGAGCTCCTTTAAATTCCTCAGTAAAGTATGGACCTTCAAAGTAAATTCCACGAATTTTAGCACCAGAAGCCTCTTGATAACGCGCACCAATATTTTCAGTAACAGCTAATAATTGTTCGTATGATGATGTTAGAGTAGTTGGAAGGAAACTAGTAACACCTGTGCTAAGAAGACCTTCACTCATTGTATGAAGCGTACCTTCGATGTTATTATCCATAACATCAACCCCACCAAATCCGTGAATATGTGTATCAACAAGACCAGGAGCAATACTATAACCAGTATAGTCAATAATTTCTGCGTCCTCAGATACTTGATCCACATGCTTACCAAATTTACCATCAACAAGTTCTAGAAAACCGCCACGGCGAACACCATGAGGATAGAAAAATTGATCCGCTTTAATATATTTAGGCATAATGATAACCTCCGTAATTCATTTTTCTAATATTTATTATGTCAATTACATTATAAACCTTTCTGTGTAATTTGTAAATGGTATAGACCTATTATAGTTAAATTTATAAAGAAATAAATTAAGATTTAGTAAATATATAGTAAAGTAATATTGAACATTGAGGTTTACAATAAAATTTAGAAAAAAATAAGTAATTTTAAGAAACTCTGAAAAAAAAAATGGAAGAGAAATTAAAAAGACAAGGTCCGAAAACCTTGTCTTTATTACTATACCGGCGGCCGGGGTCGAACCGGCACGTCCTTGCGGACACTGGATTTTGAGTTCAATTCCTACAATTTTTGAACCCTACAATCTTGATTTAATAGGATTTTAGGAGGTTTGAATTTTATAAAATAGACTCTTTTTTCAAATTTCAGTAACTTTTAGGTAACACTTCATACCTTTTCCACAGTTAATGTAACATTGTGTCTTCTCCTATATAAAAAATCAACTTTTTAGATTATTAAAACAAAAACAACTCTTTTGCCCAAGTAGAAGATAATTCATTTTCTAGTAAAACTTTTTCTTGCCATATACCAGAATACTTTATGCCATCATCTTTAGCAGAATTTTTATGATTACCATTTATATTATCGGGCATAAGCACCGGTAATTCTTTCCAGATGCTTCTTGATTTACCACTCATTGTTAATACTCTCCCATCATGAAAATTAAAAGTACCATAGCCTTTTTTTTGAGGTAAAAACGATAAGTTTTCACTTGGTATATATAGCATATTAGATTTCAAACTACTCATATGTTCTAAAGAATGAGGATGAAAAGGATACATCTTCTGCAAACATTCTTTATCATTCGTCATGTCACCAATTTGCAAATAACCATAAATGATATTTAAATCAGGAGCATCTTTCTTAAAACACAATGTTCCATTATAAATATCCCCTTCAGTTTGTCTAAACCATCCAAAAAATAGAAAAAGGTCACCAATAGAAACATTGTGATTTCGTAATATTCCCTGAGAACTTTTAATTTGGCCAAATGCTGGTCTCCAATCAGAAACAGAATTATTCCTAATATTTTCTCTTATGTCCGGGTCAAGATGACAATTAAAATGATTTGTTTTATCTTCCTTCCCTTTTAATTGTTTTAATATATCTGAAAATAATACTCCATCATAGTTTAAATCGTCAAAAGATATAGTGTCATATTTAGCAGGTATTGGCAATGAAAGCAGTGTTCCATCAGGTAGTATAGGACTCGGGATACCACCATTAGATGAATCAAATCCTTTTCTTGATAAAATTATTTTCAAAATTCTTTTCCTCGTATAAAAAAGGGATGGTAAGGCAAATCCATTACTTTGTTTTGTGAACCAAGTATAGTCTCAGCAAATTCCGTTAATTCTAATACATCAGTAAATCTCTCTTCAGAATTATAAAATCCATTTTTGGCATTCCATCTTGGGAATGGTTTCCCATTCATTCTTGCTCGTTCTCCCATCGGGAAAAAATCTAAAATTTCTTTAGGAATTTTGAGTGGAGACTTACCAAAATAATTAAAACGGTCTGCAAGAATCACTACTTCATTCATAAAACTTGATTGGTTTAATCCATTCTTTTCAATCAGCCATTGATAA
>OGKA01000479.1_pt1 | contig 44022 bp, 29 predicted proteins | sample 1572211 | NCBI WGS metagenome assembly OGKA01 (sample SAMEA2582125, study PRJEB24529) | metagenome | biome: Human gut stool | place: China | collected 2011 | reverse complement strand
GATAGCTCGCCTATGCTTTGCCCAATAGGGCAATCGAACGAGAAGCCCCCACTTCAAGCGTTAGCTAAGTGGAGGGAGTATGTCACGACCTCAATATGATCAAAGAAAAGCGGCTGACCTCCCGATCAACCGCTTTAAATAACTTTTTTACCTATTATCTTCTCACTTCTTCATCCCAGCTGCCGTCTTCTTTCACATACCAGCCGTCCGGTGTCCGGCGTTTTGAATACATAATGCCGGCACTGCCGTCGTGATTCGAATTCAGATAATACCATTTTCCATTGATGAACTGCCATCCTGTAAGCATACCCTGGTTTTCGTCCATATAGAACCATCCCTGGTACAGGGTGTCATAGATCCAGCCGGTACTCAGATATCCCTCAGCGCCAAATGCCCACCATCTGCCGTTGACTTTTTCCCAATGAAATGCACCGGTATTGCCCATAGGCCAGGTGCCGTCACTGTAGCGGAGCCACCAGCCTCTGGCATCCTTTATCCAATGGCTGTAACCGTCATTCACTGCCTGATTCGATGCACCGGTGATAACCCCCTGCTCCTCGCTGCGGTAGCCTTTCTGGCTATCTTTGGTTACTGTGCCGGAACTTACGCTGCTGCTTTTTCCACTGCTGCTTTTTCCACTGCTGCCTTTTCCGCCGCTGCCTTTTCCGCCGCTGTCTTTTCCGCCGCCTGAATGACTGCCTGAGCTTGAAGGCGCTTGCTGAACCGTCACATTGACTGTTTTTACAGCATCATTGAAATTGGCCATCGAAGCTTTCACATATACCTGATAAGTTCCCGCATCTGTAAAGCCTGGGATCTCACTCTGGTAATCCACTCCATTCTTAGAATAAGTAAATACCACTGCATCCGGACTCACATTTGAAAGACCGGTTTCCACAGATGCATGGATCTGCGGCTTCTGCTCGGTACCATTGTAGGTAAGCGGATCTGCCGACACAATCATGGATGCGAAATCACGTGCTATGATACTGCCTTTGATGGATGCGCTACTTTCTGTCAGCTCATAATTCTTTGCATTGTCACCTGCTAACGTAATATTTGCCGCCTCAATATTGTGCTCTCCAACATCCGCACTCTGATATGCCAAATTCACCTGGTCAGCACGAACATCCTGAGAATCAAGAGTACCGGAATCACTGTAAAGCTGAACGGATAAATTCTGCTCCTCCCTAATATCTGTCGTTCCATCGTAGACTTTATCGAAAGAGTTTCCTGTTATCCGTGCATTTAATTTACACTTGTCGATTGTAAGTATAGCTTGTTTCGATTCATTCGTATAATTTCTCTGACCCAACAGATAAACGGTGTATGTTCCAGCATCTTTTCGCTCTGTAACTATCCTGTTATCAGTTCCTGTCCAATATGTCCAATATTGGATTGTATAATCCGCCTTATCCACTTCATCTCCGGAAGCTCCCTGCCAGTTCTCAACCACTTTGATCTCCGGGTTCCAGGATTGACCATTATAAATGACGTTCTCTGGTTCAAGTGTTACTTTTGTATCTGCAAACCTCCGTTCGGTAATACTCGTTCGGTTATCAGAGCAAAATACCTTCGACTCGTAATTATCTACTGTCACCCTTACAAATACAAACTGACCAGACTCTGCTACATTCACAATCTTCGGACACTCCGACTTCCACTGATCTTCTTGTAAATCATCCGTACTCTTTGTACGCTTCAGCTGATATTCATATCTTGCACCACTAGGAATACCACTTGCGCTAATGTCAGCTGCCAGATATCCTTGGGCTCCCCTATATTCACCGTTGGCAGCTATTACGCTCAAGTTCCAGGAATCAGGAAACTTTGCTTTATTAACAGTCAATGTTATATAAACTGGATTTTCTCCGGCTTTATAGAATCCACTTGCCTGTGTATTCACCTTGATTTTAAATACACCAGCCCTGTCCACCTTCAACTGACCCGATTCCTTGTCAATCGTTCCTTCTCCTTTATCACTTCCTGTATATTCAGCAAGTTCATATTGCAGGTTTCCGGCTCTATCCGGTTGATGAATACCCGCAAGGCTTGGAACATCGATCGACATATTTTCGCTATAATCTCTACTAATTTCCGCTGTATAACCTGTAATTTGATCCGGTGTCTGCTTTGCATCATCAGGCAGACTTCCGCTTCCGCTGATTGTGCCTTTATTGATAAATGTTCCTTTTTCATTTTTTACAAATGGACCGTTTGAAACAAATTCTCCTTTATTGGTAAGTGTGCCTCTATCAATTATCGTACTTTCAGAGGTTACCTTTCCGCCACTTGCAACAGTGAAGGAACTATCTCCAGTAATGTATAATCGATCGGTATTCAGTTCCTTGGCTTTGATCGTTACAGATCCACGCCCCTGCAAAAATCCTATTCCATCACTATTAGATTTTGTTGAAATTGTTCCACCTGAAAGATTAAAATCACCCACATTCTCAATTCCGGGTTTTCCACTTCCGGTTACCGTTAACCTTCCACCAGACATCTGGAAATTTCCAAGGACATACACACCATTCTTGTGTGTTCCCGTAGCAGTAACAGAGCCTCCGTTAATATTTAAAGCTCCTTTTCTTTGCACAACAATAGCTCCTGAGACTAGATCGCTATTTTGTTCCGCATCGGCAGCTGCTTTTATCGTTCCACTCTCTATCGTCAAGCTGCCTGCAACCACTATTCCGCTGGATGCATCTTTTGTCGTTGGATAATTCTGAACTTTCAAAGAAGCCGATTCTGGTTCTGCCTTAATCGTCGCGCTTGCATAGTCATTAATCCTGAGACCACATCCTGAAAAATCTTTCCCTTTTCCCTCTAATTCATTTCTTCCATTTAATACTATCTCCCATGTTCCCCGGCTTAACTCAAGGTTCTGTATGCGAGCATTCGTCATTCTTAATTGAAACCTATAATTTCCTAAACTAGCAACCTCTATACCGCAATTCCTCAATAAATTTATTACATCGTCATTAACACTAGAAAATTTATTTCCATCATAGTAAAGACTTTTAGAAGAGTCACCTGAGTTAAAACTTACATTTAGCACAGGAGTTCCACTTACTACAGGCATCGCCGCCTGGTCTCCCGTCACAGACACTTCCACCACCAGTGCCTCTACATCTTCCGCCAGTTCATATGCCTCCGGCAGCTCTGCTGCAAACTCATAGGTGCCTTCCAGAGGCCAGCGGCCTTCTTCATCCTGCACGTACTCGTTACAGTTCCAGCCAGTGATCGAAATTTTTTCCTCTTCTTCCCCCCCCCACTTCGCTTTCTTCTCCGACCTGGGAAATAATAGCCTGTGGTAAGTACTCCGCGACCTCTTCGAAGGATGGCTGGACTTCCTCGGTAACTCCGCTAAGCTCTAATTTGCCATCCAGCAGGTTCTCCTCCGGATCATACCAGGACCAGGAGAAGATCTGGGACTTCACAGCCGGTATCACAGTTCCGCCTGGAACTGTCGTATCTTTCATATCCGATGGTGTACTGACGGAAGGAGCACCTTCCTGTTTCTCGTCATCCTCTGCTTTGTCAGCAGAATCTTTCTGATCGTTGGTTTCTTCATCATCCGGTCCGGTTTCAGAATCGTCCTCGTTCGTACCGGAAGACGAGGCTGTATTCCGTATGCATCCGCTTTCCACACTGCAGACATGGGTACATTCCGTCGGCTCTTCTCCTATCTGGGACGAGGTTGCTTCCTCATCCGGCTCGCCGTAGCACTCCTCGGAATGCACATGGACACATTTTTTTCTCTCCATCTTCTGCGGCATATCCGCCCATGCTGTATTTCCAAATAATGTCGATACTGCCAATGTCATTGTCAGACACACCGCTGCCGCCCTTCGTATACCTTTCATTCTCCCATCTCCCCTCTTTTTACCTTTCATCTCTTGTGACGCCCATGAAGATTAATTCTCATACTTCTATTATTGAACAATTTTCAAAAAATGTCAATAAACTGTACACAATATATGTTTGGTACCGTTATTTATATGATTCATTCGTGCGAGTACACATCCCTTACGACATTTCTCCTTTGTCCTCAAACTTTTTTACCTGATTTCCCGATTTTCATTGTGAATTTCGTTACCTGCTATCTCCATCCCGCCCCAGATACTCCCACACAAACCGCGATACTTCCGCCTTTTTATGGTACCGCTCCCGCACCGCATACACATGCAGCCGGGTCTTTGCACGCGTCATTGCCACATAGAACAGACGTCGTTCTTCCTCCATATCCTCATCCAGCATCGCGCGGCTGTGCGGCGTGATGCCCTCATTGGCATCGAGAATATAGACAATGGGAAATTCCAGCCCCTTGGCGCTGTGCATCGTCGCGAGTGTGATCGCATCCGTCTCCGTCCGCCGCTGCGCCGCCTGCCGGAGCAGTTCCTCCTTGTACGCGTCGATGTGTGTAAACCACTCGTCAAAGGTCTTGAAACCCGCCGCACTTTCTTTTAATTCGTCGGCAGTCTCTAAAAGTTCCTCCGGCCGCATCCGCCGGAATGCCGCATACTCGATCAGATATTCATCGTATCCCATGCCCTGGCGGATATAATTGACGGCTGCCAGAGGTGACATCCGGGCGATCGCCCGCAGATCGCCTTCCAGACTCTCGATCCGCTCGGCAATCCAGTCTTTCTCCGCATAGAATGCCTTCATCTTCTCGAACGAAACCGTCTCATCCGGCATCGCATCCCGGCTGATATACCGCTTCGGACGGTTGATGACCTGCAAAATATCTTCCCGTGCCCGGCTTCCCATGGCGATCCGGATATAGGTCAGGATATTTCGCGAAATCCAGTGTTCATAGAGGTTCGGCACCGTATCCCGTGTCCGGAAGGGAAGGTTGTATTCCATCAGCTTTTCCATCAGAAAACGAGGACCAGCATTGGTCCGGTATAAAACTGCGATATCCCCCGGCCGCACTCCCGACTGCAGATACAGCTGTATCTCCCTGGCAATGGCCAGATTTTCTTCCCCCGGATCCTGCCAGAGCTTCGTAATCACATTCTTTCCATGCCGTCCCGTTGTATGGATGGCCTTTGAAAAACGTTTCTGGTTTTCTCCGATTAGCCGCAATGCCGGTGCCACGATCTCCTCGGTACTGCGGTAATTCACATCCAGAAGAATCCGTCCGGCACCCGGATAATCCCGCTCAAACCCCAGCATAATCTCCGGTTTGGCCCCACGAAACCGGTAAATCGACTGATCATCATCGCCCACGATAAAAAGATTATCTTCCGGCTTGGCTAACATCCGCACGATCTCATATTGAAGCCGATTGATGTCCTGAAACTCATCAATCAGGATGTACCGATACCTCCTCTGCCAGGCAGACAGGATATCTTTTCTTTCCGTAAAAAGTTCCAGACACAGCACCATCATGTCATCGAAATCGATGAGTCCGGCTCGGCGCATTTTCTCTTCATAGCCTGCATAGAGCTGACGGAAAACTGCATCCGGACAGTTTTTGGAATAGTAATGTTCCAGTGCAATCCTCTCTCCCTTGACAGAGCTTATCTCACTTAAAATGGAGGCTGCAAACTCATTTTCATCCTCCGGCTCCAGACCTCCGGCCTGAGCCAGCTCCCGGACAAACTGCATCTGCTGCTCTTCCCGGACAATATTGTCAGCGGTATATCGGTATGCCAGCTTTAAGATCCTAAAAAAGATCGAATGAAACGTGCCAAAGGTGACTCTGGATCCGCCGCCGGTCAATGCTTCATACCGCTCCCGCATCTCCTCGGCTGCTGCCCGGGTAAAGGTAATCACAAGAATATCCCCCGGATCGATTCCGTACTCCTTCGTCAGATACTGGACCCGATGGGTGATCACCGTTGTTTTCCCTGATCCCGGTCCCGCCAGAACCATCATGGGACCATCTTTATGCATGATTGCCTGTGTCTGTGCTTTACTGAATGCCATTTCCTGTTTCCTTACTCCACAATTCAAGAATATCTCGGCATATTTGCTTCGAAATTCGCATTTTGATGTGCAAGACATCCTTCTGCCGCGCATCTGAAGCAAATCTGTCAAGTACAAATGTAAGAAAAGTGCGCCTTGGAATGTATTTCTCACAAAGCGCACCTTTTCACTGCTTTTCATGCATCTACGATACATGAAAAGCAGTTGTTTATTTACTACCTACTGATTTAATCTGCGAAGCCAAACTTGCTTCAAGTCGAACATCGACGGTTACGACAGCCTACTGCTGTGCCTCCAGAAGTTCAATCCCCTTCTTGATACGGCGGATCGACTCTTCCTTGCCAAGCACTTCCATGATCTCGGTCGCGCCTGCCGGCGTCATCTGCTTGCCGGATACAGCGGTACGGATCGGCCACATTACAAAGCCGGTCTTAACGCCCTCTTTGGATACATACTCGGACAGCGCCGCGTACAGGGCGTCGTTGGAGTAATCTTCCTGTGCTTCCAGAATCGGCAGAACATCTTTTAATACCTTTAAGGATGTCTCCAGATTGGTCTTCATCTTCTTGTGAACATACATCTGCGGATCATACTCCGGCAGTGTCTCAAAGAAATCGATGTGTCCCTCGATATCCGGGAAAATCTCGATTCTCGTCTTAACCATCGCCGCGATCTTCTTCAGATCCAGATCCTTGGTGATTACTTTCTTGATGTACGGCTCTGCCATCTCATAGAACTTATCAAAATCCATCGCCTTGATGTACTCGCCGTTCATCCATTTCAGTTTTACCATATCGAAAACAGCCGGAGATTTGCTGATATTCTTGTAGTTGAACTCTTTTACCAGCTCGTCTAAGGAGAAAATCTCCTGATTATTTTCCGGTGACCAGCCAAGCAGGGCAACGAAGTTGACAACTGCCTCGGAAACGAAGCCCTGATCGATGAGATCCTGATAGGAAGAATGACCGCTTCGCTTGCTCAGCTTCTTGTGCTCCTCGTTCGTGATGGTCGGGCAGTGCACATAAACCGGAACCTTCCATCCGAATGCGTCGTACAGACGGTTGTACTTCGGTGAAGAAGACAGGTACTCGTTACCGCGGACTACATGGGTGATCTGCTGTAAATGATCGTCCACCACATTTGCGAAGTTGTAGGTCGGGAATCCATCCGATTTGATTAAAACCATATCATCCAGCTCGGAGTTATCTACGGAAATATCCCCGTAAATCTCATCGTGGAAGGTAGTCTTTCCCTCGGTCGGATTGTTCTGACGGATGACAAACGGCTTTCCTGCCTTTAAGTTTGCCTCTACCTCTTCCTTGGAAAGGTGCAGGCAGTGCTTATCATAGGTCATGATCTCTTCGCCGTTTACTTCTCTCTTTAAGCTGTTTAAGCGTTCCTGATCGCAGAAACAGTAATAAGCTTCGCCTTTATCGATCAGCTTCTTAGCATATTCCATGTAGATGCCCTGTTTCTGACGGTCGCTCTGTACATACGGGCCAACCGGACCGCCGATGTCCGGACCTTCGTCATGCTTCAGTCCGGTATCGCGCATCGTATTGTAAATGATCTCGGTCGCGCCTTCAACGAAACGCTCCTGATCGGTATCCTCGATTCGCAGGATAAAATCGCCGCCCTCATGTTTTGCAATCAGGTATGCGTATAATGCAGTTCTTAAGTTTCCTACATGCATTTTGCCTGTCGGGCTCGGTGCGTATCTGGTTCTGATCTTTGTCATACTTTTCACACGGCTGTCTGGAAGCTTATGTTCCAAACAGTTTTTCCTTTCCTAGAAATAATTAAAATATTGGAATTATAAAATAAAGTAACTGTTCCGTAAGTCTGCGCATTTACTGCGCTGACCATACGAAAACATGGGCCAGCAGGCAGGTAATTTATATCACGCCTTCATATTCAGCAGATGGCACGCCAGCTGGAAATAAATCATCAGGCTGCACGCATCCACGATCGTCGTGATCATCGGCGACGCCATGATCGCCGGGTCGAGATGGATCGTCTTCGCCGCAATCGGAAGCACACATCCGATCGTCTTCGCGATGATAACTGTGCAGAACAGGCTGATAACTACCGTCAGGCAGATGAGTACCTGCCCCGGATACTGGATCATCAGGCGCACGAAATTGACAAGCGCCAGAGAAAGTCCACAGAGCATTCCCACGCGGATTTCTTTCCACATAACTTTCAGAATATCCGCCGGTTCTACCTCGCCGACCGCCATACCACGGATGATCATCGTGCTCGCCTGGCTGCCGGAGTTTCCGCCCGTATCCATCAGCATCGGAATAAACGTAACCAAAAGCGGAATTACCGAAAAGGCATTCTCATATTTTAACAAAATACCGCCGGTCACCATACTGCTCAACATCAGGATCATCAGCCACGGAATACGATTTCTCGCGAGCTGGAACACGCCCGTCTTCAGGTACGGCTTCTCACTCGGCAGCATCGCCGCCATCTTCTCGAAGTCCTCCGTCGCCTCCTGCTCCATGACATCCATGACATCATCGACCGTGATAATGCCGACCAGACGGTCTTCGCCGTCCACAACCGGTAAACTCAAGAGGTTGTACTCATTGAACGTCTCCACGACCTTTTCCTGGTCTTCCGTCGTATACGCCTTGATCACATGCGGATCCATGATATCGCCCATGAGCGCCGCATAATCATTCATCAGAAGATCCTTGACCGTCACAACGCCCTCTAAGCGGCGTTTTTCATCCATGACGTAGCAGGTGTAAATCGTCTCCTTGTCCACGCCATATTTCCGGATATAATCAAATGCCTGCTCCACCGTCATATTTTTCTTGAGTCCCACGTACTCCGCCGTCATGACGCTTCCGGCGCTGTTTTCCGGATAATTGAGGAACTGGTTGATCAGTTTTCTCGTATCCGGGCTGGAGTTCTGAAGTACGCGCCGCACGATCGTCGCCGGCAGCTCCTCCAGCATATCGACCGCATCATCGACATACAGGTCATCAATGATGGCGCGCAGCTCATTATCCGTGATACTGGTAATGATGTGCTGCTGCTGTTCGACTTCCAGACAGGCAAATACCTCCGATGCCAGCTCTTTCGGCAGCATACGGAATACAACGACCGTCTTCTCTGAATCCAATTCTTCGATAAATGAGGCAATATCCACCTCATTCATCTCGACCAGCTGGCTTTTCAGCTCCCGGTACTTCTTCCCGGTCAGCAGAGCCAGCAGCTCTTCTTTCTTCTCTTCTTCTAACATTCCCGTCTCCTTCCAAAATATTGTCATTTTGGAAATCGGACAGGCTGCTCCTTTCCTGCTCCTGCACACAGGCAGAATGCCGGAAACTTATCCACAGATGCGGCAGTGTACACAAGGAATCCGCTGTTTGCAGCTGTCATTCCTGCAAATGCATGTGTACGCTGCCTTCGGTTCTGGGTAGCTGCCGTCTGATTCCGCCTTATGACTCCGGCTTTCCATTGTGTTCACTCCTCTCCTGATTTTCTCGCATGAAAACATCCGGCAGATTGATGCTCGATACCGGATGTCTCTTTTTATTATAATAATTGAATGAAAAAATAGCAATCTTTTTATCGAAGTTATCCAAAAAAACGTTGTTAAAAAGTAATTATTCACGGGTAGGCACTTTTGGAACCGAAAATGCCGCTCAGATACCACCACGGCGGCAGCAGCTTTCGCACACCCGCGGCTCCCGGCAAAAAGAGCGAAGCGTCAAAAAAGATCGGACAGAGCAGGAGGCTCGCAAGGATAAACACCGGAATCAGCGCCGCCAGAAATCCCGGTTTCCGGCAGACTGCCAGGCATCCAAAGGCATACATGGTCACGAAGAAGAGATAAAAAAGCAGCTTTCCCGCCTCTAAAAGCGGCTCTGCCCCATTTCCCGATACCAGAAGCGCCGCATACGCCGAAATGGTTGCTAAAAAGACAAACGCCGCGATCTCCGCCGTCTGCAGCAGCCAGCGCTCCCGGCTCCGGACCGCCGCATAAAGCCCGCGCTCTGCATCCTCGCCCGCCATGACAGCTGCCGCCAGCCCCATGATAAAAAGGAAAACCGCCGTCAGCCCGCGCACCGGAAAGACCACCTTCATCGCCCCTGTCTGCAGTGCCGTTCCTCCCTGTAAGGTCTGATAATCAAAGGTAAAGGTGCTTCCGTTGCTGCGGTATTTTTCATAGAGTTCCATCAGCACGCCGCACGCCTTTTCCCGCGCCTCCGTCGTCTGGCAGCGCGCCATCACCGTCTGGAATGCCGCTCCATTTTTCCCATAGTCTGCCAGCAGTTCCCGCCCATACACCTCGAACAGTTCAGAAAATATCTTTTCTGATATAATTTTCTCTGCCACCGTGGACGGCGACACCAGCACGCGAACCGAACGGGTATAATGCCCCTCGTCCAGCCGTTCCTTTAATCTCTCTGGAAACAGGTAGGCGCACTCCGCCCGTCCGGTCATAACCGCCTTCTTTGCCTCTTCCTCCGTCCCGCACGGATAAAAGAAAAATGAACTGCTCTCTTCCGATTCCAGTCTTTCTTCAAGCGCCTGATTCCATGCATCCGTTCCCGGACAGAGCGCCACCGCGATCCGCCCGGAATCCCGTTTTTCCACCTGATGGAGCACGCCCATTCCCAATGGAAAGATAAGAAGAAACAGGAGGAACACCGGGCGGTAAAGAGCCCGCCGCAGCGTCATTCCAAACATACAGAACCACCACGCCAGCTTCCGCATCCGTCAATCCCTCCTTTTTCCGGCGGCAAGCGCCAGTGCAAAGCATGCCAATGCCGCCGCAGCCAGTTTCCACAGCACCGGAACCGCCCCTGCCTCCCCGCCCGAAGCAATAAAGCGGATTCCATCCATCCAGAGCGCCGTCACCGTCATATTTCCGACTTTCTGAACCAGCTCCGGCAGAAAGACGGACGGGATGATGCCGCCCGCCAGAAAGAGAAATACCACATTGACCGCAAACAACGTCAAAATCGCCGCTGCCGAACTTCTGCACACCTCATAAAACAGCAGAATCCACGCCGAAACTGCCGCGCAGGTCAGCCCCCACGCCGCCAGTTCTTCCCGCCCCGCCAGCGCATATCCCTTCTGCACCGCCCAGCCATAGCCGCCCGCCGTGACTGCCATCAGAAGAAGCGTCATGCACAAGCATTTGCAGAAAAGCGGATACCACCGCCGGATCCCGATTCGCCGAAGCCCCTGTTCCAGCGCCTCCGTCTGGGGAGCCAGAAACGGCGCTGCCGGGATTCCGGTAAGAATCATCAGAAATACAATCCCCGAAATTCCATAAAAGACCGCCGTCGATACATTCCCTGCAGCGCTGACCGTTTTCTTCCGGAAAAGTGCCTCGCGGTTCATCGCATATTTTAAAAAGATACGGTTCAAATCCTGTTCAGACACCGAAATCTGTTCCGGCACTCCCTGGATATTTAAACATTCATTTGCCGCGTAGATCGCCGCCTGCGAAGTGCCAAGCATCGAACTGCCCGACTCTGCCAGTTCCCGGAAAACAGCGCCTTCCAGCCCTCTCTCATCCGGAAACCAGATCGTGGCTGGCTGGTTCGTACCGTCCAAAATGCCGCGCGCCATGCCGGACGGCACCTCGAAAACCGCTTGAAGCTCCCCGCTTTTCATCTTTTGAAACGCTTCATCGTGTTCCAGATACGAAAAGTCGCAGAGACTTTCCACGCTGTCCAGCGAGGCAATCATTTTGGTTATCTTTTCCGAAAGCGCATCGTCCTCCGGAAGCACCACACCCACCTCGATTTTCTTTAAAGATGTTTCCCCATATAAAACCTTAGATGCCGAAAACGCCGCCATGCCGATGAGCAGCACCATCACTGCCAGCCCTGCCAGAAAATACGGCAGCTGGCGGAGCAGGCGCTTTCCGGTCAGCAGCAGATATATCATATATGTTCGCATTTTCCGCCGCCTATGACATGACTTTCAGTAGAATTGCGAACAGGTTGCCTGTTATCTCCGTTGTGACCTGGTTATAATCCTCCTCGGAGGAAGCCAGCACATCAAATGGAACGCCGTCCGGCTGCACGATCTCATCCTCCAGCGGGTTGACATAATAGGAACCGGCAAATTCAACATAAGAACTGCTTCCATTTAACAATGTAGTTTCCAGACGCAGGGAATCCATATCGATATGGACGCTCTCGCCCTTCGAAAGGTCGCTGACCGCGCCATTCGCCGTGAGCGACGCCTGAGACGCACCGTTACTCTGCAGATCCAGCTTTACCTCATAGCTTCCGTCCGCGATCTGATAGTCGCCATCCAGGATAAACTGGTATTTCTCTTCGTCGCCTTGCAGGGTCGCAATTACCTGACCACTCCAGCTCTTTCCAGCCTCGTAAGCGCTTGTTTTATCCAGGGAAACCGTGATAATCTGACCGTCCGAATCCTCAATATTTAACGCCCCATTCACATTCGATAGCATGTTGTAACCGCCGCCAAAGGAAACATCGCCGTAAAAACGGACATTTTCTTCCTCAACCGTTGCATCCGTCTCATAGGAAAATCCAGCCATTTTGCCGTCTTTTCTCACATAGACATCCATCGTCACATCCCCGATGGTATTTTCCATTTCCTCTACCAGATTGTCCAGCACCGCTTCCGCCTGGGCCCAGAGTTCCTTCTGCTGTTCCTCCGGATCCACGCTCTCTCCGTCCCCGTCCGCTGCATAGATGCCGCTTGCGCCGCCTGCCAGTTCCAGATAGCGCACCACATCCTGCTTGAGCGTCTCATCGTTCAGGAAAAATTCTCTCGTCGTCTTTGCAAAGCTGATCAGCGCATCCTTCGGCAGAGTCACATGGTAACCGCGGCAGTTCTCGCTCTGTCCGTCGATCGTAAACTCTTTTTTGTCATTCTTAGTGACGGTCATAGCCGCTTTGAGGTCATCAATCGCCTTGCTTCCCTCTTTGTAGCGGTTCCAGAGTGCTTTCAGATCCAGCATCGGCTCCTCGTCCGAAAGCGCTTCCTTGTACTGTCCCAGATAATTTGCCAGCCCCTCAATATCAATCCCCTGCTCTTCGAGCTTCTGCGCCGCATACGGAGAATTAATGAGCTGTCCTTCCAGATCATTGGCATAGTCAAGGGTAAACATACGGCTGGAAAGTACCGGAATCGCCGCCATGATCTGTGTATCATCCATGTAAAGCTGTGCGTCCGCCAATTCTCCTCCGCCATACTGCAAGGAAAGATTTAGCAGCTGCCGTCCGCTGTCCACATCGCGCTTCACATCCAGACCGATGCCCGCACCGCTCATCTGGTTCAGGGATTCATCGGAAATACCTGTCATACTTAACTCCATCCCCGTCTGCGCGGATCCCTTCTGTAAAAGGTCTTCCAGCTCTTTCGTCCCAAAGATCTCCTCAGACGGATTTAACTGCCCTTCCGCCGTGATGCTCTTGAACGCATCGATCACTGTGTCCTTCGGATCTGCCTGATGGCTGAGCATCACACCGCCGCCGATCACGGCCACCGCTGCGGCTGCTCCGGCTGGAATGAGCCATTTCTTCCTGCTGGAACCATTTCCGCCCGTTCTGCCACCTGCAGCATTTCCACCGATTTCAGCGCCAGCTGTTCCGCCTGCACCGGTTCCATCCGCTGTGTTAGATGCGGCCGTAAGCGCCTGCGCCGCTGCCTCTGCCGGGTTTAGTGGGGTTGAATTGTTTGACATGTTTGTATTGTTTGCATTGTTTGTGTTGTTTGTGTTGTTTCCCTCTTTCACCTTGTACCTCCTCCTGTTTTCTCACTCTTAAAACGTTACTGTTCACGCATACGTGCCCAGTAACCTTAAAACCTCTGTATCAGCTCCCGCGCCGAAAGCCCTGCCTCCGTCGGAACCAGCACACCGTCCTTTAATACATAAAGGGTTGTACACGCCCCTATCTCTCCCATCTCATGGGATGTTAAAAGAACTGTCCCCCCTGCTTTCACATAGCTCCTGATATAAGTCAGGATCTGCTCCTTTGCCTCCAGGTCAAGCGCTGCCCCCGGTTCATCGAGAATCAGGATATCCTCGCGCCCGGAGAGTGCTGCCGCGATGCTCAGCCTCTTTTTCTCTCCGCCTGAAAGCCGTCCCGCCTGCGTTTTCAAGAATCGGTCCACGCCCAGCACACGACCGACGCCACATTCCAGATCCCGCTCCATCTCCCGCCGTTTTCCCCGGAACCAGAGACGGTAATTATCAAATGCCGTCAGCTCCGGGATCAATGGGTTTTCCTGAGGCACATAGGCGATTTTTTCTTCTAATAGACGATGTCTTCCAAGCGCCTCCTGCCCGTCAATCCGAATACTCCCCCGATCCGGCTTGCGGATCCCCGCGAGGATCGAGAGCAGCGTTGTCTTGCCGCATCCATTTCCGCCGACAATCCCGATGCATGCCCCTGGATTTGCCCGAAAAGAGACATTTTTTAGGATCGTCCTTCCGCGGTACCGTTTTTCTATCCCTGTTACCTCTAACATATTTTTCCTCTTTGTAAAGTAAAAAGGAACACCGCAAAGCAGAAGCGAACCGCTTCTCTGCCTTGCAGCATTCCTTACTTTATCTGGTCTGCGCCGCAGTGATGCAGGCACATTGATTTTATGATGGATGATTGCAGCACATCGTGTGCATTTGCAATCTATTTATTATTTATTTTCAGCCAGATCGCCTGGTTTCATGCTCAGGTTGATACGCCCCATCTTATCGACCTCGATTACCTTTACAGTAACTTCATCGCCGATGTTGACAACATCCTCTACCTTCGCTACGCGCTTGTCCGAAAGCTTGGAAATATGAACCATACCATCCTTGTTCGGAGCCAGCTCTACGAATGCACCAAAATTCATGATACGGACAACGGTACCTGTCAGAATCTGACCCGGCTCGATGTCGGTCACGATGCCCTTGATGATGGAAACTGCCTTGTCGATCATTGCCTGATCGGTGCCGCATACAGATACGCTGCCATCGTCCTCGATATCGATCTTAACGCCGGTCTGCTCGATGATCTTGTTGATTACCTTGCCCTGTTTGCCGACTACATCGCCGATCTTCTGCGGATCGATGGAGATCTGAACGATCTTCGGAGCATACTGGCTGACGGTCTTTCTCGGCTCGGAGATAACCGGAGCCATAACTTCATCCAGAATGTAGAGTCTTGCCTCTCTCGTCTTAGCGATTGCCTCCTCGATGATCGGGCGGGTCAGACCGTGGATCTTGATATCCATCTGGATGGAAGTAATACCCTTGTGAGTGCCGCCTACCTTGAAGTCCATATCGCCGAAGAAGTCTTCCAGACCCTGGATATCGGTCAGAACGATGTAATCATCATCGGTGTCGCCTGTTACCAGACCGCAGGAAATACCAGCTACCGGAGCTTTGATCGGTACACCTGCTGCCATCAGGGACAGAGTGGATGCACAGATACTTGCCTGGGAGGTAGAACCATTGGATTCCATCGTCTCAGATACGGTACGGATTGCATACGGGAACTCTTCCGCAGTCGGAAGTACCGGCACAAGCGCACGCTCCGCCAACGCACCATGACCGATCTCACGGCGTCCCGGTCCTCTGGACGGTTTGGTTTCGCCTACGGAGTAGGACGGGAAGTTGTAATGGTGCATATATCTCTTGGATGTCTCGTTCTCATCCAGTCCGTCGATCTTCTGTGCCTCGGACAGCGGAGCCAGTGTACAGATATTTAAAATCTGTGTCTGTCCACGGGTGAACATACCGGAACCGTGTACACGCGGCAGAATGTCGATCTCTGCTGCCAGCGGACGGATCTCGGTAATACCGCGGCCATCCGGACGCTTGTGATCTTTGAGGATCATCTTGCGGACAGTCTTCTTCTGGTACTGATATACAGCCTCACCCAGAACAGCCAGCCACTCCTCGTTATCAGCGAATGCCTCTTCCAGGCGCTCAGTGATTGCGCGGATATTCTCTTCTCTCTTCTGTTTCTCGTCTGTAAATACAGCCTCTTCCATCTCTTCCTGCGGAACCAGCTCACGAATCGCTGCAAACAGCTCTTCCGGAACTGCACAGCTCTCGTAGGAATGTTTCGGCTTGCCGCACTCTGCTACGATGGTGTCGATGAATTTGATGATCTCCTGGTTTACTTCGTGTGCCTTGAAGATCGCATCGATCATGATGTTCTCCGGAACTTCCTTTGCGCCAGCCTCGATCATGATAACCTTCTCGCGGGTGGAAGCAACGGTCAGAGCCATATCAGATACTTTCTTCTGTGCGTTAGTCGGGTTTACGATAAACTCGCCGTCGATCATGCCGATCTGGGTGGTCGCACACGGACCATCAAACGGGATATCGGAAATGCAGGTTGCGATTGCAGAACCTAACATCGCGGTATACTCCGGGCTGCAGTCCTGGTCAACGGATAATACGAGGTTATTTAAGGTAACATCGTTGCGGTAATCCTTCGGGAACAGCGGACGCATCGGACGGTCGATAACACGTGCCGTCAGAACTGCGTTCTCAGATGCCTTTCCCTCTCTCTTGTTAAATCCGCCCGGAATCTTTCCGACCGAATACATCTTCTCCTCAAACTCAACGCTTAACGGGAAGAAATCAATACCGTCACGCGGCTTGTCAGAAGCTGTCGCGGTTGATAATACGGTTGTATCTCCATAATGCATAAATGCAGCACCATTTGCCTGAGCTGCTACACGGCCAACATCCACTGTTAAAGTTCTGCCAGCCAGTTCCATCGAAAAACTCTTGTACATCTCATATCTCCTTTCATCTTGTTTTGCAGAAGAACCTTCACATTCTCATACGCCGCTTTCGGTTCCAAAAGTGCCTTTCTGTGAAAAGTAATACCGAAACTACTGCTCTGCCCGCAAATATGTTTTTCTGCTTTACGGGTACAGCAGCGGTCTCGGACTTTTCTTCTACATAAACAACTAGGGTGGATTGCTCCACCCTATACGTTTTAATCTTAATTACTTTCTGATGCCTAACTTCTCGATCAGTGCACGGTATCCTTCCAGATCGGATTTCTTTAAGTAATCCAGAAGACCACGTCTCTGTCCTACCATCTTCAGAAGTCCGCGGCGGGAATGATGATCCTTCTGATTGGATTTTAAATGCTCTGTAAGCTCAGCGATTCTAGCGGTCAGAATTGCGATCTGAACCTCCGGTGAACCTGTATCGCCTGCTTTTCTTCCGTACTGTTCGATAATAGCTGCTTTCTTTTCCTTTGAAATCATTGTGATTTCCTCCTTAAAATAATTATTCTTACCGTATGCTAAGTTTATGTCGGAGTCGTCAAAAAACTGAGCACCGGCGGACTTATACCTAGTTAGTATAACACAATATGTTTTCGGTGTAAATCATTTTATGCAGGTTTTTTCTCGATTTTATTCCCGTTTCTTCCTATGCTCCTGGTCCCACTGCAATATTTCCACCATTATCCCCCGAAGGACCTCCCGGTCCTGCCTGGGTCGGTGCCGCAGTCTCCGGCGCTTTCGTCTCCGCCTGCGTCGGCGCTGTGGTCGGTGCCGGACCCGGTGCCTGTGTTTCTGCCGGTGCTGGCGCCTGCGTCTCTGGCGGAGCTGCTGTTTCTGCTGGCGCCTGCGTCTCTGCCGGCTTCGTCTCCGCCGGTTTTGCCGTACCGCTCGTCGTACTCTTCTCCGTACCAGGCAGATTGTAGCAGATCACCGGAGTTCCTGCCGAAATATTGTCAAAGATCGTCTTTGCAACACTCGGCGGCAGGTTGATACAGCCGTGGGAACCGCCCGTCTTGTAAATCGTACCGCCAAAACTGCTTCTCCACTTCGCATCATGCATACCGATACCATTATTGAACGGCATCCAGTAATTAACCGGCGTCCGGTAATTTTCACCCTTCAGGACCGCATTTTTCTGCTTATATGCCAGCGGATACGAGCCTGCCGGGGTTCCCCAGCCTTTCGCCAGGTTTCCAGATACGAAATCCGACTCTACCACCAGCTTTCCTTCTTTATAGAAGAAAAGGTGCTGTCCGGTCAGGTTGATCTCCACGTAAGTATCGCCGTAGTCATTTGCCCCATGGCTCGCCGCCTTCTGGGAATACTCCGGCTCACGCGTCGTACTCTCGCCGGAGGCAATTATCGCTGCCAGCGCTTCCGTCTCTGCCGCCTGGTTGATCTTCCAGCCATACGTTCCGCCGCTTACCTGAATCGTGGAACCATACGATGTTTTCAATGTTTTCGCTTTGTTTGAAGTATTGTGTGCTTTCGCCATCTCAGACACGTACTCCGACACCTTGGAGGAATCTACCGAAACACTTCCGTCTGCATTGGCAATCAGCCACGCATGAATCTGATCTCCATTTAAGGTCTCCGTCGAATCGCCAAACTGGTATGTCACGCTCATTTTCGCGTATTTATTCATCTTATCCAGCTGTTCTGCCAGAGATGCATCGTCTTTCAATACCGTCGGCTTCTTATAGACATCTGCTTCCTCCAGCGATAAATGATCCTGCAGATTCTCGATCGCACCCGTTACCGCCTGTGTCAGCTTCTCCGCCTCGACTGCCGTTCCTTCCTGTTCGGGCTCAATCGAATATCCCTGTCCGGACACATACTCAGAAATCTTTGCATTGACCGGTTCTACCGCTTTCTCCGGGTCTAAACACGATAAATTCCGGATCTGACTTTCCAGCGCCGCATCGTCATACGCCACCATCGTTCCGATCGTATATTCTTCCTGTTTCATATGCCACAGCCATGCGAACGGGTTCTGCGCCGCTACCATCTTTTCCAGGCTGCCGTCAAACTCCGCATGCAGCTTGATATCGGTTCCGGCGATGGTTTCTGTCTGATTATTTCTCTCATCGATCGTCAGTGTATAACCATTCACACCTTCCGCAATCAGTTCCTGCACCTCTGCCGCTGTCTTTCCGGACGCGTCAACACCGTTGATCTGCGTATTCGGAAAGAACCGGGTCTTATATTTCTGGGACATTCCCACATAGACGCCTCCGGCTGCCACGAGCAGAATGCCCGCCGTACAGGCAGCGATCCACGCCGCCTTTTTACCGTTTTTTCTATGCTCAGCTTTCAGAGCTGCCTTTTCCGGGGTGGCTTCCGTCCAGGATGCCGTCTTTCCGGAATCCTGTCCCCGCTGCGGCGCCGCATGGGCTGCCTCCCGCCCTGTACCCGCGCTCTGATTTCCACGGGCGCGGCTGCGCTTTCGACTGGCTGTCTCCTCCGGCTCTTTCTCCGGCAGGCGTTCCGGCTCTTCCCACCGGTTCTGATCCTGACGCTCTGACTGGTGTATGTTTTCCATGTCCAGCTCTGCTTCCCTTAGGATCCGTTCTTCCATATCCCGGTCGAAATAATCATCATCCAAATAGCCCTCATCCGGCTCATCCAGATAATCTTCATCTTCCAGCATAATCTCCCGGCTGTTCATCGCCGTATTTCGTCTCACCGGCTCCCGCCCATCTTCGCGGCTGCCGGAACGTGAATTTTTATTCAAATTCCCGTTTCTATCTGTCATCTTCCTATTCTCCCTTTAAAAATCCAATACGGGTTCCTATTCCCGGAAGGACCTGCCATTCAAGTAATGGTTTTATCATTTGGCATATTTTTCTGACAAAAATCCATGCTATCTGTGTTGCTGGTCCTCCATCGTCCTATTGTATATAAGTTTTAAACGGAAGTCAACTTACAAAACTCTGTCATTTTCTGGTATATTCTGTTACGTTTCTGTTCACGGGTAGGCACTTTTGGAACCGAAAGTGCCGTAAGAAAACGTGGTGGCAGCAGGAATTTGCCGTATTTAAATGCGAAGCCACGGCAAATTCCGTTACTGGTCACGTATGCGTGAACAGTAACTATATTCTGTTACAGAACGCGTAATGGGACGTAATTTTCTATGAAACAGAAACAAAGAGCTGCCGCGCCGCATTTTTATGTCAGCCCGACAGCTCTTTTCTATTTTTGTCCTGTCCGTATTCTATTTCTCCAGCTTTCCGAACAGTCCTTTCTTCTTATGTTTCTCGCCCTCCGGTGCAATTCCGTTCATGGCATCGTCAAACTTGCGAAGCGCTTCCTTCTGTGCCTCGGTCATGCGCTCCGGAACCTGTACCACCAGCGTCACGAAATGGTCGCCGCGCACGTTGCGGTTACGCAGGGACGGAACACCTTTTCCTTTCAGACGGACTCTCGTATCTGTCTGGGTTCCCGGTTTGACCTCATACTCTACCTCGCCGTCCACCGTCTTGATGCGGATCGGACCACCGAGTGCTGCTTTCACGAAGGAGATCGGCACGGTTGAGTAGATCGTTGTATCCTGACGCTTGAAGATCGGGTGCTGGGATACCACTACTTCTACCAGCAGATCTCCGCGCGGACCGCCGTTGGTACCCGGTTCGCCATTGCCGCGGTCACGCAGCATCTGACCGTTGTCGATACCTGCCGGGATCGTCACTTTGATCTTCTTTCTCTTCGCTACATAGCCGGTTCCGTAGCAATCCGGGCATTTATCCTTGATGATCTTTCCGGTTCCGTTACAATCCGGACAGGTCTGTACATTCTGAATCTGACCAAAGAACGACTGCTGCGTGTACATGATCTTGCCTTTACCGTTACATTTCGGACAGGTCTGCGGCTGGGTTCCCGGTTTTGCACCCGTTCCATGACATTTCTCACAGGTTTCCTTTAAGTTTAACTCCAGCTCTTTTTCACAGCCGAAGATCGCTTCTTCAAAAGTAATCCGCACACTGGTACGCACATCTGCGCCGCGCATCGGTCCGTTGCTTCTGCCGCCGCGGCTGCGTCCGCCGCCAAAAATATCTCCGAAGATATCTCCGAAAATGTCTCCCATATCGCCGCCGTTGAAATCAAAACCACCGAATCCGCCAGCGCCGCCTGCACCGCCGTCAAAAGCCGCATGACCGAACTGATCATACTGACGTCTCTTCTCCGGATCACTCAGTACGCTGTAGGCCTCCGATGCTTCCTTAAATTTATCGGCTGCCGCCTGATCGCCCGGATTTGCATCCGGATGATACTTTTTGGCCAGGGTTCTGTATGCTTTTTTGAGTGTCGCATCGTCCGCATCCTTCGGGACGCCTAAGACCTCATAGTAATCTCTCTTACTCTCTGCCATTTCAGCTCTTCCTTCCCAAAATCCGCCGGTACATTTGACCGCATCCGGCAGAGTTTCTATCGTATCTATTTATCTTCCCACAACGTAACTGTTCAGTACCTTCACAGTCACGCGCAAAAATCCATTAAAAATTGCCTACGGCAATGGGATTTTTGCCTGCTGGCCCATGTTTTCGTACGGTCAGCGCAGTAAATGCGCAGACCTACTGAACAGTTACCCCAAAACCTACAAATGGGGGTCTGCCGCAGATTCCTGCGACAGCCCCTCACTGCGTTTTTCTATTGATACCCCGATGCCCCGGATTGCTCCGCACTACCTGCTCCCGCAATCCTCAAAAGCATTCGTAATCCGCTCATTTTTCTTTGAAAAATGGCTGCCTATTATATTATACCTCTTTAAAGTCGCCGTCAACTACATTATCGTCGTGCGGTGCACTTCCTGCATCAGCTGCACCCTGAGCACCGCCCTGTGCTCCTGCTGCGCCAGCTGCCTGTGCCTGCTCGTAAACCTTGCTGAAGAGTGCCTGTGCACTGTTCATCAGTTTCTCCTTGCCAGCCTTGATTTCATCAATCTGTGCATCGGTCATCTGGTCGATCGGAGCTTTGTTGATAGCTTCTTTCAGTGCATTTAAGTCAGCTTCTACGGCTGCTTTATCGTTTGCATCGATCTTATCGCCTACATCCTGCAGAGCCTTCTCGGTCTGGAATACCATGGAGTCAGCTTCATTTCTTGCATCGATGCCCTCTTTTCTCTTCTTATCCTGTGCCTCGTACTCAGCTGCCTCTTTGACTGCCTTGTCGATATCGGAATCGGACATATTGGAACCAGAGGTAATCGTGATGTGCTGCTCTTTACCTGTACCAAGGTCTTTTGCAGATACATTTACGATACCGTTTGCATCAATATCGAAGGTAACCTCAATCTGCGGAACACCTCTTCTTGCCGGAAGAATGCCATCCAGACGGAAGGTTCCCAGTGTCTTGTTGTCCTTTGCGAACTGTCTCTCGCCCTGTACAACGTGGATATCAACAGCGGTCTGGTTATCAGCTGCGGTAGAGAAGATCTGGCTCTTCTTGGTCGGGATTGTGGTATTTCTCTCAATCAGTCTGGTTGCTACACCACCCATAGTCTCGATGGACAGGGACAGCGGAGTTACATCCAGAAGAAGGATATCACCGGCACCGGCATCGCCAGCCAGCTTACCACCCTGGATAGCTGCACCGATTGCTACGCACTCATCCGGGTTTAAGGATTTGCTCGGCTCTTTACCAGTCAGACGTTTTACTTCTTCCTGTGCTGCCAGCATACGTGTGGAACCACCTACCAGAAGTACTTTGCTTAACTCAGAAGCAGTGATACCAGCATCTTTCAGTGCGTTCTGTACCGGAATTGCGGTTCTCTCGATTAAGTCTCTGGTCAGTTCATCAAATTTAGCTCTGGTCAGGTTCATATCCAGATGCTTCGGTCCCTCGCTGGTTGCAGTGATGAACGGAAGGTTGATATTGGTTGTAGTTGCGGAAGAAAGCTCTTTTTTCGCTTTCTCAGCTGCTTCTTTCAGTCTCTGAAGCGCCATCTTATCAGCGGAAAGGTCTACACCCTCTGCTTTCTTGAACTCGTCGATCATCCACTGGGTAATACGGTTATCGAAATCATCGCCGCCCAGATGTGTATCGCCGTTGGTTGCCAGAACCTCGATAACGCCGTCACCGATCTCGATGATGGAAACATCGAATGTACCGCCACCTAAGTCATATACCATGATCTTCTGCTCTTTCTCATTATCAAGGCCATACGCAAGCGCTGCTGCCGTCGGCTCGTTGATAATTCTCTTTACATCCAGACCAGCGATCTTACCTGCATCCTTGGTTGCCTGACGCTGTGCGTCGTTGAAGTAAGCCGGAACAGTAATAACTGCCTCGTTTACCTTCTCGCCCAAGTAGCTCTCTGCATCTGCTTTCAGCTTCTGCAGAATCATCGCGGAAATCTCCTGCGGCGTATATTTCTTGTCATCAATGGTTACTTTGTAGTCGCTGCCCATGTGTCTCTTGATAGAAGAAATGGTCTTCTCAGCGTTGGTAACTGCCTGACGCTTTGCCGGCTCGCCGACCAGTCTCTCGCCTGTCTTTGTAAATGCCACAACGGACGGTGTGGTACGGATACCTTCTGTATTTGCGATAACAACCGGTTTACCACCTTCCATAACGGCTACACAACTGTTTGTTGTACCTAAGTCAATACCGATAATCTTGCTCATAGTTATTTCCTCCTGAAATTATCTTTTTCTGGCAGTTCTCTTTCTCCCCATGGGAGTTAAATTCTGCCGCCTGTCTGTCTATATTATATCAAATCAACCACCAGCACCGAATTCTAGGTGCCAGCTGTCTACGTGTTACCTATTTTAATTTGCCACTTTTACCATGCTGTGGCGAACCACGCTGTCACGGTATACATAGCCTTTCTGGAACTCCTCGGCTACCACATTCTCACCCAGGTTTTCATCCTCAATATGCATCACTGCATTGTGGAAGTTCGGATCAAATGGCTGACCAACCGCTTCGATTGGCTTTACACCTGCATCGCCCAGTGTTTTTACGAGCTGCTTGTAAACCTTATCCATGCCTTCGGCGAAAGCACTTTTTTCTTCGCCCTCCGGGATGGTCGCCAGACCACGCTCGAAATTGTCCACCACCGGGAGAATCTTCTCGATGATGTCCTTTGCGCCAATCTCATACATCGCTGATTTTTCTTTCTCCGTTCGTTTCCGGAAATTGTCAAATTCAGCCATCGTGCGCTTCAGGCGATCCGTCAGCTCCTCGATCTGCTCATCTTTCTTATCCTTCTTCTTGGAGAAAAATCCTTTTTTCTCTTTTTCCCCCTCCGGCGCTTGTGCGTCTTCCGAAGAAGCTTCCTTTTCCTTCACTGCCTCAGCTTCTGCCTGGGTTTCTGTTTCTTTTACCTGCTCCTCATTTGCTGCCTCGGCTGCTTTGGAATCTATCTCTGTCTTTGCCATGTCTCTCACCTCTTTATTTTGCACATCCGTGCTACTCGGTATCTTTATGATTGAATGTCTGATCGAGCTGGCTCTTTAATGAGCGCAGGGTCGATACAACTTTGTCATAATCCATTCGTTTCGGTCCAACGATTCCTATCGTTCCCCGAAGTCCGTCCCCCAATTCATAATTGGCAGTAACGATACTGCAGTCCTTCATCGACTGCACCTGTGTCTCACTTCCGATGTAGACCTGAATCTCATTTTTCTTATCGCTGTCCGCATCGTCCTCGGTAAGAATCTCTCTCCAGAGGTCTTTCTGCTCCAGTGTCCCGATGAGCTGGCTGGCTTTCGCGCCATCGCTCAGTTCCGGATATTTGAAAATGTTCGTCGTACCTTCGGTGTAAATCTGTAAATCTTCCTCGCCGGAACGAATCGCCTCGGCCACCTCGCTTAGTACCACATCCACGATGTGGCTGCGCTCACCTGCCTGCCCTTTCATCCGGGTAATGACATCCAGATTAATCTGCTCCATCGTCAATCCGTTGAGACCGCTATTTAAAAGAATATTCAGATTCAGGATGTCCTCATCGGTCAGCTCCGCATCGAGTGCCACAATCGAGTTCTTGATAATGTTGCCTTCTAAAACAGTGACAATCAGGAGTTTCCCGGCTTCCACTCTGGAAAGCTGTATAAACTTGATCTTCGTCTGGTGATACTGCGGTCCGCTGATCAGCGTCGCATAATTCGTATTGCTTGCCAAAAGCTTTGCCATCTGCTTTAACAGAAGCTCCACCCGATCCACTCTCTGGATGACCATATCACGCACCTGCGTGACATCCGTCTCTTTCTCATGAATCAACTGATCTACATAGAAACGATATCCTTTATCCGAAGGAATCCGGCCTGCCGATGTGTGCGGCTGAATGATATATCCCAGTTCTTCCAGATCCGACATCTCATTTCGAATCGTCGCCGAACTGAGTTTCAAATCGGAATACTTGGAGATCGTTCTGGAACCAACCGGCTCTCCGGTCTCCAGATAGTTCTGGATAATCGCTTTCAAAATCTTTTCTTTTCTCTCATCCAGTTCCATCCAATCTCTCCTTCCGTGCATCCGCTTCCACCGGTCTCTTAAACCCGCTCTGGAAGTTTTCTGTTAGCACTCAATCTATCAGAGTGCTAATATCTACAGTTCATACTATATTACTTACGCAAGTATTTGTCAATGATTTTTTTCGGTTTTTAAAAAAAATTTTTCTTCTTTTTTCGAATAAAATTTTCCATTCTGCATACCCTGTTTTTAGGCACGCTGATTTTCACACTTTCTATAGGTAGAAACTCCCTTACCCGCTTTCCTGTTTGCGTTCGAACAAGTTTTCGACTTGTCGAACCTACGACCGCTCTCAGAGCCCTATTTCCGGCTCTCCGACTTGACATTTAACATTTTTGTAATATAATAGTAACAAATTATAACATTTGTAAACGCATTGCAATATTTGTGAGATACACAATCGTTGCGGTGAGACAAATGAATCTAAATTGAAATGAGAGGTTTTTATTTGATGAATATGATGAACACCATGCGGCGCGGACTTGCCACAACGGCAATGAGCCTGGTCTGTCTCATGGCAGGCACCATGAATACACTGGCAGCCACAGATGCCGGAACCGAGCTTGTCTCCCAAATAGATGCGGCAGCCGGTGAAGAAACAAACGGCACTTCCACCGAAGCAGCCCAGACACCATCTGGTCCGGCTTCCGATCCGGAGCTGATTAGAAAGCAGACAAACGCTGCTGCGGAAGAAGCAGCTGACACGAACGCTTCCGAGGCAGAAGTCGCTGCATTTTCAAATGAGTCTGCACAAGTGGAGGCAGAGAACGCTGACGAAGCTGCAATGACTGAAAATACTGACACAAATGCTGCTGCCGAGGCACAGGAAGCAGAGGCACCTGCTGAAATCTACGCCGGACGTTTTACGACAACTGCTTACTGCAGCTGCCGCAGATGCTGCCGTGGCGGAAAAAACCGCACTAAATCCGGCACCATTCCGCAGGCAGGACATACCATTTCCGCCGACTTGCGCGTATTCCCGCTCGGAACCAAACTCCGCATCAACGGCGTTGTCTATACCGTCGAAGACAGCGGCAGCGGCATCCGCGGAAACAAACTGGACATCTTCTTCAATTCCCACAGCCAGGCACTGCAGTATGGAAAGAGAAGCGCCGATGCCTATATTGTCCGATAATTACATTGATTTTAAGCAAAAAAGGGTCTTGCAGATAGAAAATCTTTCACCTGCAAGACCCTTTTTTTATAATTCTTATTTGTAACTGTTCAGTACCTTCACAGTCACGCGCAAAAATCCATTAAAAATTGCCTACGGCAATGGGATTTTTGCCTGCTGGCCCATGTTTTCGTACGGTCAGCGCAGTAAATGCACAGACCTACTGAACAGTTACCCTTATTTTACTTAATCCGTCAGCGCCTTATGATATTTCGTTTTCCGGTAAATTTTCCAAATAATGATACCCGGAATGCTCACGGTACATACGACGGTACTCACGCCTCCGATCACTCCATATATTCCAAATAAGATGGCTGCGATGATGTTCATACTTAATTCCTCCTGACTCATTCATTTTTCAATGCAAGCTCACTATGCTTTGTTCCCCATTTTATTCTTTTTATCCAAAATGAAAAGAGTTTCGGCGCATCCTTAGCAGGACTTTAATCATCCTTTCGCTTTCTTACGTTATTCATAATAATTTCGAAATATAAGTTAAAAGCGTGAAAATATTGATTTTAAAGGGTTTTTTCAATTTTTTAAAACTTTTTCAATTTTTTTCAAAAAAACGCTTGCATTTTTTTGGAAGGCGTGATAGTATATAGGAGTCGCTGATGAGCACCGCTTCAAAAGCGAGAAAATCATATCGAGGCGTGGCTCAGTTTGGTAGAGCGCTGCGTTCGGGACGCAGAGGTCGCGTGTTCGAATCACGTCGCCTCGATTGAATAAAATTAAATATGGCCTGTTGGTCAAGCGGTCAAGACGACGCCCTCTCACGGCGTAAACCCGGGTTCGATTCCCGGACAGGTCACTGGAAAGAGATTCGAGATTCGAGTCTCTTTTTTATTTTCTTCATTCTTGACCTTTCACCAAATCATGTAAACTATAACTGAATTTTGCCGATGCTCCGCATTCCAGATCGGCAAAATACACTTTTCTACAGTATCGAACAGGATTTTCAGTCCAGAAAATTCCTGCCTGCAAATAGTAACTCTCCTTTTTTCTTCTTCATATACTGCAATATAGCCAATATGAAAAGAGGTATCTTTTTATGGAAACATACAACTACGATGCAGCAGCAGTGCCTGAGGGGGATGCTGACACGACTCCGGCGGCGGCACCGGAGACGGATGCGGCAGCAGCTGGAACCAGTGATACGGCACAGTCTGGATTTAGTTCTCAGCCTCCTGTTATCTTAACATATCCGGACAGCTCATCCAATGATCTTCAGGTATCTCCGGGCTTCGGACCATACGGGGATGTGATGCCCACCCTGCCGTCCAATAATCATGGCAGCCCGAACACCGGTGGTTGCATAAACTGCGGCGGTTCCAACTGGAAGCCATCTCCAAATGGCGCGCTCTGGACCTGGGGCATTCTCTCGCCGTTCTTTTCCACCTCATCGGAGATCGCGCACCTGCGTTTCTACAATGCCGCCTCCATCCGCGAACCGATCGATATCTACCTGAACGGACGTCTGGTCGTATCCGATCTGGATTACATGAATTATACGCGCTACATGCACATCATCCCCGGCATCTACCAGCTGACCGTCTACCGCCGAACCAATCCGGGATTCGCCATCGTCAACACAAATATCCGGCTTCGCAGCGGTTACAGCTACACACTGGCGGTTCTGGGTACTTTTAATGATTTTTCGGTACAGATGCTCAACGCCTGATCGCTTTTATTTGAGAAAAGCTTCTTCACGCGAGTGCAAATCCCGCGAAGCGTTTTTTGTTTCATAGGACGTAATTTCCTATGAAAAAAGAGACCGCCACGTTCACGCGTGCGGTCTCTCTTCCGTGTCCTCTGCAATTATAAATTTATGATGAGAATATAACTGTCCGAATCTTAAACAGCCATCTATTTTTCCGGCTCATCTGTCCGGTTTGCTTTCTCGAGCTTTGCCAGATGCGCGGCTGCAAATTCTTTGATTGCCTCAAAACTCTGCGGGCTGATCACATGTTCAATGCGGCAGGCATCTTCCACTGCCACCTCTCTTGGCACATCCAACGCTACCAAAAGCTTTGTCAGTAATGTATGACGCTCATAAATCATCTCCGCGATCTTCCGTCCCGACGGCTCCAGAGTGATATATCCCTCATGATCCATCGAAATATAACCGTTTTCACGAAGATTCTTCATCGCAACGCTGACGCTTGGTTTTGAATACCCCAGCTCATTGACTACATCGATCGAACGGATCATCGGCTTGCGATAGCTTAACATAAGAATCGTTTCCAGATAATCCTCTGCTGACTGCTGTATTTTCAAAGTGATTCCCTCCAAACTTCTAACACATAACCGGCCTGGCTTCGTGCCTTCCCGTCTCCCGCAGAATAGTCTTCCCAAACTGCCGACCAGTTACCATAATACTATATACTAGAATACCATATTTGGAAGAATATTTCAAACCATATCGAAATCAATCTATCGTTTCCAGAAACCGACGGAGTTACTGTTCACGCATACGTGCCCAGTAACAGAATTTGCCGTGGCTTCGCCTTTAAATACGTCAGCAAGCTGCACAGTGTTCCTGCAAAATTTCTTCCAACGCGGTTTTGCTGCTGGTGTGGCAGCGGACAACTTCTGTCCGGCTTCCCTTTGCACCATCAACCGCCGTCCGAATCATTTTATGGGAAACGGTGCTTGTAAAGAGTACAAGCAGATCCGGCGCTCCGATCTGTTTGCCGAAATCCGCCGTCATCTGTGTAAATACCTTTGCCTTACAGTTAAATGATTTGCAGATTTTCACGTACTGGCTGACCATGCGGTCATGACCACCTACAATTACAACACTCATATTTTATCCTCCGAAAGTTAGCTCTGTCTAACTGCTGATGAAGTTAGTATACACTAACTCATCTTGTTTGTCCAGAGGAAAATTGAAATTCATAGAAAATTCATAGAAATAAACGTACCGTGCAAGACTATTTTTCACCAACCAACCTTATCTTACACGGTACGCATTTTCCCATTATCCATTTTTATCCAATACTAATTTTTATCGTATTTTACGCTTTTAACACCTCCTCTGTTACTCCCGTTTTTCCTATTCCAGCTTTATACACCTCCAATCCTGATATCGCTATATCAAACATCCAATCCGTTTCGCACAGAAATCTCATTTTCTGATACACATCCCAACGGCTCATCGACGCATGTTCTTCTAATTGATAGTTTCTTCCCAGCTGCCGGTATGCATGAAGCCCCAGTCTATGATATGGCAGAAATTCCAATTCCTGACAATTTTTAAGTTCCTGGCATAACTGCGCCGTTTTCCGAATATTTTCCACATCATCATTGACTCCTTCTACCAGCGGCACACGGACATGAATCGAATGCGGCGCGCAGATCGCATCGGCTTTGCGGATATTTTCCAGAATACAGGCATTGTCCTGCCCCGTCCATTTTTTATGCTTTTCCAGATCCATCGTTTTCACATCCACATAAAACATCTGCAGATGCGGCACGATCCGTTTCACATTTTCAAACGAAGTAAACATATCTAACTCTGCCGCCGCATTGATGCAGGCGTCATCACAGGCCTCCAGCAATGCTTCCGCAAAATCCGTCTGACAGAACAGATCACCTCCTGAAAGTGTCACTCCACCATCAGAATAGAAGAAAAACATCTCATCCTTCTGGATCTCGCGCATTACCTCTTTTACGGTCATCTCCTTGCCATAGATCTGCTGTGCCCGGTAATTGCAGGCATCCACACACTGAAAGCACTGTTTACAGCGGCTGTAATCCCTCACGATCTCTCCCGTTTTTTCGCTCCGGCGAAGTGCCTGTTCCGGACAGACCTGGATGCAGGCACCGCATCCGGTGCAGCGCTCTTTCATATAGTAGACTTCCCGCTGCCCCGACTGTGACTCCGGTGTCGAACACCAGGCACAGCGCAGGGGACAGCCCTTAAAAAATACAACCGTCCGCATTCCCTTCCCATCGGAGAGGGATAACCGCTCAATCCGAAGAATATTTGCTTTTAATTCCATACGCTGTTCCTCCTGTCAAGTACACCTTGCCTGCTGCCCGCCACCGCGCATGATGCACATCCCCGGTAGCTGATTTGCCGTATTTTTTATGAAACACGGCAGATTTCACTCTTTTTCCTAGCAGATATTGGAATGTGAAGTTCTGGAAATGATATCGTCCTGTACTTCTTTTCCAAGCTCTGTAAAATATGCTGTATAACCAGCTACACGTACCAGCAGTCCGTTGTAATCCTCCGGATGCTTCTGTGCTTCTTTTAAGGTCTCCGTATCGATGACATTGAACTGTGTGTGGAATACGCCCAGGGAGCAGAGACTCCGCAGGTAGTTCATCAGTTCTTTTGTCGAGTTCGGGCTGTCGCGGAATACCGTATCCATCTTTACATTCAGCAGGGTTCCCTGATTGAAACGGCCATGCGGAATGTGGGAAATGGATTTCAATACAGCGCCCATGCCCTCGGTATCGGTTCCCTGGTTCGGAGATACGCCGTCTGCTAACGGTTTCCAAGCCAGACGTCCGGACGGAAGTGCACCGACCTCCAGACCAAACGGAGTATTTCCAGATACCGGAAGAATACCTGGCGTCATCTTGCCGAATTTGCTGTGGAACGACTCGATATAGTCCGCGATAAAACAGAACATATCACCGGTCAGCTCGTTTACTTCGTCGTCATCATTGCCGTACTTCGGAGCTTCATCACACATCTTCTTGACATCCTCATAACCCACAAAGTTTGCATCCAGTGCATCCAGAAGACGCTGCATCGTTACTTTTTTCTCATCAAATACAAGTTTCTTTACTGCAATCAGGCTGTTGATCAGGTCTGCTACGCCGATCGCATCAATACCATTTCCAAGGTTATATTTCGCACCGCCCCATGCGTAATCTTTCGCATTCTCTACGCACTCATAGAAAGAAAGGGAAAGTGCCGGAACGACCCTCTGGAAGCCAATGTCATCGCATACATGGCTGGAAGCCACGGTTCCGCGAAGTTCATAGCGGATCTGCTCTTTGACTGCCTCTTCAAACTCTTCGTAGGTATTAAAGGCAGTCGGATCGCCGGTCGCCTCAGATGCCTGAATGCCATATTTACGGCTCCTACCGTTTAACAGTGCAAATTCAACCGCAGAACCTAAGTTGAAGTCTGCATATGCGGTGTAGCATCTCTGTTTTCCTTCCAGGTTCGTCTCTACACAGCCGCATGGATTCCAGTTATATGCTTCTTTTAACGGGATTCCCTTGTTCAGGAGCATCTCGATACCAACTTCATCGTTGTGAAATGCCGGGAAACCGGTTCCAAGCTTGATAACCTCTGCAATCTTCTTTAAGAAGCTGCTCGGATTCTTCGCCATATTGTAACGGACAGACAGGGACGGCTGATATAACTGTACTTCTGCGGTTGCCTGCAAAATCAGGTACGACACGTCATTGACTGCGTCCATGCCGCGCTCATCCACACCGCCGCAGCATACGTTCTGGAACATTGGGTAACCGGCGGAAAACTGTGCGGTTACCTGATCCTGGAACAGGCACTGCTCAGAGAATTTAACCCATAAGCAGTCCAAAAGTTCCTGCGCCTCTTCCTCTGTCAAACGGCCAGCCTCGATATCTGCCTTATAAAATGGGTAAAGATACTGATCCATACGTCCCGGGTTGTAGCTTGCTGCATTCTGCTCCATGAAAATACAGGTCTGGTAAATATACATCGACTGAATCGCCTCGCGGAAGGTACGCGCCGGTTTTTCCGGAACCTGATCGCAGGTCTCTGCAATCTGTAACAGTTCTTTTCTGCGCTTCTCATCCGGCTCTGCCTCTGCCAGCTTTCTCGCCTCTGCCGCATAGCGGTGTCCCAATGCGGAGATACCGTCAGCTGCCAGCTCCATCGCTTTCAGGTATTCAATCTTCTCATAGTCACCCGGACGGGTAATATCAAGTGTATCAAGCACTTTATGGATATGCGCCTTGATTCCCTCCATGCCTTCTTTAATGACTCTGGAATAACCCGCAGTCGTCTCGCCCCAGCCACGAACCGATTTACGGTTGATGTAAAGAGCACCGCAGTCACGTAAGGTTGCCGCAAAATCTGGGCATTGTACCAGCCACTGCTCATACGTGGAACGTCCCTTCCAGTACGGGCGGATGATCTCCTCAAATGCCTTCCGATCCTCTGGGCGCAGATAGAATGGGTCATATGGACGGGTACTGATGGTATCCAGCTCCTCATCCAGAACCGACCAGCAGGTATCGACACTTAAAATACCGCCGCGCTGCTTGCTTCCGGCATTGCCGACAATCAGCTCATCCCCCCAGATTTTTACAGTTTTCTCCAGGCACTGTTTCTTAAATGCATATGCTTTCCGAATGCACAGCGGCTGTCCCTCCGATTCCTGGAAGCCCTTTGTCAGGATAATTGCATTTTCCAGATCCATCTCTGGCTTGGTCTTTAATACTCTCTGTTTTAATCGGTCAATCCGATCCATGTATGGTTTTCTTTCGATTGCTGCCATCTGATTTCCTCCTATTTTTTTCTCACGTTCCCATTCTGTGGGATTTATTTTTTTAGTACCTGCTATAAATCTCTTTTCGTTTAAAAGTATAGCAATTCTTATGTGGAAATGGTACAATATCAATAACTAAAAATACCAAAATCTTAACATATTGAATTTTTATAGAAAGAAGGGATCCTTTGAAATCTACTTCCCAGTTACAGGAAATCAACCACTATCAAGATCAAGATTTTCCGGTCAATGTCTACTATTCTGATATTCATTCCATGCAGCCGCCGGGACGCTGGCTGCGCGACTTCCACTGGCATGATGAGCTGCAGTTTACCCTCGTACTAAGCGGAACATTGACAATGCAGGTAGATAATCTTTCTCTGCCCGGACAGGCTGGAGATCTGATTTTCGTCAACACCTCCCTGATTCATGCCGTCACACAGATGTCGGAAGACGGCTCCTATGCGAGCCTCAATTTTCCTTACCGCCTTCTTGCCTTTTTTCCTGGAAGCCGCATGGATCAGGACTACGTCCTGCCCTATACCGCCGGCGGGAAATTCTCCGCTTTCTCTATTCACCCGGAATCCGAATGGCAGAAAGAGTTGATCGGACTGCACAAAAAAATAACCGATTTATTTCTTTCCAATCAGGTTAAAGGCAATGAATATTCTATCTGCATTAAGATTGCCTCGATGTGGAATCTGCTGATTTCCAATTTTCACAGCAGTGGGAATTCTACCTCTATTAACCTCCTGCGCCAGCAGCGCCTGCAATCCATTCTCCTGTTCATCTATGCACATTACGCAGATGATTTACAGCTCTCAGACCTGGCTGCATCAGCCAATATCAGCGTCGGAGAATGCTGCCGGATTTTTCAAAATATTCTTCACACAACTCCCTATGGATATTTAACTAATTACCGCATCCAGACCAGTGTTTCCCTCCTTCACCGCGATCTGCCCATCTCACAGATTGCCGGACTGGTCGGATACAACCAAGTCAGCAATTACATCGCCACATTCAAACGGATCATTGGCTGCACACCGGCACAGTACCGGAAACAGCAGAAAAATGAATCTGAACATACGCAGTAATGCCTGCTTCTGAATTCTTCCAAATTCCACATAGACGCAAAAAAGCACTCTTTCACTCAGCCTTTAATCTCTGAATGAAAGAATGCTTTTTATTATCTTCTCATTTTCAATTCTTTACTGCCCAATCTCCGCCGCCGGACCCACTGCCGGTTCCTGCGCCGGACCGTGTCCTGGTCCGATGTCGCTGCCCGGTCCTGCCGGCACGATCGTCGTGCTAGATTCTGCCGGATCTGCAACTGTCTCGGCAGTTGTTTCCGACACAGCCGCCGGGGCTGAATACCGTTTTCCTGCCGTACCCGTCTTGTAGATCCGCTGCATCCGCTCTTTGATGGATTCGCTCTTGATCTGCTCGATCTTGGCGCTGGCGTCTTCTTTTAACTCCTTGCTGCTACGACCGGAATCGCCGCTCTTTGCAGACTCCAGAAGCTTCGCCGCCTCATCCGAGAGCAAATGATCCCTTCTGAAATTCGCCGCGGTATATCCGCTGGTTGTGATTTCAAATGCATCCGGATGACCTGCCAGATAGGTTCCTTCTCCGCGTCCATTGTCCGTCTCCGGGGTATCAAAGGACGCCGCCGGAAGCCCCTCTACCATCTTTTCCATCGCATTTTTCCAAATCTTCGCCGGATACGTGCCGCCGTACAGGCTGGAAAGTGTCTTCTGCTGGTCGTAGCCAACCCAGACCGTCATCGTATAATATGGCGTCATGCCGCAGAACCAGCCGTCACGGCTGCCGTTGGTCGTACCGGTCTTTCCGGCCGCCTCTATATTGCCGCTCCACCCCATCGACGCCGCCGTACCTTTTGTGACAACTCCCTTTAAAATATCGGTCATCAGCACGGCGCTGCTCTCCTGGTAAACCTGAACCGATTCATAATCTTCAAAAATATCTTCGCCCTGGTTATTGATCATCTTGATAATACAGGTCGGTTCGCGGTACTGTCCCCGGTCTGACAGCGCCGCATAAGCGCCCGCCATCTCCTCGGTCGTCATACCAGTGGTAAAGCCGCCCAGGGAGGTCGCCGGATAATAGTCCGCCGCCTGCACGCTCGCGAAGCGCATCTGGGTTAAATATGCCATGCCGACATCCGGTGTGATATCATCATAGATATACCATGCCACACCATTTTTACTTCGCTCGACCGCATTTCGAAGCTCCAGCCTCTCGCCGGAAAGGGACTTCACATCCACGCCCTTCTGCTTCGCCGCGTCAATATCGATATTCGGAATCCTTGTTTCCGATGTGTAACCATTTTCCAGTGCCGGTGTATACACAATCAACGGTTTGATAGAACTTCCCGGCTGTCTCGGGCTCTGGAACGCACGGTTTAATGTGTAGGTATCCGTCTCCTGACTGCGTCCACCCACAATCGCCACGACGCGGTTCGTCTTGTTGTCAATAACGGTGGACGCGCCTTGCAGCTTGTAAACGCCGTTTTCGGATGTATTGCCATCAAAGGACAGAACTCCATCTAATGCATCCTGCAGGATCGTCTGCTTGTCCGGATCCAACGAGGTATAAAGGTTATAGCCGCCCGTGTAGAGCGCATCGCGCTCCTGGTTGTACACCTCGTTGTAATTGGCATTGTACTCTTTGTAAGCCTCGTCGCTGCGGAATCCATACTGGAATTCAAAGCCGTCACGGCGCATCAGATAGCGAATCGCACAGTCGATCGCATACGTCGTCTCATAGTTGTGCAGCGGCACTCTCTGGCGGTTGACCGTGATCTCCTCCGCCTTTGCCTCTTTGCACGCTTTCTCCGTAATAAATCCCATACTCAGCATATCTTCCAGAATCTTATCGCGGCGTGTCAGCGCATTTTCCGGATGACGGTACGGGTTGTAATACGTCGGCGAGTTCGGAATCGCACACAAATATGCCGTCTGGCTCAAGGACAGTTCATCCGCATCCTTGCCAAAATAACCTCTTGCAGCCGCCTGAAGCCCGTAGTACGTGTTCGCGAAGCTGATATCATTGATATAGAACTCCATAATCTGCTCTTTGGTGTATTTCTTCGTCAGATCTAAGGAAATCAGCATCTCCTTGATCTTCCGCTCCATCGACACCTCGCGGGTCAGAAAACGGTTTCTCGCTAACTGCTGGGTGATCGTACTCGCGCCGTGCTTTTCTGCTCCCTCAGTCAAAAAGTAATTGACTGCGACACGGAAAATACCTTTTATATCAATGCCTGGATTTTCCCAGAACGTCCGATCCTCGATCGCCACAAATGCGTTGACTGCATTCTGCGGTATCTGGTCATACTTCAAATAACTGGAATCCTCGTCTCCCGTCAGCTTCGCCAGCACATTACCGTTGGAATCATAAATATAACTTGCCTCCTGCAAACGGAATGTATCCAGCGTACTGTTTTCCACCACTCCCTCTATCTGGCTTTTATAGTCCTCATAGAGCGGAATCAGCTTATATGCTCCAAATCCGGCACCGCCAATCACCAGCAGTACCAGACACACCAGAAGCGTCTTGAACATGGTTCCAAAGATCCTTGCCATCGCATGGAACACGATCCGCCCACCGCTCCGGCTGTTATTTTTGCTCGCTTTCTTTCGCTTGCCGACATCGATTTTCCCGCTTTTCTTTGCGGTGCCCCGCCTGCCCGAAGATCGTGCGGATGAAGCTGCCGGTTTCTTTCGAACGCCGGAGGCGTCCTCTCTCGTCTGTTTCTCCCTCATCTCTTCCCTCATCTTCCTATGTATCTATGATTGCTGCCATTCTAATTTCATGCGGCACCTCAGGCTTCAATAATGCCAGTCTGCGGACAGCAACTTTTTATACTTTTCTGACAAAATCAGCTTGGACTCCATTTTATTATAAGTTTTTTTGTCCAAAAGAACAAGCCTGTTTTCGAAATCTGCCCAATCTCCTGCCGCGTGTTACTGTTCACGCACACCTGCCCAGTAACGGATTTTTCCGTGGCTTCAAAAATGCCTATCTGTAAACTGCATTTTCGCTATATCAATGCCGTTTCCGAAAAAGAAATGCTAGAAGTTCATGCACTAACAGCGGCGTGGCGGATAACAGGAGAAGCGCCAGCCACTCTGCCGGGCGCAGCCGCACCGTGTGAAGGAGTTTCATCAAAAAAGGAATCTCCGTCACCGCAACCTGCATCAGAATCCCCACAAGGACTGCCGCAAGCATCAGCGGATTTTTCCCAAGACTGCGTGAAAATGCCGAGCCCGTAAGCGAGCGCATGCCGACCGCATGAAAGAGCTCCGACAGCCCCAGAACGGTAAATGCATACGTCTGTGCCCGCAAAAGCTCCTGTCTGCTGAAAAATGCCCCCAGCGTGACTGCTGCAATCAGAGACCCGTAAAATACCATGCAGAACCACCCGCCTCCGGCAAACAGCGACTCGCCCGTCCGGCGCGGCGGCTGACGCATCAAGTTCTCCCGGTCGTTTCCATCCATGCCGAGTGCCAGCGCCGGAAGCGAGTCCGTAATCAGATTGATCCAAAGGATGTGCCCGGCTCCCAGCGGCGCCGGTATTCCGATAGCAACGGCGGCAAACATGGTTAAAATCTCCCCCAGATTGGAGGAAAGCAGAAACAGTATAGATTTTCGTATATTTTCATAGATGCCGCGCCCTTCCTCAATTGCCCTCTCGATCGTCGCAAAATTATCATCCGTCAAAATCATATCCGCCGCCTGCCGCGCCACATCGGTTCCGCCTTTTCCCATCGCGATCCCGATATCGGCTGATTTAAGCGCCGGCGCATCATTTACGCCGTCCCCGGTCATCGCCGTCACGCACCCGGCGCGTTTTAAAGCCCGCACAATCCGGACTTTATGTTCCGGCGACACCCGTGCAAAGACTGATACAGAACCGATTCGTTCCTCCAGAGCTCCCTCATCCAGCGTTTCCAGCTGCGCCCCCGTCATGCATTCTTCCCGCCGTTTGGCAATCCCCAGCTGCCTGGCGATCGCAAGCGCCGTGTCTGCATGATCTCCAGTGATCATGACCGTCCGCACAGATGCCCTGCGAAATGCCTCAACTGCCCCGGCTGCTGCCTCCCTCGGCGGATCCATCATGCCTGCCAGACCCAGAAATACCAGGTTCTGCTCCAGCTGTCCCACCTGTTTCTCCCACTTTCCATCCGGCATTTTTCCTGTTTGAAGCTCCCTATACGCCCCCGCGAGTACTCGCAGGGCACGCGCGGACATACGCGTGATCTCCGCCTCAATCTCTGTCCGCCTCTCCCTGGTCAGCGGCACAATTTTGTCCTCTTCCATCTCATAACGACACCTTTTAAGAATCACATCCGGCGCCCCTTTTACACAAGAAATCCAGTTTTCTCCCTGCTCATGCACCGTCGTCATTCTCTTCCGATCCGAATCAAAGGGAATCTCCCCTTTCCGCGGATATCTCCGACGCAGATGCTCCGGAGAAACACCACAATTTTCACAAAATCCGTACAGCGCCCGCTCGGTGGCATCCCCCACCGTCTCCCCGGCATCGCTGCACAGCGCAAATACCTCCAGAAGCCGTTTTCCCACTTCTCTTTCCTTAGAGCGCGCCAATTCCTGTTCCGTATACTCCTGTCGATTTACATAACATGTCGTCACCGTCATCTCATTTTTCGTCAGCGTCCCCGTTTTATCTGAGCAGACCACGCTGACTGCCCCCAGTGTTTCCACGGACGGAAGACGGCGCACGATCGTGCCAGCCCGCGCCATTTTCGTCACTCCCAGCGCCAGCACAATCGTCACCGTCGTCGGAAGCCCCTCCGGCACGGCAGCTACCGCCAGGGAAATCGCAGTGAGCAGCATTTCCATCACGTCGCGCTTCTGCCAGACGGCGAGGGCAAATAATAAAACGCACAGCCCGATCGTAAGAATACTCAATAGTTTCCCCAGATCCGACAGCCTTTTTTGCAACGGTGTCTCCTCCTCCGGCGCCTCGCGGATCAGAGAAGCAATCCGCCCTACCTCCGTATTCATGCCGGTGGCGATGACAATTCCCTTTCCCCGCCCTGCCGTCACGTAAGAAGTCATAAATGTCTCATTTTTACGCTCTGCCACCGGAAGCGCACCGGCGGCTAAAAAATGGCTGTTTTTCTCAACCGCCCGCGATTCGCCGGTCAGCGCTGATTCTTCTGCCCGCATTTCAGCTGTCTCGGTAAGACGCAGGTCGGCTGGAACCTGCCGCCCGGCATCGAGCACGACCAGATCCCCCGGCACCAGCTCCCGCGCGGCAATCTCCCGCTCTTTTCCTTCCCGGATCACAACCGCCTCCAGCTGCGTCATCCGTTTTAAGGATTCGAGCGCTTTCTCCGCCTTCCCCTCCTGAATCACGCCCACCGTGGCATTTAATACGACAACCGCCAGAATTACCCCCGCATCGCCGTACTCGCCCAAAAGCAGGGAGATCCCGGCTGCCGCAAACAACACAAAAATCAGGGAGTCGCAAAGCTGTGCCCCGATGCGCACAATCAGACTCCGCGGTGGTGCTTCCCGCAGCTCATTTTCCCCATAATGGCGCTGCCGCACCTCCACTTCCGCTGCCGATAAGCCTGTCCGCAAATCGACCGAAAACTCCCTGCACACCTCTTCCACCGTCCGGTTCTCATACATGCGCATTTCCCCCTTTTTCTGTCCCTGTTCTGTACTTTTCACAGACTGCATTTATTCATATGCGGAAAATAGGGGGGATTAGAACTGAATGGTTGGAATAAAGAAATGGAAAGCATAGTCCTGTTTGATGCTCAAATGGCATCGGAACTCTTATTGTTTCGATGCCATTCTATAAATTCTATGATTTAATTTTATCGTTCTGTTTCGGTCACATACCTTACACCTGTGGTTCCGGCTCCTGCGTCTGCGCGGCCGGTTTGCGCTCCATCGGCATATAACCTTCTTTCTTCCGCTGTATCGGCTGTACAGGCACCGTTGCTGCCGTATCCCGGAACGCCGGGAGGCTGCCTGTCTCCATGTAAGCGCGGAACGGAAGTTCGCCCTGCGCCGGATCTCTCACGACCTCATTTTTCTCCACTTCTGGTCGTTCTCCTCTGCGCGGTGGACGGCGCTCAAACCGCTCCCGTCTTCCAGAAGCCGGGCGGTCTTCCCGTTTCTCATTTTCCGGCACCGCGCGGTTTCCGCTACGTCTGTCCGCTGCTCTCTCGGCTCCCGAAACACGCGCTGCCCTCTCTCTCTCTGAGCAAGCTCTTTCTCTGCCCTGCGTGCGCTCAGTATTCCCCTCAGCAGCACGATCCGCTGTACGGTTCCGATAGCTTCTCTCCGATCGTTCCGGTCTGTCACTGCCAGACGGACGTTCTTGTGCGCTGCGCTCCTGTTCCGGCTTTTCGGCTTTTTCCGGTGTTTCCAGACGTGTTCCCCTATTCGGACCACTTACGCCTCTTGGCGCCTGTGTCCGCTCCGAAAGAGGTCGAACCTGCATCTTATTTTTCTTTTCCTTCTCCCGGAAGCTTTTAAGTACGATCGCCGCCGAATACTGGTACGCATAGATACAGCTTTTCATCAGTTCCTGCTCTTCCTCCGTCTTGCAGGAACTCAAGAGCATCTCTTCCTCTTCTTTTTCCAGATATGCCTCTCCGTTCGTATCGCGTTCCTTTACCGGCTTGTAGATCCGGTATTTCTTGTAATACGGTGGACATGGAAACTGCTTATTCTTAACCGGTTCCGGTACAATCCGCAGTTTGTAGGTATCGGACATGCGCGCCAGAACATTATGTATTTTCTCACAATTCTCTCTCGTATTTGTCTCCCGCGCCGGGATACAAAGTAAATAATCCATCTATTTTCCCTCACATCTATCAAACGATCCTTTTCAAAATCGTTTTCTTCTCAAATTTTCTACATTTACGCCAATCTTTATTGTATCATGTCAGAGAAAAACGGGCAAGTGAAAAAGAATGTGCCTCACGACAATTTCCTGTTACACAAAAAAAGGCTGCCACACGAATGCCAAACGAACGATTTCCGTCCGGGGCCTTCTGTTTGTGACAGCCTGTCTTCCTTTATCTAACGCAGCCATATTTACCTGCGTGTTACTGTTCATGCATACGTGTCCAGTAACACCTGCGTTCCTCAGTCTCTTACACCATCCAGTCTTTCAGCACGCCGTGATCGCGCAGCAGCTTTCCAACCACCGTCTTGTCAATCTTCCGGAGAATCGGCTTTTTGAGTGCTTCAAGCGGCATCGGCAGCTTCATTTCCAGGGGCGATCTGCCGTCCATCAGCTTGACCGTGCTGTCCAGAAGCTCGCGGATATCGTAGACACTTCCCCATACCTCCGGTACGCCGCGGTCTACGCCGCACAAGCCGTACACCGCTTCCATCGCGGTGCGGACGGAATACTCGGTCGTGAAAATAGTATCACGCGGGGTCTCCGCAAACTGCCCCAGAAATGCCGCATTGACACATCCATCCGGGATAACGTCCGGGCGGTCTCCGGCACGCCGCGGCATAAAGAATGCTGTAATATACGGCATCATCGTCGGCGTACAGTTCGCATGGTTCTCAGCCAGTTCCTCGATCTGATCCTCCGGGATTCCGAGATGGTACAGCCATTCTTCGGTGATCTCCTTGCCCGTGCAGGCGCGCATCGGCTTCTTCACATAATCGCCCGGTACATCCGTAAATAAACTGTATACCCAGACGCAGATCTCGTCCTTATTCTGCGCTTTGAACTGTCCCTGACGGTTGATCGTCCAGCTGAGCAGCCAGCTTGAATCACGGCAGCTCACGATACCGCCTGTTACGACGCGTCCACTTCTCGGATCCCTGCGGCAAATCTTGCGGATCTGGGAAATGATTGTCTCATCCGAAGTCGTGACCGTCGCAGACTCCCAGTTCGTCTTCTGGATATCCGAGCAGAATTTCTCCGGATGTCCAAATGCCGGATCCTGCGCAGCAATCTGACGCCACAGACTCCAGCAGCCGCTGGTACGCACTTCCGCACCTTCTACCGGTGCCTGATTCTGGTCGCCGTAGATCGTTCCCTCAGTACAGCTTCCGTTCGTAATAAAGACAAAATCATCCTCAGTCAACGCGATTTCCTTCTTCTCGCCGCCCTTCACGTACTCGATCGCCTTCGCAACCTTTTTCTCACCCTGGATGTCAAACCGCACATTCGTAACCTCAGTGCCAAACTGGATCTGGACGCCTGCCGCCTCCAGATATTTCTGCATCGGCAGAATCAACGACTCATACTGGTTGTAACGCGTAAATTTGAGTGCCGAGAAATCCGGAAGTCCGCCGATGTGGTGGATAAAACGCTGAAAATAGCGTTTCATCTCTAATGCACTGTGCCAATTTTCAAACGCAAACATTGTTCTCCAGTACAGCCAGAAATCCGAATCAAACACCTCATTATCAAACACATCCTCAATGGATTTGTCATACAGATCCTCATCCTTCGTGAAGAACAGCTTCATGATCTCCATGCTGCCTTTCTGGCTCAAGCGGAATTTGCCGTCCGTGTGTGCGTCCTCGCCTCGGTTGACCGTCGCACGACAGAGCGAGTAGTTCGGATCGTGTTTATTCAGCCAGTAATATTCATCGAGAACTGATGCCCCCGGCACCTCCAGGGACGGGATGCTGCGGAACAGATCCCACAGGCACTCAAAATGATCCTCCATCTCGCGGCCGCCGCGCATCACATATCCACGGGTCGGATCCTGAATACCGTCACATGCACCACCTGCTACCTCCATCGCCTCCAGAATATGGATATTTTCTCCCGGCATCTGTGCGTCTCTCACTAGAAAACACGCCGCCGCCAGAGAAGCCAATCCACTTCCGACGATATAAGCCGATTTGCCCTCGATTCCCGCCGGTTTCTCCGGACGTGCAAATGCCTCATAATTTCCCTTTGAATAATAAATTCCCTTGCTGTTTTTCTCCTGGCTGCCGCGTTCCGTATTCCGGTAATCCGAAGCCGACTTAACCACTTTTCCTGCCTTTTTCCGCTTCGACGCCGCTGCCGCCAGCCCCGCTCCAACTGCCAGTGCCGATACCGCACCCGCTTTCCATGCTTTCTTATTCATGTCCTGATCGCCCCTGCCTTTCTTCAACTTTCAAACCATTTCTTTTTTACGTTACCCCGATATCTAGTTTTTGATACTATCTAATAATGATTTGATAGTAAAACTTTTTTGAAGAAAAGTCAAGAGCATCGCTTCTCTCTCATCATCTTCTGTCACTTCCCGTTTGCCTTTGGTCAGGACAAGTGGAAGGTGCTGATCCTGCGTGACCTGCTGCCGGGAACGAAGCGGTTCAGGGAGCTGAAAAAGTCCGTAGGCAATGTGTCTCAGAAGGTTTTGACCGCCCAGCTCCGGGCGATGGAGGAAAACGGGCTTCTCCACCGTGAGGTCTACGCCGAATTAGCAAATATTTTTGCTGGGCGGCAGCTCTACTTTCTGCCAAAAATGGCATCGAATGGCACTGGCATACTGAATTGGAGTTTATTTATATTGAATCCGGAACTGTTACTTTGTGGATTGGAGAAGACCAATTTCATTTAACCGAAGGAAATGGCATATTCATTAATACAAAGGTACTCCATCGCCTTTATTCTCCCTCAAAAGCCCTCATTCCCAATTTTGTATTTATGCCTTCTTTTATTGCCCCTTGCGACAGCCTGATTTATCAGAAATATATTCTGCCGATCATTTCTTACCCATTGCCATTTCTCATATTTCATATTAACCCCAACGGAATACCGGAAACAGAAAAGCCGTTGATTGGGACGGCGCTGCATTTCCGGCTGCCATCCGCGGGATTCTGGTCCCTGCCTTGCCGAAACTCATGCATCCGACACACAGCTTGGAGATATGAATATCCTCTGCACCAAAAATGTCGATTTCCATATTTATATTTGAGATTCTGATAAGCATTACAGCGGCTTTTAAAAAATCTGTATTGATTTTTCTGCGTGAGATGTTATAATCGGTATATACCGAAAATAAAAGGAGGAACGCGTCCATGCCAAGACCGCCACGGTGCCGTCGGATTTGTGGCGCACCACAAGTTGATACCTTCTGCCCCAATGGGTGCGAGAATACCGAGCCGATCCTGCTGACGCTGGACGAATACGAGGTCATTCGGCTGGTT
>OGKA01000475.1_pt1 | contig 44060 bp, 34 predicted proteins | sample 1572211 | NCBI WGS metagenome assembly OGKA01 (sample SAMEA2582125, study PRJEB24529) | metagenome | biome: Human gut stool | place: China | collected 2011 | reverse complement strand
CCTGCGCTTCTTTTCTTGCAGACTCAACCTGTTCCTGTGCTGTTTTCTTCACAGCCTCGATCTGCCCCTGCGCTTCTTTTCTTGCAGACTCAACCTGTTCCTGTGCTGTTTTCTTCACAGCCTCGATCTGCTCCTGCGCTTCTTTTTTCACACGCTCAATCTGTGCCTGTACCTCATTTTTAGCAGCTTCCGCCTGCTCAGCTGCCTCTTTTGCCGCCTTCTTTGCTGTCTCCAGTTCTTCCTCGCTGACGGTGCGCTCATTGCGGAGACTCTCGAGTTTCATCTGGGTGCTGACCATCTCATGTTTCAGACGGTATGTCTCTTTTTCCATGCTCTCTTTGTCGGATGCAAGTGCCTTCGCACTCTCTTTTTCTTTAAAATAATCATCCGCCAGATTCAGATAAGTCATAATACTCTGGTAGTCTTCCGGCATTTTCAAAAATCCCGGCTGCGCCTTGAGCTGGAAAATCTTCCCATTCAGATACGTGGCAATCTGCTGTACATATCCTTCCGTCTCACTGCCGCCCAGGCTATACACTTTTCCATCAATTAATACATCTATATACTGTTTTGCCATCGCATTCTCTTCTTTCTATCTATTAATAAATATGGTTCGACGTTGTCACGTCACCCACACAGAAATACCACCTTCAAATCAATCAAATATCAAATCTCAGAAATACCGTTTTTTGCTTGATTCCAGGCATACCCGAGATGCCGATACGCTGCTTCGGTCGCCATCCGCCCACGCGGAGTCCGGTTGAGCAGACCGTTCATCAGAAGATACGGTTCATACACATCTTCCAGTGTCCCAGCATCCTCGCCCAGCGCTGCCGCCAGCGTCTCCAGCCCGACCGGACCGCCGGAAAACTTGTCGATAATCATATGTAAGATCGCACGGTCGTTGTTGTCAAGTCCCAGCTTGTCCACATCAAGGATATCCAGTGCAAAATCCGCGACTTCTTTCGTAATCACGCCGTTGTACTTGACCTGTGCAAAGTCCCTCACACGTTTTAACAGGCGGTTTGCCAGACGCGGCGTTCCTCTCGAACGTCTCGCAATCTCATAGGCGCCCGTCTTATCAATCTCCACATTCAGAACTCCCGCCGTCCGCAGGACAATCGTCTGCAGCTCTTCAGGCGTATAAAAATCCATCTTCTGCACGATGCCGAAGCGATCGCGCAGCGGCGCCGTCAGAAGCCCCGCGCGTGTCGTCGCGCCTACCAGCGTAAATTTCGGCAGATCCAGACGAATCGAGCGCGCCGTCGAATCTTTTCCCAACATGATATCGATCGCATAGTCCTCCATCGCCGGATAAAGCACCTCTTCCACCTGGCGGTTTAAGCGGTGAATCTCATCCACAAAGAGGACGTCTCCCTCCTGGAGCCCGTTGAGAATCGCCGCAATCTCCCCTGGTTTCTCGATTGCCGGACCGGAAGTAACCTTCATACGGGTTCCCATCTCATTGGCGATAATGCCGCTGAGTGTCGTCTTTCCCAATCCCGGCGGTCCATAGAAAAGAACATGGTCAAGCGCCTCGCCGCGGGATTTCGCCGCATGGATAAATACCTTTAACGTCGATTTGATCCGCTCCTGACCGATATATTCGTCTAAGGTCTGCGGGCGGAGACTTCCCTCAATCCGCTTATCCTCCTCCGTCACCTCGGTTGTAATCGTCCTTCTGCTCATACTTGTTTCCTGTCTTTCCTGTTTTTCTCTCTCATTCAATTAAGCCATGACAGTTCCATTTTCTCATATCTGCCACACATTCCAAATTTTCATCTGACGCACAAGCACCACTATTTTTTATGATCCTGCAATTTCGAATGTCCGACACATAGGTTGTTTTACAAAAACGCCAGATATTTCAGCGATGCCTTCAATACCGCCTCGGAATCCATCTCTTCCGTCACATTGGCGCTCTTGACCGCCTTCACCGCCTCGGCATTCGTATATCCCAGCGCCACCAGCGCCTCCACGGCTTCCTTCGCCGCATTGCCTGAAAGCCCGTTTCCCGCAGCCGGCGAAACCGCCGCACTGCCATCTAACAGCGGTGTCAGCAGATCCTCTGCCTGTACTTTATCCTTCAAATCGAGAATGATCCGCTGTGCCGTCTTTGCCCCAACGCCCGGTGCACGGGAGATCGCCTTCGCATCCCCAGTCATAACCGCAAGACGCAGATCCTCCGGACGCAGCGCCGACAAGATGCCAAGTGCCCCCTTCGGACCAATGCCGTTGACCCCCAGAAGCTGGCGGAACATCTCCAGATCCGAACGGCTTAAAAAGCCGTACAGGCTCATATCATCCTCCCGCACCTGCAGGTGCGTATATATCTTTACCTCTTCCCCGAGCGGCGGTAAAACTTCCAGCACCGACATCGGGACAAAAATCCCGATCCCCATCATGCCGGACTCGACCACGATACGGTCCTTTGCCTTCTCCGCCAGGATGCCTTTTACATACGAAATCACGGTAAATTCCTTTCTTTTCTCACTGGTTCAAGATCTGGTTCAAACAAAAAAAAGAACGCTTCAAAATGCCTCCAAATCTTCTTTTCAGTATACCATAGCACAGTTTTCATTGCAAGGAAAGTGCGGAATTTCGAACATATATTCTGCCCAGTTGATTGAATTTCATTTTTACACATTATCGGGAACCTATAAATGAAAAAGCTTTTCAATTGTAATATCAATGATTACAGTCAAAAAGCCTTTTCATATCTTTTATTTACTTGTTATGCTTAGATAAACTATGTAATATTTCCTGATTACACCTATATAATTCATCAAATAGCTTTCTAAATGGCTTGTATAACTCATGCCTCTCTAAATCCGGCTTATAAATACATTTCTTTTGGATTACTTGGCGCAAATCTGAAAAACCTTGGTAGAATCCGACTCCAATCGCTGCCATCAGTGCATCTCCATAAGCTGCCCCTATGTCTTCCTTTGGTGTTTCTAACGATACCCCTGCTATATCCGCCACCATCTGCATCCAAACTGCGTTTTTCGTTCCTCCCCCCGCCGCTGCAATCCGTTTTACAGGCAAACCATTTTCACGGAATATGTCAATATGCTGTGCAACTGAATACCCAATTCCTTCCAGTGCCGAGCGATACAAATGTCTTTTTGTATGGCTCAATGAAAGTCCCACAATCATTCCTCTTGCGTCTGGATCATTCAGCGGTGTCCTTTCTCCCGCAAAGTAGGGTAAAGTTATCAAACCATCCGATCCAGGTGCAATCTCAGAAATTCCTTTCATCATTTCTTCATATGCATTCAATCCTGCTGTTTTTTCCTTTTCCAAGCATTCAGAAAATAACTGTTCCAAATACCATTTTTGAAGTGTGCCTCCATTATTAGTTCCTGCTGCTACACTATAAGTTTCTGGAATTAAAAATGGATTTCCGCGCACCCGCTCATCCTGAATCAGCCGATCTGCACAACAATAGAAAAATAAGGACGATCCAAACTGTACCATCAGATCGCCTGGTGCAAGTACTCCTACACTGATTGCCTCAGCTGCTGAATCTCCAGTTCCAGTAATAACTGGCGTTCCTTCTTTGAGTCCTGTCTCCTTAGCTGCCTGCTTTGTTACCGTTCCACAAATATGGGTAACCGGCATTCCTTCTGCCAACTGCTCCGGCATACAAATCGGTTTACACATTTCTTTATGGATGCTCCCATCCGGATAATACAGCGGACGAAATGAAGCCATCCCCAAAAATGTATCTATTACATATTTTCCAGTTAGTTTAAATGTTAGATAAGAAGAACCTGTCAAAAACTTGTGTGTGCGTCTATATACCTCTGGTTCATGATTTTTTATCCATAAAATTTTAGCAGACACATCTCCACTGCAAATTGGACGTCCAAATAGTTTTTTTACTTTTTCTGTGCCATAATACTGTGAGAGATACTCCATTTCTTCCACGCAGCGTGCATCAATACCATATAAAATTGCTTTTCGTAAAGGATGCCCATCCTTATCAACTGGAAGGCAATCTGCTCCCAATGTGCTTCCCCCTACACAAGCAATTTTTTCTGGTTCTACACCACTCTGCTGTAAGAGCATTTTTGACAAAATGCAAAAATCATTCCACCATACCTTATCCGCGTCCTGCTCATAATAACCAGGTTCTGGATTTTCCATTCCGTGATGAGTAACTGCCCGACTTACCACCTTTCCAGACTCATCTGTTAGAACTCCTTTACTTGAATATGTACCAACGTCAATTCCTAAAAAATAATGCAACGTCTATACGCCTTCTTTCATTGTACAGCGATACGCCTTAACTACATCCATAAACTCCATGACTCTCTGTTTTTCAACAAAATTCTCAAATTTACCATCTTTCTTAAAAGCAGTCCCTACACAGGCGCCATCACATTCACTAAGTTTTTCAACCACATTTTCCTTCGTACACCCTGTATTACAGAAAACAGGAACAAATCCAGAAACTGCCTTGACCCTGCGTACCAAACTTGAATCCGTTTCCTGACCAGCACTACTTCCAGAAACACACAGACCATCTGGAAAGCAATGAAAAATCATGGATTTTGTTATTTTTTCCAGACTTCTCTCTGCTAGATATACATCCGACTCTGGATTTACCTTATATAGCAATTTCATTTTATCTAGTCCAAGTGCTTTTTTTCTACGCAAGACTTCTGGAATATTCGTATCTGTAATTCCATTTTCACCTATATAGGCACCCGTAAATGTACTTCTTACAAAATCTGCCTCGACTGCTGCTGCCAAATCGATCGTCGCCAATGGATTAGAAACAATATTGACACCAAATGGAACTTTTATCTCTTTTTTTAATTCTCCCACAATCCGTCCCATCGCTGCCACAGTTACGTAGGAAACCTTTTTTTCATACGGAAGGCTGAATTCATTGGCAATCAAAATTCCATCTACTCCTCCCTCCTGGAGCGCCTGAAGCTCTCTGGCTGCATTTTCAATTACCTCTCCCATCGTTGCACCTTTTTCATACAGAGGATCCCCCGGCAGCGCCCGCAAATGCAACAGTGCAATGATCGGCTTTTTTACATGAAATAATTCATCTGTCCACATATTCTTTCTCTCCTCTATTCCATGTACATTCTCAAATTCTGCACATTTCTTTTGTCATAACGAAATGGATCCAGGTAATACGCCGGTGCTGTCAGTTCCTGCGTAAAATATCCCTCATATCCATTTTTTACCATGTCCTCTAAATCCTTTCTTAAGTTTCTCTTCCCTTCACCCCAGATGTAATGCCCATAGGGATCACAATCCTGAAAATGTGCATGTACAATGTTTTCCTTTCCAAAAACATCAAACCACTGCTGAATCGTTTCACCAGGAACCGACATTGCTGTCAAATCAATCATAACTTTAAAGCGCGGATGATCGACTAAATCAAATAACTGTTTCATTTGCTGCAAACTATACCCAATTCTTGATTCCTGCGGCCGTAAAGACTCTGCCACAATTGTCACGCCATTTTCCTCTGCGACCTCACAAAGTCTCTGATGCATCTCAGCTGCCCGTTTCAATCCATCCTCCTCCGCTTCATCCCAGTAACCCCATCCGGAATTTGCTTCCATCTTCTCTGCCCCCAGCGCAGCTCCCAGACGTATCGCATTTGCAAAAAATCCGAATGTTTTTTCTCTCAGTTCTGGTTCTTTTACACCAAATTGGTAACCAAACCGGCAATTCTGTGGTGTAAATACCGGACACTTCAAGCCGTGTTCCTTTAATTTTTTACGAACCGGCTCCGGATCCTGATATTCATTTGGATCCAGCCAAAGTCCTTGATGCCCTCCCAGCAATTCTACATTTTTGATTCCCAGTTCCTGCATACAATCCAGGAAATAATCCAACGTATATTGGCAATAATGAAGATTCAATACCGAAAGTTTATCAAAATCAACTATTTTCATTTTCGCTTCCTCCTCATACAATTACTCCATTAATCCATTATAAACGGTTCTAATTCACGCATATTCTGCCGATCGGCTGCAGCCGGATCCTCCAGGTAGCGTGCATCATTCAGTGCCAGGCTTAGCAATCCTTTATATTTGTACTGATCCAGACAAATCAATTGATCCTCTAACGGTCTCAAACCATCTCCCCATGCAAGACATCCCTGCGGACGTCCATCCACAAAACGGATATGGTATATTTTGTCTCCAAATGCTTCAAACCAGTCTTTCATCGACTCTCCTGCCACTCCAGCACTCGTCAAATTCAGGGCAGCCTGTATCTGCGGCTCATTAACCGACTCCAAAAGTTTTTTTAGTTCTGGAAGCATATTAGTAACCGTTGCGTCTTCTGGCCGTACTGTTTCCACTGCAAGAACAACCCCCTCTTCCGCAGCCGTTTTTGAAAGCCGACGCAAGGTTTGAACCGCACGTTCAAAAATACGTCTCGGATCTTCATTTCTTGCACCACCGCAGCAATTGAGTACCATCACTTTCGCACCAGCTTCTGCCGCTGCACGGATTCCATTTTCAAAATATCCGATTGAATGCTTTCTTGCCGTCTCATCATGACAGCAAAGTGCATAATTGTAAATCGTACACTCCGGTGAAAAAGCTCCGATTGTCAATCCATAATCCGCTGCATTCTTTTTTAATTCAGCCGCATCCTCAAACCCATAATCATCTAGCAGGAAATGCGGTCTTGCACACCAAAACTCTATATTTTTTATTCCGAGAGCCTGCTGCGTTTTAAAGAAATAATCCAAAGTTCTGTATTTATAGTGCATATTCATTCCTGCAATCTGTTCCCGCCTTATCTTTATCATCCAGTTGTTCCTCCTCTCTACACACAAAGGCACTGCAAAAACCTTCACTCTATCAGATTTCACAGTGCCCGCTTATTTACAGATTACATTTATATCTTTTTTCTTTCCCTAAAGCTCACTTTCATCCCATGCTTTACCTGGATGTTTATGCCACCATTTGAAGACAACCGGGACAATGCAAAGCGCTGCCAGGTAAATCAAAATTGGTGTTACAGCTGCAATCCAGTTTCCCTGAACACAGGCAACCGGAACTGCCGCTAATGCAAAAATTTCAATAATTGACTCAATCGGTGTTACAATTGCTGCATCATCCAGTGTACAGCTCTTATTCTCCGGATCTACAATTCTTAAAAGTGCCATGCCGATTGCTGTTACACCGGTCGAGTAACCATATACATAGATACCTCTCTCAAACCACTCCTGTTTTAAGAGTCTCGGCGCAATCACTGTAAAGTGGAATACAACCCAGACAATTCCAAATAACATCAGCAGGCCAAACGGAACTGCGTACTCAATAACAACCGGAATCTTAATTGATGCCACACCGAAAAATACAAGGAAATCAGTTGCACAGCTTCCCATACGGGAAATGATGCGGTTATCTACATATTTATCGGCTTTTATTCCTTTTAATACAAAATGAAATACAATTGCTACCAGGAAGCCGACAGAGAAACTCGGAACGCCAAGTCCGGTTGCTCCCTGAATTACATTTGTTAAAAGATATCCAATACCGGTTGGAATCAGAATCAGAAGAAGATGCCATGCCAGCGGATCAATTGCCATCGGTGAAACGGTTTCTTCGCCTAATACCGGGCGTTTTCCTTCTTCAATGAGTCCCGTGCGCATATCGTTAGGAAGCTGGCTGAAATCTTTTACAAACTTGGTATAGTTTCTTTTTGTTCCAAGTTTGATCAAAATAATTCCACCAAAAATACCGGTTAAAATACCCACCGTTGCACTTGTCATCGCCAGATCCGTTGCATCTTCCCATCCAAGTGTGCCTAGTGTCGCGCCAAGTGCTGCTGCCGTACCATGACCTCCCTGAAAGCCTGCAGGAATCAACATTCCAAATGCCGGATTTAAATCAGGAGCAACTATTTTCAGGACTACCATTGCAAAAACAATCGGCATTGCATACTGAAACGCCCAGCCAATATTGCGGAAGCAGTAGTAGCTGCCAATCCGATCAAAATTTGTTTTCCAGCCACCAGCTGAAAAATTAAAGCCCCTCAGCCCAATTGATACAAATACTGCAATAATCAGCAGACCTGCATAAGAACCAAACTGTGAAGAAAAACTGATAATTCCAAAACCATTCTGTCCTAACGCAAGCCCGATAAATCCAGCCAGCAGACTGACCGGAACAAACAGGCTCTGCAGAATCTTGATTTTTTCCCTCAGCATTTTCGCCACAAACAGGAAAATACCTGCCCACATGAAATCCACCAACATGGAATACGCATTAAACTCCATCTTTTGTCCTCCTTCTTTTTATAATGCTACTGCAATGCTTTTTTTGCTTCTTCCCTAACCATACTCAATTCCGCTTCTGACATATCACAATATTCGCTATTTTCTGTTGTTGTCCCCGCATCCTGCACATACATCAGCTTTGTATCCCTCTGTGTAATCGTATTAAACCATGTTCCCTGCAAAACATTGTAAACTTTATTTGGTTCCATCGGAATTACATTGATCTTAAATGCATCATTCTCGCGGGACGCCGTCAAAAGAACTGCTTTTCCCTGAACCAGAATAAACTGCTCATCGGTTGCATGATGCACTTCCAGATACTGAATCTTCTCAATATCATTATTAGGCTTCCAGTTTTTAATACATACGACCCATTTTTTATTGTCATATACGCACTGAATACCTTCCCCTTCATACTCAAACACATCTGCTTTCATGACATTTCCTCCTACCTTCTTTTCAAATTCTTCTTGTTCCTGCAGGTTTCAAGCGAATCACTTCATATCATGTCATTATAATACATCATATATCATTATATTGTCAATGCTAATTTGTTATTTTACATATTTTTTTGTGGGTCCAACCTCTCTTTCTATCATATTTTTATTACGTTTTCTTTTTTCATCACAAATATCTATATCGATTTTCACAATTTTTTCACCTGTCTGTTATCTTTTTCGGCAATTCTTTAATACCAAACTTCCTGATTTTTCACCTACGCTGTGCTCACTCTAAATCAACTTGCCCGTATAGACAAAACAGCGAGTTCTGCCCCATACGGCCAGGCCTCGCTGTCTGTCTAAGAAAATATTTAATTGGAGGATCTTTAGTATTCCACTTTCCACATATAACGTCTTTCATCCATAGAATGACCACGCACTTCCGCCATCTGGGAAACATAGTATCTCTCAATCGGAATCATAACAACCGGATTAAAGAATTCCACGACGCTCTTATCGATTTTACCGCCATTTAATTTTTCAAAATCAATTACAATATAATTTTCTGCATAAGTGCGCAGGAATTTTAAGCAGCGTTCATCCAGTGCGCGAGTTCTTCCCTCACTCATCAGAAGGATCATCGGGAGCTTCTTATCCGTTGTTTCAAATGGACCATGGAAGTACTCACCCGTATGCAGGCACACAGCATGCTTCCACTGCATCTCCATGAAATGGCAGCAGCACATGGAATATGCAACTCCATAGTTTGAACCAGATGCCAGCACATAAAATACAGGTTCATCTTTATATTTTTCTGCCCAGGCTTTTGCATCCGTCAAAACATTTTTCTTGCCTTCTTCTATAATTTCATCAATGTAACGGTATGCTTCCATCGCCTTGTCATAATTCTCCCAGTTTTCAAACTGTTTTAACAGCTCAAAACCAATCCGAAGGGAGTTCGCCTGGTTAGAATCACTATATACCTGATCATCACCATTTGAATATGTCACAATATACTGCCCAACTTTTGCCATACCTGTCTGCATATTTCCTGTCATAGCGATTGTCACTGCACCTGCAGCATTGGCTGTTTTTACTGCCTCCACGGTCTCAGGCGTGGCCTTTAATGAACAAATAACTGCGACGCATCGCTCATCCAGTTCTTTTGGGGTTGCATGAACAAATTCATTGCTGGTATATGTAGTAGCGCTAAAAGTTTTTGCCTCACTCTGAAGAAGGTACAGCCCAGGGAAAATAGCTGCCTTAGATCCGCCGCAAGCCACAAAATACACATGCTTTAATCCACCCAGTTTATCCATCTTTTCTTTGATCTCTGCTACAATTTCTTTTACTGATTTTTCCATCTTTCTGATCTCCTTTTCTTTTTTTGGTATCAATTATTTATCAAAATGCCTTTCCATGTCCAAAAGCCCCCTGAACCATACAGGTTTTCGAAGAAAACTCTGCCCCTGCTTCCAGTGCTTTCCTTATCTCTTTTTCATAAATGCTTTCTTTCATCTGTATGCCATACTTTTTCCGGCTCTCCAGAAACGAAAGCAGAAATGCCGTTGCAAATGAATCCCCTGCTCCCAGCGTATCTACTGCTTCAACCAGATGCGGCGGCTGCTCATAAAACTGCGTTCCATCAAATAGAACTGCTCCATAGCTTCCTCTTGTTGCAATTACCATTGGGCATCCAGCACGAAACATCTTCTTACAAATTTCTTCCGCATCCTCTCTTGAAACGGAACCACATGAAAGAAACGCATACGTAATATACGGAGCAACCTTTTTTACTCGTTCTTCATCGACCCACTGACCCGAAAAATCATACGATACAGAGATTCCCTGTTCTGCCAATTTAGGAAGCTGTTCATCAAAATAGCTATTATTGGTCGTGTGCACATGATCAAATGTTTTAATATACTCCAGATCTTCCACGTCCAGATTTAACGGATTTTCTTTTAATACGCCGCCTTTGTTGCTTCCAAGAAAAACACGGTCTCCGTCCACCAGCGTAACCCTCGCATAACCATTTTCTCCTTCATACTGACGGCACCGGCTGTGTTCTACCTGCAGCTCATCGAGTGTTGCTATCACATGTTCTGCAACCTCATCCTGTCCGAACACTCCCATATAAGCTGACTCTGCCCCCAGCATCCCTGCATAAACCGCAAAGTTTGCAGCCTGACCTCCCGGAAACATAAGCCTGAGATGTTCATATTTGTCGCACACATTGTCCCCAATTCCAATGACCCGCATTTTTTCATCTCCTTTGGATTGATTATATATCATTATATAATGTTATGATATCATATTATACTTATGTATGTATTTTGTCAAGTGATTTCTGCATTTTTTTACATCACTTTTTTCTAGGTACTGTTCACGCATACGTGCCCGGTAGTGGAATTTCTATCATCTCCGTTTCCATGTTCCTGATAAAAAGAAAAGGCTGACTCCTGTTAGCGCAAATTTTTCTTGCTTCCTAACCTGAATCAGCCTTTTCTTTTCAATTAATTTACTCTATTCCTATTGTAGATTCACAGACATAAAATGAGCATTTTTCTCCATTAAACACCTGATGCCCTACATAAATGGGTTCCTTCTCAGCCGTATATGCCACACTTTTGATAAAAAGCATCGAAGTTCCTTTCGCCATCTGCAAAAGCTCTGCTTCCGCTGCTGTCGCCTTGCAAAGTTCAATCCATTTTTCTGAAATTGCCACTGCTGTATGAGAGTGTTCCTTCAAAAATGTAAACAATGAATTGTCATCAAATCGTTCTTCCAGAAGAAATGCATATTTAAGTGGAAAATAGTTACGCTCAATCGCCATCGGCATACCATCCGCATAGCGGACTCTGGATATATAGATAACCTGGCTGCCTTTTTCCACATTCAGAAGCCGAGCTATCTTTTCACTCGCCGGTTCCAGCCTGTTTTCAAGCATACGTCCTCCGGCCTTCATTCCCATATGAGCACACATTTCCGAAAAACTCTGCAATTTTTTCATATCCTTAGTTACTTTGCGCTGGCAGACAAATGTTCCTTTTCCCTGTTTTTTTTCTACAAGTCCTTTTTCCACCAATTCGCTGACTGCTTTTCGAACTGTAATAATACTGACTCCAAACGATTTTGCCATTTCACCTTCCGTTTGCAGCTTTTCTCCTGGTTTATATTCACCATCACTTATTTTTTGTTCAATTTTTTCTTTTAATTGGACATACAGCGGCACTGCGGCACTACTATTTAACATTTTCTTTCTCCCTGTTCCTAATAACATGAATGATATAACTCTTTATATAACAATATAAACTATATCTAAATAAAAAGCAATCCTACATTGATGCCAATGGAAAATCTACTTCCAGGACTATTCAAAAACTTGGCACCTTAAAAGAATTGCTGGTTGAACACGATCCTACAAGAGATGACGTTATGGCTTGGGCAAAAGAACAGGCCCGGATTGAAACAGACTATGAATTTATCACAAAACGAAAAAGCACCGCCGGAAAAGCTATATAGAATAAGCCTTTCTGCGGTGTTTTTCCAAACATTACTGTCAAAGACGGGAATATACCACCCTTTTCCAATTTTGTCAACGTCACTTTTGTCATTTTGCACAATAAGCAATTTTCTTTTTTGACAAGAAAAAGCATTTTTCACAGTTCTTTTTTACGAATCTTTCCGCTTTCAGTCTTTGGAAACTCCTTTAGAAATACAAATTCGCGTGGAATCTCATAATCTGCCAGTCTTTCTGCCAAAAATTCCCGAATCGCCATATTGATACAACCACTTTTTTCGCTGTCACTTCCGGCAATTTCTTCCCTTTCAGCTTCTTTCTCCCACACAATCCACACTTTCAGATAATCGCGCCCATGCTCATGGACTGCCTTCACTGCCGTCTCTGCCACTCCCGGAAATGTCCGCACCGCTTCTTCGACCCGGAGGGATGACACTTTTCTCCCATTTATGTTGCAGATATCATCATCCCGCCCATCAAAATAGAAGAGTCCCTCTGCATCTGTGTGACCGCAATCCCCAATCACCGCGTCATTTCCAATTCCAAGAATTCCATACCGCGTTTTTACATGAAAATGGTCGTTTTCAATCCAGACATCCACCTCTGGAAATGCACGGCCAACCAGCGTCGTATCTTCTTTCATCTCACTTCCACGGATATAGGTAATATAGTTCAGCTCGCTGGCGCCATAATACAATGTAATCTCCGCTTCGGGAAATGCCTTTTTAAACTGCACTGCCTCCGCACCGCCCATACTCTGGGAGCCGCTGACAAAAGAAATAATCCGATAATTGACCGCCTGTTCCCGCTCATAGATACGCCGCAGCGCCCGCAGCTTGACAGGAATCAGATAGACGCAGGTCGCCTGTTCTGCCTCGATCATCCGCTTCCAGAGGCGCGGATCAAAGGAATCCGCCGCAACGACGCTTCCGCCGGACGCAAGCTGCGCCATATAAAGGTTCAGGTTGCCCGTAAACGCCAGGCTTCCCTGCATAAACGTAATGCTTCCCTCTCCCATTTTGAAAATTTTATTCTGAAGCTTAAAAAAATCGTGCCAGCTTTCAAAGGAGCGGAACAATACTTTCTGACGACCGGAGGTTCCCGACGTCATCACACCCATATATGCCCCTTCCGGAGGTGTCACGTCACGCAATTCATCGGAAATTTTTACATCGGACGGTGCAATCACCGGAACCGTATTTCCGTCTCCATATGCCAGAAACTGAATAAGCTGATGCGCGATCGTCGGTTCCTGGATCCAGTGGATGTGACGTTTTCCCTGTTTTTCTTCTATCTCTTTCGGATGTTTCCTTACACGTTCTGCCGCCTCGATGAGCTCCCCGAACGTATAGCGCTCTTTCTCCGTGATCAGGGCTTCCCACTCTGGCGGGTATGCCCGGAGCGCATCCAGATATGTATTTATACGTTGTGTCTGTATTTCTTTCATGATTAATTCCTGTCTTTTACTTATTTTTATATAGAACTTTTTACCAATTTGAGCTTTTAAATTTACCACATTTACTTTTTATATCATTCAAGCACTGTCTTCATCTACTTCATTACTTTCTCCACCAGAATACTGCTTCCGATCCCTCCGGCGGCTGCCACGCAGCACATTCCCAAATGCCCATTTTTATGTTCCAGTGCTTTCATCAGATGCAGCAGAATCATTGCGCCGGAGACTCCATATGGATGCCCATAGGCAAGTGCCCCGCCCCAGATATTATAACGGTCTTCAATCCCCGGAAATGCACGTTCAAATAGAACATCAATAACGGCAAACGCTTCATTGACCTCAAAAGCATCGATCTCCTGATAAGAATGCCCCGTTTTTGCAAGTATCGCCTTAGCAGCGCTGACGGCTGATTTTGGGCTCATCATCGGATCATCCCCGATCGCTGTACCAAACCGGAAACGGCATTCTGCTTTCCGTCCCTGTTCCCGCAAAAACCGTTCCGAACAAAGTACCACAAATGCCGCGCCATCGTGCATCAGGCACGCATTTGCCGCCGTGATTTTCGTGCCATTTGGAAGCAGATACGGCAGGCGGTCGATCAGACGCTGGCTCATTGTCGGACGGATTCCCTCATCCCGGCTGCTGCCGTCGATGGAAACCGTTATATCCTCCAATATTCCCTCTTTGCGCGCCTGCGCCGCCCTCTTATGGCTCCGGAGCACCCAGGTGTCCATCTCTTCCTTAGAGACATTTTCCCGGATCGCAGTCTCCTCCGCGCCCTCTAACATAACCTGCTCGCCGCGCTTTCCCGGCACAAACTGTGCAACCGTATACACCTTTCCACCGTCATACTCCGGATGGTTCGGGGACATCATGCGGTACGGCTGTACCGAAGAACTCTCCATTCCCCCGGCAATGACCAGATCCGCCATCCCGCTCTCAATCTTGGCTGCTGCCGCGCTGATCGCCTCCAGCGCCGACCCGCACTGCAGATCCAAAGTAACCGCCGGAATCCGCTCTGGAAACCCTGCCGAAAGTGCCGCCAGACGCGTGATATTGCCGCCTCCCCCGACCGCATTTCCTCCTATTATATAGTCGATCGCATCGGTTGGAAGCTCAAATCGCGAAACCACCTCCCGCAGCACCTCCGCCCCCAGCTTTTCCGCCGGGATATGACGGTACATTCCATCTTTCACCCCGATGTAACTGCGCAAACCGCCCAGAATATATACGTGATTCATACTTTTCTCCTGTTTTTCTTCTATTCCTAATTAAAATTAAAGGGATGCGGCAACGGACTCCTCATGCCTCCTGGCTGCATTTCTGCACTAAAAGGCTGATTCTGTTCACTACCACATCCCATCTTTATTTTCTATCTAATTTCCAAATAAGCCCGTCCGCTTCAGCGCCTTTCCAAGTGCTACCGCTGCCACACACTTAACGATGTCCAGCGGAATAAACGGAATTATCGACTGCACGATAACTGCACCCCACGGCTGTCCGGTCACGTGTTTCATCCAGCCTGCACCGAATGCGTAAATCACCGGAATACCAACTACAATCAGGAACGCTGTCTGGAATGCAACATTTTTCCATTTCCGGCAAAACAGGGAAATCAGAAACGCTACAACCAGAAATCCGATATAGTAACCGCCGCTCGGTCCAAGCAGTTTTCCCGGTCCTGCGCTTCCGCCGCTGAATACCGGCACGCCGCATAAGCCTAACAGCAGCCAGCTCGCCATAACTAAAATGGTATCCTGTGGTGCAATCAGCAGACCGATCAGGTTGACAATCATCGTCTGCGCTGTGATCTTTGCATCCGAAAACGGAAGCGGAATCGCAATATACGAAGACACACTGATAAGAGCCAGCATCATCGCCAAAAGTGTAAGCCGCTTCGCGCTCCATGCGCCGTGTACGTTCACTGCACTTGTCTCTGAACTCATTATATATACCTCCTCAGTGATAAAATTCTAAGCCGTGTAATGCATTTTCCTATGAATCACACACAGAGAATCTTTGCTAGAAAAGAGTATATCGGAATTTCAGTGGATTGTCAACCTTGTTTTTATAAATGGTTTACATATGCACCCATAGCTCCTCTGCACCCACTTTATCATCGGCATCCCTATTTTTCTGTAATCGAAAGAATTTCCTTTCCCTCTTGCTTCGTTCTCAGATACACCGCGTTTCTTCCCTCCTGCCCCGAATCCGACAGATATACCTCCTCATCAGGACGAAGTGGGGCAAGAAAACGTACTTCCAGAGCGGTCTGTCCCTTCATCCAGCCCTTCTTCCACAGACGAAGCAGGCAGGCATTCATAACAAGAAACCCCGGCAGAACTGCCGCTTCTCCCTGATGGATCGGATTGGTATCTGCCGCCTCCCGGAGATATTCTTCCATCTGGCTGCGGCTAAATGCCAGCGTATCATCATCCTCACTGCCCAGTTCCGTAATTGTTTTCATGAGCGGCATTTTCTCTTTTTCCGGGACAAGGATGCTCTGGCGCGGTTTTACCAGCAGCACTTCCATCTCCTCATTTTCCCGTTCCTTTTCCTCCTCCGCTGCCGCTATGCGGACCCGGATTGCCGAGCGGCCTTTTTTGATGATTTCTGGAGTTAATTTGGTATGGCAAAACTCATTCTCCCCCTGTTTGGGCTGCCAGTCCAGATGAAGTGTAGTTGTGCCTATCATCCATCCCTCGTATCCTTCCAATGTGGAGAGAGCGCGCTCAAAGCAAAGAAGCTTCTTTTTCAATCTATCATTCACGGTATTTTCGACCTCTTCGTTATAAATTGTAAATCTGACTCGCATGCACTTTTCTCTGCTCATTATACTAGATCTGTTCCAGAATCACAATATCCGAATCTCCCGCGTCTCCCCCTGATCCACCGGAATAAATCGGTCTTTTAAGCCCGGCGTCAGCCAGATCGTGCCGCTCTCGTCAACCAGGACTGCCTCATAGTCCTGATGCGCCGCCCAATGTGCTGCTGCCTTTTCCCGTCCCATGACAAACAGGGCGGTCGAAAGCCCATCGCAGCGCAGCCCGCACGGTCCGATGATTGTCACAGAAATCAGCCCGCTCTGCGCCGGCGTCCCAGTGGACGGATCCATGATATGCCAGTAAATTGTTCCGTCATCATCCGTGAAATAGCGCTCATAGCCGCCGGAGGTAATGACCGCCTCATCCTGCACCCTGACTCCGCCCAGATAGCCGTCGCTCTCCGGATCCTTGATGCCGACATACCATTTCTCGCCATCCGGTTTTGTTCCGATCGTCTGGATATTGCCTCCAAGACTGAACAGTGCGCTCGTCACGCCGTCCTCCTTCATAGTCTTTACCACCTCATCTCCGGTAAATCCCTTTCCGACACCGCCTAGATCCACCATCATTCCCGGCTCGATCGACGCCGTATCTGCTTCTAAACCGACCAGACGATAATCGACCGATTTAAGCAGGCTTTCCCGCTCGCTCTCACTGGGGACCCGGTAATTTCCCGTTGTAAATCCCCAGCTTTGCACAACCGGGTAAATTGAAATATCGAGTGCACCATCTGTTTCCGCTCCCAGTGCCAGCGCCTCCTGCATCAGATAACGCGTATCATCGGAAAGTTTCGCTGTTTTCTCCTGATTTAGATAGAAAATATCGCTGTTTTCCTGCGTTGTCGAAAACTCCCCTTCCAGCTCTTCCACCCGCCGTTTCACTTTTTCCTGCAAATTTGCACTTCCACCGTAGGCATCAAACTGCATCACAGTATCCATCGCAAACACCGTCCAGTTCTGCCCTTCTCCCGGATTCTGGTTCGAATTTGAGGGATTTTTCTCTAAATTTTCGTTTTTTTCTACTGCTACCATATTTTCTGCCGTCTCTTCCGTAGACGCAGATAAACGAGGACGGTCATTCTGGACCGTCCCCGTTTGATCCGGCTGCGATGAAGCACCGCAGCCACACAGCAGCAGGGTTAATAAAATCCACCACTTCTGTTTCAATTTTTACTCCTTTAAATACAACTACTCTTCTTCAGAAACAGACTCTTCTTTCTCAGAAGTATCGCCTTTACCTCCGTCGGATTCTTCCTTATCAGAAGTATCATCTTTTACGTCACCGGTCTCATCCTTCTTGGAATCATTGTCCTTAGATTCGTCCGTTTCATTCTTCTTGGAATCGTCACCAGTTTCGCCGGATTCATCTTTCGAATCATCCTTGTCAGCATCGCCTTTATCTGAAGTTTCGTCTTTCTTCTCATCCGAAGTATCCTTGGACTCGTCCGAATCCTCTTTCTTGTCCTCGTCTACTTCCGGTGCCTTGTTCGCATCGTCTGTCTCGTTCTTCTTATCGCCATCCGGTACATCTGCCTTGTTTTCGTCATTCGTCTTCGGCTCTTCCGGTGTTTGCTCCGGTGTGGTTACTCCCTCGGTTGGGGTGGTGACGATCTCGCTTGGGAGGACTTCGTCGGCGATGAGGGTGGTCTCTTCTTTGATGAGTTTGTAATTTTCATCAATTTCAAAAGTCAGTGTTCCATATCCTGTTGCCGTAATTTCGATAGTTGTATTTCCTTCTGTACTAAATTTACTGGATGAAATCTTTAAGCTATCATAACCATTATAATTAATCGAATTCAATGCATACTGATCCTCACCCATAAAACTTGCATATGTTGCTTTTTCATATTTATTATCATTTACTTTAACTTCGGTAACAGCCTCCAGATATGCCTTCACATCTTTAACGCCATTAAAACTTACAATATAATTCGCTGTTCCATAACTATATTGTTCTTTTACAAAACTAGAAACCTCAACTTCTTTAGTTTCGGAATTTTCCACTTTAACCCGAATTGTCTGATCCTGATAACCTTCTGCCTCAATCACAATCTCAATCGCACTTCCATCTGGTCCTGCGGTTAAATCACTGGTTGTGATAATCAGTTTATTATCCTGAACTTTAAATCCAAGTTCTTCACCATCTGATGTTATCATCTTGATTGCTTTCAGGTATTTCGCAAGCTCATCCGCATTATCTTTTCCAGTCAGGGTTAAATTACCTCCCTCGGAAATCTTTTCCGGTCCGGTCAGTGTCGGTGCATCAAGAAGTTCCTCGTCATCCTGTTTGAGATTTCCATTTTTATCAACTACAATCGTTACTTCTGGATAATCTCCATCTGCATTAATCGTAATTGTGGTATCCCCATCCGTATTAAATGCACTGTCAGAAACAAGCAGGCTATCTTTGTAATTGTTATGTGCATCATCATAAATATCTGGCGCATATTCCTTATCTCCTAATGTCCAGCTTGACTGTGGAGAATACTTAGTTGTTCCTACCACTACTGAATTGATGCTCTTTACATATTCTTCTAATGCTTTTTTGTAGGCAAAATCAGAAGGTTTCATACCAGTTCCATCAGAATAGGTAAACTGTATTACATATCCCTTTTCACCATATCCATTTGCCTTTCTGATTTCCGAAGCACCAATCTCAATCTCCTGCTCATCTGGGATTTCTTCCTCTTCCTTCTCAACCACAAATTCACATCTCAGCGCCTCTGTGTAGTAATTCGAACGAAGAGTCAGCTTATAGCTTCCCGGCTGAACCTGATGGAGAATCAGCTTCTTGCCATCCCCGGATACTTCATAGTAAACATCGTTGCTGCTGGACACGCCCTTCGTGTAGATATTTCTCTCAACCGCATCTTCCTCGTCAGAAAGCAGGGTAACAGATTTCAGGTTCTTCAGGAAATCTCCCTTGCTGCCATTAACGGTAAATTCAGCATCTGCAAAATAGTAAGTCTTATTAGAATCTTCTTTTTTCTCAGCTGCAAACGCCTCTTTATCTTCCGCATAATCAACGGTCAGCGATAAATCGTTTTCCAGCACCTTATCGTATGTAAATGCGATACTCTGGCTCTTATATCCCGTTGCATCGACAGTCAGCTTATACTCCTCACCAGCCTTGAATACATCCGCATCAATGGTAATGGTGCTCGCTTCTTTATCGATGAAATATTTGGTCTTGCTGAGTGCCTGCCAGTTTCCGTTGACAACGATACTCTGAACCGCCTCGATATACTCTGTATCCTCTGTCTGCAGGACTACCGGCTCGCCCTCTTTGTTCTGTACAACTGTAATCGCCGGTGCATCCTGACGGGAGAAGTTTCCATTGTACTGGATATCGCCGAGCAGACCATCTTCGAGAACCTCTTTTGCCGTTGCCGGATGGTTCGGATCCAATGCTCCATTTTCACGGTAATCTGCAAATGGAAGCATTCTGTTCTCTTCGTATTTCTGATTCTCGCTCTTATTTACGTAGTCTGTCCATCTGAAGAACTCATCATCTCCAGTATCAAAGACTGCATCCGGAATCGCATTGTCCCACCATTTCATGACGGCCTTAGAAGCATCATTTTCCATCTTGATCTGTTCTAGGAGATGTGCATTTACAAGCAGATCTGAATCAAAAATCAGGTTTGCAGAAATTGCAGAGCTTCCTGAGCTGCTGCCGCTGGAGCTTCCACTTCCGCTGGAACCAGTCGATGCGGTGCTGATACCGTCGAATCCGTATGCCGCCATTTTCTGACCATTGGTCTGTTCCTTCTCTTTTACCGGCTCTGCGCCCGTTTTCACCTTGAAGCTCTTGGAGAATGACCGGAAACCATTTGCATATACAGTGATCTTGTAATTGCCCTTGTATGGCAGATGATCTGTATTATCATTGTGCAGAACAAATAAATCCTGACTGTAGAGATACCAGTCATCGATCATCTTAAGGTCGCTTACTGTTCCGCTCGGATCTTCCAGTGTCACACGCTCGATCGGTGTCTCAATTGCGTATACCAGATCGCTGACTGCAAAATGGAGATTCTTTCCGGACTGTGGTGTTTCCTTAAGCTCCAGCGTCGGTACTGTCTCATTGACGACATGAATCGGAACGAGCGCGGAACCGCCCGCCGACGATACAACCCGCACATAATAACGTCCATTATTGAAGAAATTGCTCTGTCCTGTCTGGATGGTCAGCTGTCCAACGCATCCCTGTCCGTGCGCTACATTCTTTTCACTGTCAAATACGAGACTCGAATTGATTGTGTTCTTCTGCTCATTATATTCAACCAGTTCCAGCTTGCGGATGCCGTCAAACCACTCTTTTTCCTCGTTTGTATTATAGTTAAACAGAATGGTAACAGCTGCTTTTCCATTTTTTGGAAGAACTGCATCCGGTGAATAGCTCGGATGAGTCTGTTTTTCCTCATTCAAGTTATAAGTAGTCTTTTTCGGAGAAATGCGGGGATTTCCGTTTTCATCGTAATTGGTCAGATAATAGTCCCAGTAAGCAACCGGCTCATGCGTGAGAATCTTCTCAGGCAGATAGCCGTTGTTTTCATATACAGCATCCTCCTGGCTCTCATTGCTCAGAACCACCGTCTCTTCCTTTGCCGCATCTTCTTTGCTGCTGACGGTTACTTTGCCCGGTGTACCGAGAAGCGCCAGTTTTGCCATACGTCCGTCATCTGTGATCGGAGTTAAAAGATTGGTTACGTCTTTTCCATCGACCTTAACAACCGTATTGTCTGCATTGTATCCTTCATCAAATGCGATCGGAAGCCACCAGCCCAGGGAATTTACCTCGGTAAGCTTTGTCTTCGTCTCATCTACCAGCGAAACCATCTGCGGCTTGTCTGGATTTTCAGTGTTTCCGTTATCTCCGGCATTTCCGCCATTCTGATTTCCGTCATTCCCGGAATTACCGTTATTTCCAGAATTGCTGTTGCTTCCAGAGCCCCCCGAATGGCTGCCGCCGGAACTGCCGGAATTCCCTGAACCGCCTCCTGATACGCTGCTTCCGTTGCCGTCTGCTGCCGGGCTGCTCGCGTAACCTCTATCCGCACGGGTCTGGACCTCTCCGTTTTCATTGACCCACTGTCCATCCGCATTGACGCTGTAGCCGTCCGGCGTCCGACCTTCGGTGTGCATCTGACCAAAGTTTTCTGCACTCAAGTTATCAAAATAATAGCATTTTCCATCAATCCACTGCCATCCGGTCACAGTCATACCTTCCGTTCCATCGGATGCAGTGCTGAAGAAATACCATTTTCCTGCATTGTCCTTCCACCAGCCGCGGCGCATCTGTCCTTCCACGCCATCGGCAGTTGTGTTCATATAGTACCGGCATCCATCGACGGTGATCCATCCAGTCATCATCCGTCCGGTCTGCGGATCCAGATAATACCAGCCGCTCTCGGTCTTGACCCATCCAGTCTTAAGCGTTCCGTCCGTTCCCTGATATTTCCAGTCCTGTCCTTCCTGAATCCAGGCGCCGGTCTGTACTCCGGACTCCGATGCCGGTCCGGTTGAAGCATAAGCAGTACCTGCCTGCGCCGCCGCTAACACGGTCACCGCTGCCAGAATTGCCTGCCGGGATCTTCCCTTACCTTTCATACATATTCCTCCATATAATCTTTTGTAATATCCTACTCTCCGCACCGGATTAGGCATCCCTAACCCAGGCAGCCGAGGAGGTTAGTATAAACTAATCCAATAAAATCTGTCAATTATTTAAATCTGTTTAAAAATGAGAATTTTTATCTATTTTTAATTGAATTTTATTCTCAATAAAGCATTGCTTTTTTAGTTGCTAAAACTAACATGCAAATTTCTTTTTCCATTCAGCACATGTTAAGTCTCATTTTGCAGCGATTTTTTCCGCCTTTTTCCCTGATATTGCCTCGCTTGCCATGAATTTTTAAAAAAACATATTTTGAGATTTTTTTTCTGTTTGCTTCATTTCGTATATTTTTATCCTTTTCGCACATACTCCATCTGTAAACATTTTGTTCCATTCCAGTCCCTTCGCGGTCACTGATATTGGCTTCTCTGATAGGAGATTTACACGATGCAGATTTCTTCATCCATTGAAAATAACCGGACTTTTTTTCAAAAAAAGCTCCGACCGGACATCAGTTTTGATGTCGTAGATCGGAACCTGATGATCGGCGGGCGCGATGCCTGCCTCTACTGTATTGATGGTTTTACCAAGGACGATACGCTTTTAAAAGTGCTGCAGGCGATGAGCAGCATTGAAACCGCCCAGATGCCTGACAATGCAAACGATTTTGCCGCCCTCTACCTCGCCTACGGCGAAATCGGGCTGGAAACGGATTCGGACGCGCTGATTATCCAGCTTCTCTCCGGTATTCCTTTTCTTCTGATCGACGGATATGCACAGGCACTCACGATAGACTGCCGCACCTATCCCGCCCGCGGAGTCAGCGAGCCTGAAAAGGATAAGGTATTGCGCGGCTCGCGCGATGGTTTTGTCGAAACGCTTGTGTTCAACACGGCTCTGATCCGGCGGCGCATCCGCGATCCGAAGCTGCGGATGGAAATCATGAATATTGGGGAAAGTTCGCACACCGATATCGCCATCTGCTACATGGAAAACCGGGTGGACACCGAACTTTTAAACCGCATCCGCACCCGGATTCAAAAAGTGCATGTCGATGCCCTCTCGATGAACCAGGAAAGCCTTGCCGAATGTATTTATCCGCACAAATGGTTCAATCCGTTCCCAAAATTTCGTTTTTCAGAGCGTCCGGATACCTCCGCTGCCTCGATTCTGGAAGGAAATATCATCATTCTGGTGGACAATTCGCCATCCGCAATGATTCTGCCATCCTCTGTTTTCGATATCATCGAGGAAGCCGACGACTACTATTTTCCACCGCTGACCGGCACCTATCTGCGCCTGTCGCGCACGGTCATCTTTTTCCTGACCTTATTTCTGACACCGCTGTGGCTGCTTTTTATGCAGAATCCCGGCTGGATCCCAGAATGGCTCGCTTTTATCCGTGTCACCGACGAGATCCATGTGGCGCTGATCTATCAGCTCCTGATCCTGGAATTTGCCATCGATGGTCTGCGGCTCGCGGCAGTCAACACCCCCAGCATGCTGACGACACCGCTCAGTGTCATCGCCGGTATCGTGCTTGGAGAATACTCGGTCAAATCCGGCTGGTTCAACAGCGAGACGATGCTCTATATGGCGTTCGTCACGATCGCCAACTACTCGATGACGAGCTTCGAACTCGGCTACGCACTCAAATTCATGCGCGTCCTGCTCCTGATTCTGACCTTTTTCCTCAATCTCTGGGGCTTCATCGCCGGAACACTCATTGCCGTCGGCTGCCTTGTCTTTAACCGGACAATCGCCGGAAAAAGTTATATTTACCCGCTAATTCCATTTCACTGGAGTGAATTAAAAAAGCGGCTGCTCCGGAACCGGCTGCCGCATGAGGAGAAAAACGGGTAAGAATGTCGCATAAAATGTCCGCATACCCACAACTGCCCGGATGGTTCCGGATACTGGCTGTGGTTTATGCGGACATTTTAACTTCTATATCTATCTTCTATTTTTCTTTCTTATACACTACCTCTTTCAGCACCTCCAGCGCCTCCTCATACCGCTCTGCCCCCATCGAGGCACAGGACAACAGGAGCTTCGGATATCCCTCTTGAAAATGATGCTCCTGTTTTTCCAAAAGACTCCCGACCGACTCCACCGGGCGGACGGCGACGCCTGCCTGTGCCGCACGCCCGGCAATTTCCGCCGATGTAAGCGGGCTGTCAAGCTCCATGAGAACCAGAAAACCGGCATCGCCCAGATGCGTTCGCGCTTTTTCTCCAAAAATGCGCCGCACCGCATCACACAGACACTTTGCCTTTGCCGCGTACAATTTCTTGGACTTTCGGATCTGGCTTTCCAGATGTCCGTCCCGGATAAACTGGCAGAGGGCAATCTGCTCTGCCTTGGACGCCGTCTGGTTATAAAAACGCCCCCGCTCCTGATACCGTTTCAGCAGATCCGGCGGCAGGACCATGTAGCTCATGCGGATCGATGGCAGAAGCAGCCTTGAAAATGTCCCCAGATACACGACGCCCCGCCCGCCGGAAAGCCCCTGCAGGGACGGTGTCGGGCGGTTATAATAGCGGAACTCACTGTTGTAATCGTCCTCAATAATCAGCATATCCTCGCGCGCCGCATCCTTTAAAAGCTTCATCCGGTCGCCCACCGGCATGACCTCGCCCCAGACTGTCATCTGCGATGGGGTCAGATAGCAGACACTTTTCCCTGTATGTCTCATCGCCTCTGACATCTGTTCGGATAACCCTGTTTTCATCTCTCTTGCACATACATCTGGCTTTTCTATTCCGCACAAATCCTTTTTTGAGGACTCAATCCTCCTATCATTATTTTCCCAATACTCTCTTATATCCCCGGTCCGAAACCCATAATCCTCAAAAATCTGGCGTCCCTGCCGGAACGACGGATTAAAAAACCATGCGCTGTCCCGCTCCCGCAGCATCGGGCACAAAATATGCAAGAGACTCTGCACACCCGCCCCTACTACGATACTGTCCGGCGTACAGATCACATTGCGGTGGCGCCCCAGATACGCGCAGAGTGCCTCCCGGAATTCCCGCTCTCCCTGCGGTTCGCCATAAGAAAGCAGCCGCTCATCCTGGCGCAGGGCGCTCTTGACATAGCGCCGCCATAAATCAAACTGGAAGCTCTCCCGATCCACATTTGAAGACGCAAAATCATACCGGATTTCCGGGCGTTCCTCCTGACGCGGCACACCGTGCTCTATTTCCTCCCGGTTTGCAGCCGCCAGCACCGCATCCGTTACATAAAACCCGCTCTGCGGACGCGAAATGATATAGCCATCCGCCGCCAGCAGCATATACGCCGTCTCCACCGTCGTCCGCGAAAGCTGCAGCTGCAGGGAACATTTGCGGATCGACGGCAGCTTCGCTCCCGGCTTCATCTGCCCGGACACGATCAATTCTTTGTAATATTCATATACTCTCAGATACCGGCTCTGTCCCGGTTCGCTTAAATTCAGTTCCATCGTATTTCCTCTATCTATTTATGTAAACGGCGATGCACCGCATCGATCATCCGCATCATCCCATATCCCAGACAACCGCCCCTCTTTCCGTCTTCACAATATTTTTCATCTCCACCACTTGTCCCTCTTATATCCAACTGCCTTCCTCAATTATACCGTTTTCTCCTGCTTATAGGCAATCCCCAAAATTGAGTACTGTTACTGTTCACGCATACGTGCCCAGTAACGGAAATTCCGAGGAAGAAATCAAAGAGCCGATTCTTCCTAAGAAAGAAGAAATCCCCCGCATGATTCCGGCTGAAGTTGGTCTGGCATACTGCAACAAGCTTTTCTTTTTGGAAAAGCTGTTCCGTGACCTTACTTCGGAAGAGCGAAAAGACAGACGTCTGGAAACAGAAGTGCCGGTATGGGAAAGCTTTTATGCATGGTTGGAACAACTCAATCCTGTAAAAAGAAGTAAGCTGGAAAAAGCTGTGATATACGCAAAAAACCATAAAGAACCACTGCCTGTTTAAGGCGAAGGATACCAAGGGGGCAGTGGACAATACGGTGGATTATTCATCGCTTACGATTTACTAATTTCTCTAAACCATCCCACATTCAATCAAATTAAAAAGAGACACGGCATAAATTATTCTGATAGATTTTACATCAGATTGCTTTATGCCGTGCCTTTTATGTTATCATAATGATTGCTACATACATATAGCAGGCTTCACCCTCCGTTATACACCGGATTCGCATTGATTTTCGGTACGAAGGCAACAGCCGTTCCGCAATTTTCACCATCCTCCCCATACTTCTTCATAGATCTGTCCGGCAGAAAATACCCAGGATGGATGTTTTGCCAAGTATACCAATGTTTCAAATTCCCGACGAGTCATAGAAATCAACTCACCGTTTCGGTATGCTGTTCTCTCCTTCAGCCGAAGCTCCAAGCCCGGAAAAACAAGAGTGTTACAAGGGTGGGATGTCACAATATGGTCAAATCCTGGCTCGACCGCAATAATCTCCATAATTCTACTGAGTATATATTCTTCATGGTCGGTAAGCGACAGTACCAGAAACTTGCCCATATTGTTCACATCCCTCTTTATTGATATTATTTTTGCATTACATTACGGGTTCATTTTTCATCTGTCGGATGCGGTATTCACCGCCATCGTCCCGTCTGCATAGAAGTAGTACCACTTACCATCAATCTGCTTCCAGCCTCCGGCAAACATCATTCCGGTGACCTTGTCCAGCCAGTACCACTTCTGATCCTCGGAGAGCCAGCCCTTCACTGACTCCCCGTTTCTGTAATAGTTCCACTGGCCGCTGTCATTCTGCTGCCAGCCGTTTGCGGCCTGCGGATCAATGACGATTTCCACAAACCGCCGCAGAACCGTGGCGACCTCGGCGCGGGTGGCGGTTCCCTTGGGGTCAAACTTATTTTCATTCTTCCCGGCCAGGATGCCCGCCTGCTGCATGGACTTGACCGCATCCTTCGCCCAGCTGCTGATCTGTGTGTTGTCCGCAAAGGTCACAGCCTTCAAGGTCTGGGGCAGGTCATGGCCCAGCTTTGCAGCATAATTTTTCATAATCACCGCCATCTGTTCCCGGTTGATGTTGGTGTCCGGTGCAAAGGTGGTGGCGGTAACGCCTTCCACAATACCGGTCTGCGCCGCCCAGTTCACATAGGGGGCATAGTAAGCGTCGGCTTTCACATCGGTGAATTTCCCGGTCTGGTAACTGTCCGGGTTGATGCCCGCCAACCGCCCCAGAGCTGTCACAAACATTCCTCTGGTCATGCCGGTGCCCGGGCTAAAGGTGGTGTCGCTGGTGCCGGAGAGCAGTCCCCGGCTGGCTGCAAAGAGGATGTTATCTGCTGCCCAGTGGCCAGTAATGTCGGTAAAGGCCGGGACAAAAGTTTTGTAGCCCACGCCGTAAACGCTGAAATGACCGGTTTCAAAAACCACCGCTTTCAGGCTGGCATTGTAGCTGGATTTGGTGATCCATTCCACCTTGCCAGCGTCATCTACATAGACTGCATAGAGATTACCTGTCTGCTCACTTTTTGCCGGTGTGTAGGGCAAACGCACCGATATAGTGTGACCATTTAAGTTGGCAATCGGTGTTTCTTTGCCGCCGGAGAGGTAGACCAGTGACAGGTCATAGGCCGGTCTTGTGCCGATAGTGGCTTTGGCCTCGGTGGAACGCAGTGCATCCACCTTATCTGCCCGGAGAATGATGTCTCCGCCAGCGGAGGCGGTATCCAACTGCTTCAGAGTATCCAGGCCGATAGTAACCGAAACCAGATGGTCTGTTGCTACGGTAAACTGCCGGACGTTTTCTTTAACCAGCAGATCCAGTGTCTGCGCCTTGATGGTCACGTTAAAAGAGGTCTGGCGTGCCGCCGAGGTGATGGGAACGGTAACGGCAATCCTGTTTTCGGCTGTACCATTCTTTTTCGCATCCTGTTTGGCCTTGTCGATGGCGGACTGGACAGAGCTGTTGTCCACTGCCGCATTGCCGTTTTTATCCGGCTGTATGGGTTTGGTTTCACCGGTGACAGGGGCTTCCGGCTGGTTGGTGTTATCATTGCTTCCGGAACCGTTAGAACCGCCGGAGGATGAGCCTCCACCGCTGCCCGAACCACCAGAGGAGGAACCGCCGTCGCTGGAAGATTGCTTGGAAACAGTCAACGTTCCAGAAACATAGGTGATCTCATAGTTGTCATTTGACAGCGTACCAGTGATGTTGATTGCGGTTTCTCCGGTTTTACTCATATCCGGTGTCTGTGCGTAGTCCAGCGTTACCGTGCCGCTCAGGGTATCTGCACCAACCAGACCTTCCATCTTGTAATCCTTATCTGCTTCCGGGCTGCTCAGATCGGGCGCGGTGCTGCCGGTGTAGGCGCTCTGATCAAGCGCCGTAACGGTGATCACTTTCTTCGCTACGGTCACAGTCACGTTCTGTTCTGGCACATCTGCGTACTCTGCGTTTCCCTGAACCTTATACCAAACAGTGTATTCCCCGGCGTTTTTCGCTGTGGGGATCTGCTCACTCCACTCAGAATCGCCAAGCCGGTAGAGCATTGTGCCGCCAGTGGTCTTGCCCGCTGTAACCAGAGCCTGTTCTGCACCATTGTAGGTCAGTGTATTGACCGTAGGTGCCGTAACAGTGGGGACAAGCTTGTTGGTCGCATTGACATTGACGGTCAGCGTGATGTCCTCATAGTTTGTGCTCTTGATTACCACGGTCACTGTGCCCACAGAGCCGGTGGTTTCCACGTCATTTTTCTGAATCGGCAGGGTCAGCTTGCCGTTTTCCACCTTCGCACCGTCGGTGTAGTAGCTGCCATCCAGTGTGATTCCGCCGATCTCATAGGTGAGCGCACCGTACTCTTTGGGCGTTTCCAGCGTGGGCAGGGCGGGGAGCGTCACAGTGTAGGTCTTTTCGTGGCCGTTTACAATGACGAGCCCAGTTTCCTTGGCGAAGTCAGGCGCAGCGGCCTTGATGATGTTGCCAGTCGTGGTGAAGCTGCTCTGCTCCAGGGCGTAATTCTTCGCGGCCTGCCCCATCAGGGTCACTGTGGCAGTGATGTTCTTGCCGTTGCCCACACCGGCATCGTCAAAGTTGGCGGTGACGGTGTAGTCTGTGCCTCGGTTCAAGGTCACGTTGTCGAAGGTCACGCTGGAGATGTCCGCGTTTGTCATGCCATCATAGGGCTTGGACGCAGCCGTTACCCCGGCGATCGTCAGCGGTTTCTTTCCAATGCTGACCTCCACGCTGGCGGGTGCGGTATCTTTGTGGTTTGCATCGCCAATCACCCGATACCACACGGTATATGCTCCGGCATCGGTGCCGGTAGGGATGTCCGGGCTGTATGTGCCGTTCTCGGTCAGGCTGTACTGCATGGTGCCACCGCTGGTCACACTGCCCGCAGTAATCAGCGCCTGCTCCTGTCCGGTATAGGTCAGATTTTCCTGCGCCGTGGGAGCGTTGAAGGTGGGGGTAGCCTTGTTCACCTTGATGGTCACAGTTCCGGTCGCGGTCGCGTATTCCTCATAGCCCTCCGCCGGGGTGAATATCCACTCAGCCTGATAGTCGCCGGCTTTGTCGGGCTTGGTACTAGGATTCGTCCACTCGAAGGTGCCTTCGACCGTCTTGCCGTCGTCTTTCATCGTGCCAGTAATGGTGCTGACGCGCAGGATCTGGCCAAAGGTGATTGGCGTTGCGGTGATCTCGCCGTCCAGCACGGGAACGATCTTGTTCTTCGCGATGACTTTAACGGTCAGGAGCATGTCCTGATAGTTGTCCGTGGTGATCTTGACGCCTACGGTTCCGACGGAACCTTCGGTCTGAGATTCGACAGCCGGGACAGTCAACTGGAACTCATCGTTTGATGTGATCATTGCCGTCGAATTTGCGTAGCCGCCCTCTCCAATCAGATTGAAGTTGCAGGCCTCATATTTGATGGAGCCGTACTTACAATTATCGCCCAGCATCGGCAACGCGGGAAGATTGACCAAGTAAGTCTTTGCCAGCCCGTTGATAACGGTCAGCTCTATGGGCTGCATCGTGGGCGCGGCCGCCTTGGTGATGCTAAACTTCCAGCTATCCGCCGTCAGGCCGTTGGCCGCAGCATAGTTCGTGCTCTCGGTTACATCGATCTTGACGGTGTATTCGCCCGCGTTCTTAGGCGTGGCTTCCTGACCGTCTTTATCGTAGTATTTTACGATGACCTCGCCCGTACCGGCCTTTGCGGGAGAAACTGTCGCGCTCTTGACATTGCCGTCATAGGTCAGGCTTGTCGGGGCGGTGAAGGTGAAGTCCTCCGCCTTGGGGGTAGCTTTGCCAATGGTATAGGTCACGCTGGCGGTGGCGCTGCCCATGGTGATGCTGGCGGTGTAGGTGCCGGCATTCGTGGGGAGCGCGTCGTTTTCCAATTTCTCTGGACCATACTTGCCCGTCTTCGTGTAGCTGATGGTAATCTTATCCACCGCCGGACCCTGCCAATCTCTGCTTGCAGTCACCGTGGCGGGTTTGCCGCTGCCGTTGTAGGTCAGCTCGGCGGGGGCCGCAATGGTCACGCTGCCGCCGCTGGCGTCGTCCTGGCTGCACTTGGCAGTGATGGTCGCGTCGCTTGCCGTGTACGTCCAGCTATGCTGATGCCGGGTCACGGTGAACGGCTCGCTGTAGCAATTGTAGCCATTGCTGCACTGGACGTAAATGTGGTACTGATAGCTCTTGTCTACGGGCAGCCCGGAAATCGTGAGCGTCTTGCTCTGCCCGCCGGTATGCGTCGCAGTATTAACATCGTTTAATTTCGTGGTCCAGTCTTTGCTTGATTCGTCAAACCGCTCCCACCAGTAGTAGTAGGTGACGCCCTCCGTTTCGGGCGCGATTACCGCAGTCAGCGTGATATTGCCGTCCGTCGTAAACGCCGAGTTTTCGGTGTAGTTCGTATCGTTATTCGGATAAATCTTTTCGACCGCGAAGGGCGCTTTTTCAACGGTGACTTCTGACGGGATTGAATTGGCGTTGGGGAGCCATTGGTTATCCTTTGTTTTTTTGTAAGCGTACCCCTTCGCCAGCAGCGCGTAGGGCTTGACATAGCCGGCATCGCTCGTAATCTCGCCGTAGCTGCCGCCGCTGAGGCTGGCGCTGCTGCCGTCCTTTACAGCCACACGGCTGAAGGTGCCGTTGCTCAGCGAAAGCTTTCCGCCGTTCTGCGCCGTGACAATGGCGAGCCTCGTATCCTTGTCGTTGACGGTCAATTCCGCGTCTTTGCCGTCCACCGACACATTGAAGCCTCCGTTGCTGCCCGTGACCGTCAGAGAAATGCCCTTGGCGGTGAGGTTTGCTCTTGTGACACTTTTCCCGCCGGTCGCCAGCGTCACCGGCCCGTTGGTCAGCTCATAGGTGGTCGACTGCCCGCCGGCATAGCCATTCACATCCTGATACAGCGTGATGGTCTTTTCGCCGTCCGCCGCGTTCGCCGCCTCAATGGCCGAGGCAAAGGCCGTGTACCAGCTCGTCTTGTCGCCGACGGTCAGCGACGCCGCCATCTGCTTGCCGCAGATGCTGCAAGTGCCCTTGCCGTCCTTGCCGCCGTCGTGCGTATGCGACACGACCTTGACATTTTCCAGCGTATTCACGCTATCATTGGTCACAGCCTGATTATCACTTGCTCCGTAATACGCCGCGCCCTCCGCCAGCAGGTCGGCGAGTTTGCGGTCGCCGTTGGTTTTGATCATCGTAAATGTGCCGCCGGAAAGCTTGACTTTGGTGGTGTAAAAATCCGCGAAGACAAACGTGCCGCCGGAGATCGTCCCCGTGACATTGTAGTCAAACTCAACGCCGCCATATTTCTTTTCATTATTAAAGCTGCCGCCGCTGATGTTCGCGATGCTGCTGCCGTTGAATTTGACAGGACCATTGAAGGTACCGCCCTTGGCATTCAGCGTACCGTTCACCGTGACGGAGGCGGTGGTGAATGTGACGCCCGCCTCCACCGTCGCCGTGCCGTTGATGGTCGCACCTTTATAGCTGCCGCTGGCAAAGGTCACATTCGCGTTTTCAGCGACCGTCACATTGCTGGCGGTGTGCGTTCCGCCCTCCAGCGTCAGCATGCCGGTCAGCGTTATGGAGGTGCCGTAAGGCATATCCCGCAGCAGGGTCAGCGTCGGCTCGGTGCAGCCCTCATTGCTCCAGCCGTTCAAGGTCTGGATGGCCTCTACATAGCCGTTTTCCAGCGCACTGTCTTCCGTGAAGTAGGCAGTCTTGGTCGTGCCGTCAGCGGCCTTGGCGGTGATCTTCGTATACAGGTCCTTGTGGCACACAGAGCACACAGGGTTGCTGTCATCGGCGCACTGATGGACGCACTCCGTGAACTGCACCTTGTACGCTGTATAGCCGGTCAGTTCGGAGATTTTCTCCGTCTTGGGAACGATGCTCCAAGCGCCGTCCTTTTCGCCGTACAGCTCGCACTTCGCGTAGTCGGTTCCCAGCAGGTCGTTAACGGTGAGGCTCTTGCTCTTCGTGTTATCCGTGATCTTGCCGATGGTGCAGGCGTTTGTATTGCCCTTCCACAGCTTCAGGACATAGCCCGTACTTGTGGAGCCATACGCAGCATTGCTTAAAACCAACTCGCCGATTTTGCCGCCAAAGCGCTCCAATGCGCCGCCGGCCTGCAGCTCCACGCGCGAAATCTCGCCGGTGTAGGAGTCGTCAACCGCCAGCGTTCCGTTGGACCCAACCGAAAACTTGACATTGAGCGCCTGCGTCCCGCCGCCCTTGCTAGAATCCTTGACCGTCAGAGTATTGGACTTGTTCCCGCCTCCGACATGAATGTATTTATTCTCGGTGCTGACAGTTTTGCCATTCAGATCCAGCGTCGCTGAGTAGTTCTCAGAAGAGCAATTTCCTGTGAGCGTCACATTCCGCAGCAGCGTCACGGTGCTGCCTCTGGCTGCATTAAACGCATCCGTCAGCGTCTTATAATAGGCGCTATCGCCCACGCGCGCGTCGAATTGCGTTTTGCACTTCTTGCAGGTGTAGCCGGTATCGTCCATCTCGTGCGTGCAGGGCACAAGATAGACCTTGCCGTCATTGCCCAGGCTGGTCACGCTGTCGGCGGCGTCCGCCTTGAAGTTCTCAGCGCTGAGCGTCACGCCGCTTGCCGGTTCGGCGATGGCCCCAGGATTTATGCCTTCACGCACGCCCACACGGATGACCGAATCCTCACTCAATGCGCCTGATACAAGAATGGGCAGCTTCCAATCATAATTGGCGTAATAGCCGGCCTTCACCGAGCCGGAAACGGTAAGTTTAGGGTTTGTGCTTTCTGTTCCGTCGTAGTAAACGTCATATTGATTGTTGTCGGTAACGGTAGCATCGGTGAGGGTAATAGCGCCCTTTCCATAGATGCCGCCGCCCGCAAAGGTGCTGTTGTTTCCGGTGATCGTCACATTCTTGACGGTTACCCCTCTCTCCGAATAAATGCCGCCCCCGTGGCCATAACTTGTATTCCCCGTGGCGGACGCCTTGTTGCCGGTGATCGTGGCGTTGGAGATCGAAACATTGCCGGCGTTAAAGTGGATATAGATGCCGCCGCCGTTGCCGGCGGTTGCCGTGTTGCCGGTGATGGTGCCGCCGTCCATGGTGAAGCTGCACTTCTCACCCACATATACGCCGCCGCCACCGCCGTCAGACGCACCCGCAGTGTTATCGGAAATGGTGCCGCCGTGCATGGTGAAGCTCGGCGGGTCGATATGATTCGTCGTGCCGACAAGGAACACACCGCCGTAGTCTTCATTACCGGTAATCGCTCCACCATACATGGTAAAGGACGAGCCGGTCTGATAGTCGGCGCCCTTTTTACCGACCTGCACGCCGCCGGTGATCGTGCCGCTGTACAGTTCCAATTTGCCGCCATTGACGAGCACTTCGCCTTGAACCCTGCCGCTGTCGGAGCAGTCAGTCAGCGTCAGCGTCGCGCCGCTGCCGACGGTGATTTTACCGTTGATCGTCTGCCCGTTCAGGCAGAGGTTGACCTCGCCGTCCGTTGGCACAGTCCAGTTCTCCGACACGGACTTCGTCAGATAATAGTTGCCAACAGAATCAGGCAGGGAATCGGTAGTTGTCCACTCTGTGCCAGCAGTGTCATGTTCGTGCCCGTTGACATCTCCATTCCCGCCGCAGACGCAGTGGGTATGATCGGCCTGCGGCAGCGCAAACGCAGCCAGCGCCGCACAAACGGCGTTATAGCGCGTCATGTCCAGCTTGGCGGCCTGCTCATCGGTGAGGGCCTTTATTTCTGCATCAATAGTCTTCAGCTGCTCCTCAATTTCGGTCGCATTGTCCTCCGTGACTGTTTCAGGCAGGGCGTCAATGAGTGCCTGCACAGCCAGCACCGCCTCCTCTTTTCCAAGGCAGGCGGAGAGGTCTGCACCCTTAGCAGAGCAGACGGTGCATTCAGGGTTCACAGCATCAGCGCCGCATAATTTCTCACAGATGCAGGCGGCTTCCGCTGTGCCTTTGCAGGCGGAGAGGTCTGCATCTTCCGCAGAGCAGACCGGACAGTCGGAATTGACCTCCTCTTTCTCACAGCGGGTTTCGCAGATGCACTCCACCGGAGCATTCCCGGACACGCCGGGAACAAGCCCGCTGTCCTGAGAATTGCACTGCTCGCAGGTATACCTGCAGGGCGTCCCCTCTGTGGCCGGAATGTAGCCGCAGGTATCGTCATGTTCATGAGGGCAGCTTAATTCTTTTGTGATACAGCCGCTTTCCTCACTGCATTTATGGGTACACGCAATCGGCTGGGCCTCCTCTGCTTCAGATGGGGTCGCCGTATTTTCTGATACGCTGCCTTCCAAAACAGGGTAACAGCTTTCGTCATGTTTATGGATACACTTCTCCACAAGGGTGTAGCAATCCTCAGTATGTTCATGTTCACAGGCTGCCCCTTCGGTTCCTTCCGTATATCCGCAGTCCTCTGTATGTTTCGGGTGATGCTCACACAAGCCCGTATGGACGGCGGACGCACCCGCTTCCACCGCAGATGCCGGAACTCCCGGCATCGTAAAAATCATTGCCGCCGCCAGTAAAAATGCGGCCGGCCGTTTCCATTTCCATATCATTTATTCATCCTCCTCACGCGGTTCGTTCCTTCTCGTTGTTTTCTGAAGCAGCTGGGATACCGCCTCCCGCAGCTGATATTCTGTCACAGGCTTTACCAAAAAGGTGTCCGCCTGCATCCTGCGGCTTTGGGGTTCAAATTCTGCCTGGTCGCTGATCCACAGGAGCGGGACATCCTTGCTGTACCCTCGTATGCTCATGCAGAAATTCATTCCCCTGGCTCCGTCCTCCATGACAACCACAGCATCATAAGGCCCATCCCGCTGCATGGCATAGACGCAGAATACGCCATTGTCAAAGCGGTCTACTTTGCCAAGCTTCATCAGTAACGCCGTTTCTTTCTCCTTCTGACTATAACTGCACAGCGCAATTCGCATTTTCGCACCTCCATTTTGTGATGGGTTTTATCGCCTCATATAGCTCCTGATCGGAGCAGTCTGCCGAAAGGAACGCAGGGATACGCAGGTGATATGCGATCAGGGCAAAGTTTTCATCATCGCTCCACCAGACAAGCGGTGTTTCCGGTGCCAGCTGCTTTGCCTGAATGGCAGCCTCCAATCCCCTTGCCCCGGTCATGGCGATGACAACCGCATGGTAGCGGCTCCGCCGCAGTGCCTGAGATAGCTGCTTCTCATTCCATAGCTCGTCGATGACAAGCTGTCCGTCCCCAGCAAAAAGGGAGCGCAGCCTGCTCTCAAACCATTCTGCATTCCTTAATTCCGTACAAAGTGCGATTTTCATGCTGAGCCTCCTTTCCTGAAAAGAAAAATAAAAAAACCAGACCTTCTCATCGGAAAGTCTGGTAGTATAATTAGAGTAGCATCTTGTCAAGGGAAATGCAACCGACTTTGTTTAAGACGCAGGTTTCCTGTTTAAGACGCAAGTTTTTTCCTGCGGTTTTATGTTATACTAATATTGGATTATTGTGCAAAGGAGATGGCACGATGCAGATTGCGATTGTGGATGACAGAGCAGAGGACAGAGCAGAACTGTCTGCCTGCCTGGAAAATTATATGAAAAAGCATCAGCTGGACTATACGCTGACAGAATTTGAGGACGGAGAGAATTTTCTGAAAGCTGCCGCCCAGGTCAATTTTCAGCTTGTCTTTATGGACATCTATATGGAGAACATGGATGGAATAGAGGCCGCCAGAAGGCTGCGCCAGAAAAACAGGCTTTGTAAGATTGTTTTTCTGACCATTACAGAAGATTATGCCCGGATGGGGTACAGCCTGTCCGCCAGCTATTATCTGCTGAAGCCGCTTTCGCTCCATCAGGCAGATTTTGAAGAAGCGATGGAGCTGTGCCAGCTAAAACCGCCCTATGAAGTGATGACACTTTCGGTTATGGCTGACCGTCAAAAGCTGGAACTTCCCACAGAGAAGATTCTATACATAGATTATCAAAACCGTATGACACGGATTCATACGGCAGAACGCGTGATACCGGTAAGCGGAGGCTTTCAGGAGGTTACTGCCGCATTGCAGAAGGACAAGCGTTTTTTGCCCTGCTACCGGGGCATTTTAATCAACATGGATTACATCAGCCAGGTTGACAGTCAGACCTTCCGTTTGATAAACGGGGAGGAACTTCCGATTGCCCTCCGCAATGGAAAACAGCTGCGGGAAACCTACCGTCAATATGTTTTCTCTGGAATGGGGGGTATCGTATGAGAATGAAGCAAATGCACAGGCGTATTCTGGAGGGCTGTCTGGCCTGTCTCCTCTGCTTCACCTGCAGTATCCCAGCATTTGCCGCCGAAACTGCAACCCCATCCAATGCCGATGAAAGAAGGGAGATTTTGCCGGATTTAGAAAGCGAGACTCCAGGGACACTGGAGAGCAAAACCCCGGAAGCATCGGAAGAAGTATCCCTCGTCCTTGTCACAGAAATACAAAAGGAAGACGAACTGCTCTCCCTGCCAGATTTCACCCTGCCCCTTAGAACCACATCGTCTGATGATGACCTGAAGGAAATTTATCAGCTGGCCCTTCGGTATCAAACCGTCTGCGCCACGGTAACAGCAGGTGAAGAAATCCGGCAGGAAACATTTTCTGTCGCATGGGATTTTTCGGACATTGACCAGACCACTCCAGGCAAATATACCGCAGCAGGCCGGATTGAACTGCCGGAGGGGTATGCCTTTGGTGAAGCTGTCTTGCAGGAGCTTCAGATTTCCGTCCGGGTGAAAGAAATGCCGCCTGCTGTCATCACCTCCATAGAGCAATGGTATCCTTATACGGACGCGTTTGCGGTTCAAGAGGGCAGCGAAACCGAAACGCTGGAAAATTTGTTTGCCTTTTCCCCTTACTATCTGGAATGCTATGCGGAAAATGGAACCAGCTACACCGCTGTGGTGGAATGGGATTTTTCTGGTATTGATTTGAATACTGTGGGACTGTACCATGCAGCAGGAAGGCTGACTGCACCGGAAAATACCATATTTGCAGATCGTGTCGATTTCCCTGAAATTTCAATTCCTGTTTCTGTACAGGCTCCGGGCAGCCCAGACATCAACTGCTTCCTGGTTCGCAGAGGAAGCCTTTATTTTCCCTGGGTCACACCGCCAGGGGAACTGGATGAGATCAGCGTATGGCTGTCCGAAAACAACGGTTCATGGAACCGTCTGGAAAGTGGCGTTTATGTGGGTCAGGAAATGCTCTCGATTGCTACCCGTCTGCTGATGCCGGGCAGCAGTTACCGCCTTCAGGTGGATTATGACGGCGGACAGACCGGCATCCTGTCCTTTACCTACGCAGATGAAATTGTCCTTGAAGGGTATCATGAAGGCGACCGGGATGGAGGGGATGCAGGCGGGAATCCACCCGATACCATCATTCAACCGCCTCCTGAAGATACCGACGATCAGGATGACGGTTTCGCAGACAGGCCCTCCACAAAGCCTCCAAAACCGCCTGCAACAAATGGCGGCAGAGTGGATTCCAACGATTCTGAAAAAACACCACCTGTCAGTGAAGAAAATGATCCTGCGGATCATGAACCATCCCACAAGTCTTCCGAGCCATCCTGGGAGGGAAAGAATGATTCCATAGATATAGATAAAGACGATTTTCCATCGGAACAGGCAAACGGTGATACAGAGGAAGATGCGGATTCCAAAAGCCCTGATTTTTCAGAGTTCTTCGATGAAACCATCGACCGGATTTCCGGCACGCGCTTTTTGATGATGCTGCAAACAGGGGAGCAAAGAGCCGTCTTTTCCAAACAGGGAATCACCATCAGCATACCAAAAGACGCCTTGCCGGAGGGCATCCAAAACGAAGATCAGATTGAAGTCATCATCCAAACGGATACGGACGGCGGTTTTTCTTTTTCGTTTTCCATCAATGGAACTGCGCTCAGCTCCCTGCCGGATGTTTCTGTCATGCTGCCCTGTCCAAATGACCCGGCAGCCGGCACATTGTTCCTCTGTGATGAAAGCGGCGTGGAAATTCCCATGACCGGTTATGACGATGCGGCAAAAGCCGTCTCCTTTCAGATCAGCCATACAGGGGCATACACCATTGTGGGAAAGGAAGATGCCGTTTCCCTGGCACAGGCCGCCGACACAGAGCATAGCCGGTCGCCCATACTCCTTTTGATTCCGGCCTGTCTGCTTCTTCTGTCTGCCGGTGTGTTTTTCCTAAGGAGGAGGCGAAAATAAGATGGTATCTTCTGCAGTAAAAAAATATGCTGCCTTATGTATGGTCTGCCTGTGCTCATCCCTGTTTTTTCTTGGCCTGTATCAGTTCAATAATAAATATAGCCAGAACACAATCCAGGCGGCAAATGGGGTTCTGGCGCTTTCTGAGGAAGAACTTCAAAAGTCACCGGTGCGCTTTCTGGTATCCGGCTGGGCATTTTATCCTGACGCGCTTTTGACCCCGGAAGAAATACGGGATGAAAGCCATTATATGCGCTACCTTTCCATCGGAGAGCAGACCAATTTCTCCAGCCCTGCAAACCCTTCTCCCTATGGCTGCGGGACTTATCAGATGACATTCTTTCTGCCGGAACGGAAGGAAACATATGCGCTGGAAATCCCAGAAGTGTTTTCTGCTTACAACCTTTATCTGGATCATGACCTGATCCTGCAAATGGGGGAACCGGCACAGGGGACACCATTGGTTCAAAACCGCATGGTCACTTTTCATGGCGGAAAACCGGTCACACTCACCATAGCGGTCAGCAACTATGACCACTTTTACGGAGGAATTGTCTATCCGCCTGCTTTCGGAACGATGCTGGCGGTCAATACAACCAGAGGAATCCGGTTTGCATTCTGCCTGTTCAGCTGTACAGTTACCTTTGTCTGTGCGCTGCTGTCCTTTTATTTCAGCCGCCGGATGAAACAGAAAAATACATTCCTGTTCGGACTGATCTGCCTTGCCATGTGCGGCCTGTCATCCTATCCTGTGCTTCATATGCTGGCTGCGGTTCCCGTATTCCCCTGGTACACGATTGAACTGTTCTGTATCTATCTGGTTACCTGGCTGATCATAGTTCTGCAAAACCGGATATGCAGGCCGGGCTTCCTGCCTGCGGCCATCAGTAATGGAGTGGGCGCTGCCTTCCTGGTATATGCGTTTGTGTATGGCATGATGGCTTCCCATCTCTCCCTTGGAGCGATTCGTTTCTTCTCTGCATCGGTCTTTTGTTATAAGGCGGCATCTGCGCTCTATCTGCTTATCATCGCTGTGCTTGCCATTCACAGAGGAGAAAAACGGAGCAGGCCGATCTTCTATGCTGCGGCAGCCGCAACCTGCGCCTTTATATGGGATCGCCTTCTGCCGGTTTATGAGCCGGTTATCGGCGGTTGGTTTTTGGAATGGGGCAGCTTTTTCATAGCAGCAGCCATCGGTTATTCCCTCTGGCGCGATGTGATAGAAGGATATGGAAACAGCCTGATTTTCCAGGAAGAACGCAAGCAGGTCATCCGTCAGCTTTCTATGCAGACCGAATACAGCCGTCAGGTTTCTGAAGCAGCGGCAGAAAACAGAAGGCTGATCCACGACATCAAACACCATCTGCGCACCATAGACCGCATGGCCTCTGAACGTGGGCAGACGGAGATCTGCTCCTTCCTGTTACAGGTAGAGGAACAGGTTGCGGCATCATCGGGTCACTCCCCTGCCCAGTTCTGCAAAAATCCCGTCGTAAATGCGCTGATTGAATACTACTACGGCATGGCGCAGACACAGGGGACAGAATTTCAGGTGCGGCTCGATCTTCCCGATCAGATGCCGCTTACCGATGTGGAACTGTGTACGGTGCTGGGCAATCTTTTGGACAATGCCGTTGAGGCGTGCAGCCGCCAAAAGCAAGGGGGGCGCCGCGTTTTCATTGCAGGCGAAACCAGAGGCAATATGTACTTTTTGAAGATTGAAAACACTTACGACGGTCTGGCCTTGCAAGAGGGAAAAACATTCCTCTCCCGAAAGGGTACATCTGATGATCATGGAATCGGGCTTTCCTCTGTCCGAAAAATCATTGAAAGCCATGGCGGTGATCTCGATCTCGTTCCCGGTGAGGAATCCTTTCTTGTTGGAATTACAGTGGGTTTATAAACATTGCTCATACAAAAGGACACCATTACTTACATTTGCATAAGCAATGGTGTCCTCTCTATTTTCCAAGTTCTTCTTCCATAATATTCCTAATCGCTTTAATACCCGTAAAAGTCAATTTTATTCCACGATTATACATAGCCAATACTTCATTCAGATTTTCAACAAGTACCTTATCCAACTTTTTATGTATCGTTACAGGCTGTTCCTGAATCGTATGAACATGGTCAAAATATTTTTCAATAACAGGAAATGTATTCTGTATCAAAAAAGCATTTTCTTTCCCTGCAAATAATCCAATCACTATCGTATTGCATTTACCATATCGTTTCTTTTTCTTTTCAACGATTTCCTTGTATTTCTCAGCTTGTGAGCTAATTGGTATCATCCAATACAATTTTGGATTTTTTCTATCCTGAATTGCATAGTAATGAGGACGATAGTTCCCCTGTTCCTTATTACTCATCAAATATTTATCCTGAACCAAGTCAAAAAATTCATCCTTGATATGATACGAATATCCCTGTTGTATCTCCATAAATAACCTTTCCTATGTGATAAAATTCCCCATCAGCATTCACTGATGGGGAACATTTACAAACTATACTATTTTTATCCCACCTGTATAGCAAGTGGCTTCATTTACGAACTGAATTATTTATACCCCGCACCATCAGCAAGCGGCAAACATTTACTTCTATCTTTAGTATATACAGTTTCTCTGAATTTAGCAACCTGTTTTTTAAGTTTAGAAATATTTTTTACTATATCATAGCTCATCATTTGTCGTAACTCTGTCGTAAAATACATGCATTTACTTTCTTAATACAGCTTAGCCCCAGCAGGAATTGCGTCATCTAACATAAGCAGATTCAATCCTTCGTGTCCGTCACACTCATACACTGCTGAAATCAACATTCCTTCTGATGGGATTCCCATCATCATTCTGGTAGGAAGATTTGTGATCGCTACGCATGTCTTTCCAACAAGCTGTTCCGGCTCATAGTACTCATGAATACCGCTTAAAATCGTGCGTTTCTTGCCAGTTCCATCATTTAATGTGAACTTTAGAAGCTTCTTTGACTTTGGCACTGCTTCGCAGGCTTCAATCTTTACAACTCTGAAATCAGATTTTGCAAATGCATCAAAATCTACAAATTCCTCAAAAAGTGGCTCGATTTTTACTTTTGAAAGATCAAGCTGTACGCTCTCTGCGGACACACTTGCTGTCGGAGCTGCTTCGGAAGTCTTATTTGCCTTCTTGTCAGCGTCCAGGGACTTCATTGTCGGGAATATCGTCCAATATTGCGAATATGTCCTTATATCTTATTATATCTGTATTTCCGTCCTTCTCGTTTATGTCTCTGATTATATAAATCTACACTTATCTTCATAAGTGGTCGCAAATCAGTCGCATACTAGTCGCAAAGTTTTATTTATTCACTAATTCTGGTTCTGCATAATTTGTTACCATTATATGCAATCTACTGTCAAGAGTAAGAATAAATGTCTGTTGATATAATTGTGCAGACATATCTTCAAACTTTACAGTTATTGAAAATTGAAAGCCTCGTTTCGGGCTATCAAACTTCCATTTGGTCTCACACAATTCATTCACCATAACTATAGGGTCTTGTATTGGTTCTTCTCGAAATATAGTATTTCCATTTGAAGCCGTTATTTGCGTTACAGGCTCAATTTTAAACGCCGAACCATTTCCTTTATTCCTAAAATAAATTGTCATATGATGATCACTATTTCCATTGCACATACAGGTAGAACTCTTATCAACAACTAAATACGGTCTTTTTTGTATTCGTATAATTTCCTTATCATATAGTTTTTCTTTTTTGTATTGTTCTTCTTGCTGTTTAAGCGCTTTTTCTGATTCTTTAACTTGCTTATTGGCATTATGGCAAGTAATTATTATTGTCACCAGGCTAAATATACTTGTTGCAACAATACTTAGAATAGAAATTATTAACTTTACTATTTCCAAATTGTCTAGATTCATAATTATTACATTTCTCCTTTCTTCTGTGCATCTTTCAGCCTATCAAAATATTCTTCAAAATTGATAAGCTCGGATTTCTTCAAATCCTTAGTAGCTTCTGCATAAATCTGCATTGTAGTTTCTGCATCTGCATGTCCCAGAATATCCTGCATAGCTTTAATGTTTACACCTGCTTCACACATTCTGGTTGTAAAAGTATGTCTCAAAGAATGATCTATATAAAGTTTGTAGTCGTTGAGTAAACTCACCATGTTTTCTATTAATTCGTCTAAAGTATTATATTATAGATACTATCGTATTTTGTTTCATTAACCATTTTAGTTAACTCATCAATTATGTTTTCATCCTTTTCTATTTCTGATATTTTACTATCCACATAAGCAATTATTTTTTCTCTATCTTCGATTGACAAATTAGATATTTCATATGTCTTTGCCATATAATACGCCGATGCATTTAATTCAGTTCCGTAGGCTTCAAGTCCTTTTCTAGCACTTTCTGCTAAAACTGTCCCCGAACCAAGAAAAGGGTCTACTATAACCATTCCGTCTTTAGCATATTTATTAAGTAACGCCTCAATAAACTGAGGCTAAAACTGTCCATTCCAGTTAAACAAATTTGACCGCGTTTTATTTTCTATATTCAACTTACTTTGTGATATTTCTTCTCGATTAATTGGTATTTCGTCAAAGTCAATTCCCTGCATCTATTGGTTTTCCTGCCTTTCTATGACCACTTCAATAACATCTTCTATTCCACAGTCTAATGCATAGCATATTTTAACAATCGTATCTAATGAAACATATTCGTTCTTACTCATTTTAGCAACTGCATTTGTGCTAATATGTGCTATGTCTTTTAGCTGAGTCTTATTTATATTCTTATCCACCATCAATTTCCAAAGGCGGTTATAACATATTAGGGATTCAGTGCTCATAATTCAACCTCTCTTAAATTTGCTTTTGCAACTAATGCAAGTATATCATGATTCTCATTCTTTTTCAATTATTTCTTGATATATATCAAGAACATCTGCACATATACTCATTTTTAAATAAGGCAAAAAATAGACTCCTATTTCTAGGAGTCCTATTAAACGTGTTCACTTATTCTATTAATACAACTTTGCTCCTGCCGGAATATGGTTATCCACCATAAGAAGATGGAGTTCTTCATCCTCTGAATCTTTAAGATTATTTACTGCTGAAAGTAACATACCGCAAGATTCAATTCCCATCATTGCTCTAGGTG
>OGKA01000457.1_pt1 | contig 45203 bp, 70 predicted proteins | sample 1572211 | NCBI WGS metagenome assembly OGKA01 (sample SAMEA2582125, study PRJEB24529) | metagenome | biome: Human gut stool | place: China | collected 2011 | reverse complement strand
GCAGGGATGAATGTGGGAGAAAAAAGGCGCAGCCAGCTAGGATCGTGTGATTACCCTTTGGAGAATGGAGTGGTTTCGATTCGCTTGTCAACGGTGGGGGATTATCGTGGCTATGAAAGCTTGGTTATTCGGCTCTTGCATGATGAGGAGCGAGAATTACGGTTTTGGTTTGATCAGTTGCCAGACTTGAAGAAGAAATTGGCTGGTCGTGGCCTCTATCTCTTTGCAGGTCCTGTTGGTTCGGGAAAGACCACTCTCATGCATGCGTTGGCGCAAGAGCGCTTTGCGGACCAGCAAGTCATGTCTATTGAAGACCCTGTCGAGATCAAGCAGGACAATATGCTTCAACTTCAGCTGAATGACCAGATCGGCATGACCTATGACAACCTGATCAAACTCTCCTTACGTCATCGACCGGATCTTCTCATTATTGGGGAGATCCGAGATAAGGAAACGGCCCGTGCAGTTGTACGAGCTAGTTTGACAGGGGTCACCGTCTTCTCTACGATTCATGCCAAGAGCGTTAGAGGTGTTTATGAGCGCCTTTTAGAGCTTGGAGTGAGTGAGGAAGAACTCAAGATTGTTTTACAAGGTATTTGCTACCAACGATTAATTGCAGGAGGAGGTGTTGTCGATTTTGCAACGGAAAACTACCAAGAGCACTCGGCCAGCCGCTGGAACCAACAAATGGATCTCTTGGCTCAATCGGGATATATCCAGCTGGCTCAGGCGCAAGCCGAAAAAATTATCTACCGCTAAACAAAAGCAAATCATCGAATTATTTTTGAATCTTTATTCGAGTGGTTTTCATCTGTCTGAGATCGTCGATTTTCTGGGTCGCTCCCACCTAGTGGAGAGTCGGTTGGTCTCTCAGATGCGGGAAGATCTCTCTCGTGGGAAGAGTTTCTCAGATATGATGGCGGGGATCGGTTTTTCAGATGCGGTCACGACACAGCTGTCTCTCGCTGAGCTCCATGGCAATCTTGCATTGAGCTTGGAGAAAATCAGTGCTTACTTAGAAAACATGCGCAAGGTCAAGAAAAAGCTGATTGAGGTCAGCACTTATCCTCTTATCTTGCTTGGATTTTTGGTTCTGATTATGCTAGGCTTGCGCAATTATTTGCTCCCTCAAATGGATGCTCAAAATATTGGGACGCAATTGATCAGTTCCTTCCCCCAACTCTTTTTGGCCTTAGGAGCGGGACTGGTGACCTTCTTCTTACTCGGCTTTCTCTATTACCGCCAGTCAGGCAAGATCAACGTTTTTAGAACTTTGTCTCATCTGCCTTTCGGTAAAGGCATGATTCAAGCTTATTTGACAGCCTATTATGCCAGAGAATGGGGAAATCTGATTGGGCAAGGATTGGAATTGTCTCAGATTTTTTCCATGATGCAGGAGCAAAAATCCCAGCTTTTTCAAGAAATTGGAAGGGATTTAGCTCTTTCTTTAGATCGTGGCCAGTCCTTTTCAGAGACGGTCAGGGGGTATCCTTTTTTCAAAAAAGAATTGCCCCTTATGATTGAATATGGTGAAGTCAAATCAAAGCTCGGAAGTGAGCTAGAGATCTACGCTGAAAAAACATGGGAAGATTTCTTTCGTCGGGTTCACAAGGCCATGAATGTGATACAACCCTTGGTGTTTGTCTTTGTGGCTCTTGTGATTGTGTTACTCTATGCAGCCATGTTGCTGCCGATTTATCAAAATATGGAGGTCCATTTATGAAAACATTAAAAACCTATAAGGTTAAAGCCTTTACACTGATTGAAAATAGCGTAACCAAATTTATCAAATTTTCCAGCGTATAACCACCTTGTCAGATGTTACTTGCACCTTGTCAATCAACTCTCTGACAATAACTTTTTGATTATCGTAGGACATATCCAGTACACTACTTGCATCTAATAGCTTTTCAATCTTTTCTCTTTGGCCCGCTTGCTTATCATTCGAGGCTTTTTTTATTTCATCTTCCAGCGCGTTTCTTTGCTTGATAAAATCTGCAGACTTGGTCCTTAATTCGTCCAGCGTGATCCTATCGTCCAGGTATAGATCATTCAGCTTGCTCAGTTTGAGCGTTAGGCTGTCTATCTGCTTCTGGATTGCTTGCTTGTCAACCGCTGGGCTGGTATCGTCCGAAAATAGTTCTTTTATCTTGTCTGGGTCATTCTGTAGCTGGGCGATGCGTGTTAACACATAATGCTCTAATAATTCCATGTCATAATAGCCAGAGTCACACTTTTTGTTGTCATTGTAAACCGTGACACCTCTTGTTTTTCGCGGGTGTCGCTGGTAGCACTCATACCGCTTGAAGCGTGAACCGTCTTTTCTCACTGCCCCTAAAATAACCTTGAGGGGCGCGTGACAGTATCCACATTGTGCCAGGCCTGAAAGCATATACTTAGCCTGGAATGGTCGAGGGTTCGACAGCTCTTTGGCTGTTTGCTGTCTTTTTGCCAGCTCTCTTTGCGTCTGCTCAAAATCATCTAGCGAGATTATGGCCTTGTGTGTGCCTTGAAAAGTTTGACCCTTGTACTGGTTTAAACCGCAATATACAGGATTGGCTAGTATGCCTCTGATTGTGCGATAGCTCCAAGCTGGGTCTTTTGGGTATTCCTCGTTGATTTTATCTCTCAATTTAGTGATTGACATACCAGCCAAGTATGACGAATATATCTCTTTTACTGCTAGGGCCTCATACTCGTTTATCGTCATCGAGCCTGTATCCTTGTTATAATCGTACCCATAGGACGTTTTAGCCCACATCATGGACTTTCCAGCTTTGGCACGGCCTAGCTTGCCTAATTGCATACGCTCTTTTATCTGCTCGCGCTCTAGCTGAGCGAATACGGACAATAAACCTATAACGGCCCGCCCGAAAGGTGTAGACGTGTCAAAATTTTCGAGTAGGCTCACGAACTCAATATTATTTTTTAAAAATATATCCTCGATCAAATAGAGCGTGTCTTTTTGGCTACGACTCAAGCGATCAAGCTTATATACTAGTACCGTGTCGAATAACTTGCTTTGAGCGTCTTTTATCAGTTGTTCGAGGGCTGGGCGCTCGGTTGTAGAGCCAGAGAAGCCTCCGTCTGTATATACTTTGTATATATGCCAGTCCTTAATATCGCAGTAGCTTTCCAGCTTTGCCTTTTGTTCTTCGATTGAGTACCCCTCTTCCAACTGAGAAGTAGTTGACACGCGCACATATAATGCTACTTTATTCATTGTCTTTCCCCTCCATTTCTGATAAAATAGAGTATAGAAAGACACCTTTCAAAATAATCATTTTGAAACCTTTCTTTATCTTGACAGCCTCACGCTTGAAGTCGCCAAACTTTGAGAGCGTGGGGCTTTTTTATTTGTCGTAAATCATCGCGCCGTTTTGCTCGTAAGCAAGGCGGTTTTCGCCCTTATCGAATACGTAGACGGGTGGTGCCGTAAAATTCGCATCAGTGATTTTATAAGTTTTTTCCACGTCATTTTTAATTTTGAGCAAGCCGTCCACGGTTTGATGTAGCTGGTCGTTTGTCATTTCAGACGATGCTACTGGTAGCACTACAGCCATACCATCGCTACGATAATATACGTCCATTTGACTTGAGTCAAGCCATTGTTTGTAAGAGTTCGCAAACTGATCCAGTAGCGGTCTAGCCTTACTTACCCGTCCAGTAGCCATTTTATATTTCTCTTCACCTTGGTTTTCTTCTTTGCTTTTGGCTTTGGCCTTGTCTACCAGCTCCCAGGCTTTTTCTTTTTGCGATTTTTCTGAGCTGGACTCGGTTGTCACTTGCTCGGTTGCTTCTTCTTGGCTTGGTTCAGATTCTTCGTTTTGACTGCACCCGGTCAATAACAGAGCGAGTACTGCAACTGCTGCAAAAGTTACCTTTTTCATATTTTTCCTCCTGGCTATCCCACTAGCCTATAAAATTCATCAATGACCATTAATTCGTCGGTTACTGATTTAAGTTTGTGTTTTTCCATAAAGTTTAAATAGTTAAAATCTTCCTTGTCTACTCTTTCCAGTTCCTCCCTCAATAGCGCGTGTATCATTGCCCGGTTGGCTTCATTCTCGCACTTAATCGGGTTGATAGTGTAATTGGCCTCGGTATGGTCTAAGTGCCCTAATTCGTGCAATATGACCCTATTCTGGGCCTCTCTAGTTAGTGATTTGTTTACAAAGATAATCCTCATATCTGAGATTATCATTCCTGGCCGTGGCCATAATTCGTTATCAAAGTAAGCAAGGGTGACTCCCTCACTATCGCATATTTCTTCTATCGTCATAATCTGCCTTTTAGATACCCCTCGATAATATTCTGTATAGCCACGATATCGCTTTCTGTTAGTGGCTTCCCGTCGAAAGTCTTTGCGCTTTCTGCTAGTTTGCGCAGGTCTGTTTCAGTATACGGTGTATCTTCCATGCCTAATATTTCATTAGTAGATACATCTAGTACTCGAGCCAGCTCAATTAATTTCTTTCCTGTAGGTAGGTTCACACCACTTTCCCACTTTGAGATCGTGCTTTGTGACTTATACCCAAGCTCCCAAGCTAACTCAATTTGTTCCATTCCTCTCAATTCACGCAATTCTTTTATTCTTTGCCCTATTTCTGGGTGTAACTCCTTACTAGCCATAATTTCTTCTCCTTGCTATTTACAATTACATTATATAGAAGATATGATTTAAAATCAAATAAAATAATAAAGATTTTAAAAAAATATGAAAATAAATCAAAAAAACTATTGACATATGATTTTGGATCATATATAATGGACTCATAAATCAAATATATGATTTTAAATCATATAAAGAAAGGAGTAACAGAATGGGTCAGCCAAAAGTGACTATCGCAGAATTGCGAGCTAGAAACAACAAAATGAAGCAAAGCGAACTTGCTGAAGCGGTTGGAGTAACCACTCAAACCATAGGGGCATGGGAACGAGATATCACGACCATTAAGGGTGAGCATCTTTTGAAACTTTGCAAAGTTTTAGGCACAACCGCCAGCGATCTTCTGGGGGTTTAAATTTAAAATCTCATATGATTTTAAATCATATAGAAAGGAGAAAGGGTGAAGATAAATGAAGTGAAAAACAACGCATTCTATCAACTACCGCAATGGTTATTTGATCCGGAATACAAAGACATGAGCCTAAGAGCTAAGGTTGTATATGCGCTAATCTTTGATAGACGTTCCTTGTCACTAGAAAATAACTGGTACGACAAAAACGGCGACGTGTATATGTACTTCACAAACCAGCAGATGATGGAAAAACTGAACTGCTCTGAAAAAACTATTATTTCTTCCAAGAAGGAATTGGAGAAATATGGCTTGATAAAAGAGGTAAGACAGGGTGTAAATAGACCTAATCGCTTGTACATCAACGGAACTGTAAAAATTACAGGTCAAGAACTGGAAAATTTACAGTACGGAACTGTAAAAATTACAGGTCAAGAACTGGAAAATTTACAGCCAATCAATACTAATAATATCAAGACTAATATAACCAATATTAATGATGATGATGATAGGCCTCAAAAATTAGAAAATATTCAATCTGGGACTATCGCACAGACACTCAGAAGTAGAGGTTTTAAATTAGATCAAATTCAATTTCAACAGTTATTCGATTATATCGCTTTAGATGGAATGAAGATCGAGCTTGTCCAGCTTGCTATCAGCAAGTCAGCAGACAACGAAGCTAGAAATTTCAGATATTTAAAGAGTATCCTGGATAACTGGAGAAAGAACGGTGTAACAACGGTTGAGGAAGCGGAGCAGGCAGATGAAAAGTATAAATCATCTAAAAAGCCTAAAACATACAACGGCCAGAAAGATTTCAAGTCCGGCAAGTATGCACTTCTCGGAACTGACATAAGCGTTCACGAAATAGATCCGGAATTAGGATTCTAGGGGGTGACAGCATGGATTTACCGCTTGTCTACCATATCAACGAACAAGAGACCTGCTCTATACATTCGTGCTTTAAGTGGTCGCTAAATGATGATGTACCACTGCAGGACGAACGTAACAGAACCTTTTGCCCGGAGTGTCAAAGGGAGAAAATGGCGCGTGAGGAAGAACAAAAAATCGGACAAGCTCACACGGCTACAATCCTAAGAAAGACTTACGATGTTTTTGATAAAAACAGCATCATACCACCAGAAATGAAAGACGCGACCTTTAAGACTTTCACGGTATCAAATGAGATTGATGAAAAAGCCAAGAACTACGCTTTGAGGCTGGTACATCATTATTTACATGACGGACGAGGGAACGCTTTGATAATGGGTGAAGCTGGTAGAGGTAAAACGCACCTCGCGCTGGCAATCGCGGAGAAGCTAAACGCAGATTTCAAAGCGAATAAAATTCCTAAAAGCATCTTGTTTGTCAATGTGCCAACGCTTTTCCAAAAGATACAAGGCGGGTTTGATAAGAAAGGGGCGATGTCAACTAATGACTGGCTGGATCTACTGACCAAGGTTGACTTCCTAATTCTTGACGATTTAGGCAAGGGAGACCGCGGGCAGTGGAAGCAAGACTTTCTCTATACGCTTTTAGACCATCGCGATAAAACAATCATCACTACCAACATGGGAGGTAAAGCGATGAAAGAAGCGTATGACGACGGTCTAAGAAGTCGCATAACCAAAGGCGGACGGGACCTTTACTTTAAGTATCCAGACAACGCAGAAGACAGGAGGAAATTGCCGTTTTGATTGACAAAATGATTGAGGGCTTTGAAGCTACTTGCTACGAGCTTTCAGACGAAATGAAAACTAAGCTACTAGCTAGTGATCCAGATAGTGCAAGAGGTAAGATCATGGACCTGTACGCTTGTAGATTAGCCGGCAGAGCATAAAAAAAGACCCCTTAGGAGAAGGGAACTCCAAGCGGTCAAGAGATAAAACTTTTCTAAAGGAATTATAACATGACGAGGAATAAAAATCAATGGCGACCGCGCATTATTAACATCATGTCAGACGGTAGCCAGGTAGAAGATTTAACAGGGTACACGATACCAAAGGATAGCGGGTATTACAACGCAATCAGGCGAATCAACAAGGAGATTTGAAATGTATAACGAAATTTTAGGGTGTATGACAATTGCAGGAACATTTTTTGCAGCCGGCTTCGCAGGGGCAGTATGGGACTTCAAACGCGCACAACGCAAGAAAGCCCGTCAAGCTAAGCAGGACGCAATCATGCAACAGTACGAGGAAGATCTACAAGAGAAATTTAACGAGGGCTATCAAGCATTTCAAGCAGATCTAGCTTATGCACGGAAACACTCGCGCTCAGATAACGACTGGAGCGCAGTAGATGTTTTGTAGCAAAAAAATTAAAGCGTTAAAACAAGAGATACGTTTTCAAAAAATCGACCTAGAAGGCAAAAATAATATACTTCGAGTAACTTTGAACGATAACAGAAGATTGCGGAAGGAACTGAACCAAAAAAACCAACTTTTGAAAAAGTATCAAGAAGTTTTAATGAAGTATCAAGAGGAGGGTAAGCTATGAACGAACGCTTACAACTAATACTAGCCTGTATCAGAGTAGGACGGGCGAATGTACTGACCACACGCGACATTGCCAAAATGACAAACTTGTCAGTGCGAAAGGTGCGAGGGGGAATCGCAGAGCTACGACTTAATTACTCAGTGCCTATCGTTGCCAGTCGTTCACTTCCTCGCGGGTATTATTTTGCGGAGAATGATGATGAGTACACAGCGTGGGTGCTACAGTACAAGAAGCAAATCAAGACTGAGCAGAAACTACTGGACAGCTTGAAGTCTACGAGTTGGGATCACTATAAGAAAATCAAAAAGGAGATAAAAAATGGCGACACTTTACGAACTGACAGGACAATTTCTTGACATCTACAATATGGACCTGGACGACGAAACGAAACAGGACACGCTGGACAGCATCGACTGGAACGAGGACTACGAGAACAAAGTCGAGGGCTATATCAAAGTCATTAAAAATCTTGATGCAGATATCGAAGCCCGAAAAAACGAAATGGACCGCTTGAAGAAGTTGAACGATGCGGACAAAGCCAAGAAAGAGCGCATGAAAGCCACGCTTGAGGAAAGCATGGAACTCACAGGACACGACCGAGTAGATACGGCCCTGTTTAAGGTATCGTTCAGACGATCTAAGGCCGTTGAGGTTGACATGGTCTTACTGCCAGACGAGTACAAGAAAGTTGAATACAAGGCCGATAAGACGGCTTTAAAACGACTTTTGACAAATGGGCAAGAAATTGCTGGAGCTACGCTGGTAGAAAACAAGAATTTGAGTATTAGGTAAGGAAAGATGAAGAAATCAGAAACAATAACAGAGTTGAGCAAGGCTTTTGCTAAAACTCAAAAAGAGATGAAACAGCCTTTAAAAGATGCAAACAATCCATTTTTTAAAAGCAAGTATGTACCGCTCGAAAATGTGGTAGAAGCGATCACAGAATCAGCAAGCAAGAACGGGCTATCGTTTACACAGTACCCGTCCAGCGATGAAGCCGGGAACGTGACAGTAGGAACGCTGGTGATGCATGAATCGGGCGAATGGATTGAATACGATCCGATCAAGATGAAACCAGTCAAGAATGATCCTCAATCAATCGGGTCAGCGATCACATACGCGAAACGGTACGCACTATCTGCAATCTTTGGGATCACAAGCGACCAGGACGACGACGGCAACGAAGCAACGCAATCGAAGAAACAACCAGCGAAGAAAGCTAATGATCCAGTTATCTCAGTAGAGGAAGCCAACCGCTATTTGAAAGAGATAGCTACTATCGCAGAAGCGAAAGGGAAAGAAGATGGCTCAATCGCTAAATGGTTCTTACAACACTTAAATGTGGCAAACTACAAGCAGATTAAACAATCGCAAGTAGAACAAGCAGAAATGCTATTAGGTAAATTGAAAGGATAAGCAATGTTAAATTCAGTATGTTTAGTTGGAAGGCTTACCAAAGATCCAGAACTACGATACACCCCAAACAATCAAGCAGTAGCTACTTTTAGCCTAGCTGTTAACCGCAATTTCAAGAGCCAAAATGGCGAGCGTGAAGCAGATTTTATTAACTGCGTGATCTGGCGACAGCAAGCAGAAAATCTTGCAAACTGGGCCAAGAAAGGGGCTTTGATTGGGATCACGGGACGAATTCAAACACGGAGCTACGAAAACCAGCAAGGCCAACGGGTCTATGTGACTGAGGTTGTATCAGAGACCTTCCAGCTTTTGGAAAGTCGGAAAGACCGTGAAGCTGGGCCGTCGCAAGGTTACAGCCAGCCAGATTTTGGACGTCAGGCAGAGCCTATGAATGCAAACCCTATGGACATCTCAGATGATGATTTACCGTTCTAAAAAATAAAAGGAGAAAAATAATGCCAAATTGGGCCAAAGGATCTCTTAAATTAAGAGGAAGAAGCGAAAATATTTCATCAGCATTGAAAGAAATGCTATTAAGCAACACTGTAACATTAGAAGAAAAATATGATGGCACTCTACTTGAATTCAACAACACAGCTCCCTATTTTTACATCAATGGTACAAGACGAGCATTTATTGACCAAGAACAAATAGAAGTTTGGCTTGAAGAAGAATTTTGTACCGTTGAACTGGATAATTTTGAGCAAGCATGGAGTGCTACTCCAGAAAATTATCAAGAAATTTCAAGTAAGTTTGATGTTGATATTAAAATTTTTACTTTTGAGTGTGGCATGGAATTTACACAGGAAATTGAAATTTCCAAAGGTAAAATTATCAAAAACGTTTGTAATGAATATGATGATTATCAATGGGAAGTCCCGTTTAGCAATTTGGGAGGATAAAATGACAGAAGGAATCAAATCGACATTATTATGACTTGGATTGAAGAACACTTTTCCAAAGAATACCCAGAAATAAAAACTATACAAGATATCTGGTATAAGGACGATCTGGGCGGATATCAGACACAGCGGTATTCAAGGGAAATGAACAAAATAATTATCACTAACGATCTAACCGCAATCAGTAACGACCTAAATTCAATCGGTCTTACTTTGGCAGATTTTAAACAGCAACTAACTTTATTTTAAAAAAAGGAGAAATAACATGAAACAACAAAAAGAATTTTACACAATCGCACAAAATGGAACAAATAAATTTTTAACAGAATATAAAAATCAAGAACACTCATTAACGTTTAGTGCTGGATTTACTAATGAAGTTCGCTGTGCATTGATTTTTGAAAAAAAAGATGAAGAAACCAAAGAATCCATGGAAAATCTGGCTAAGGCTGTAGGTGGTCGCCTAGTCAAAATCAAAGCAGAATACGAGATCACTGAGGAAGATGGCTCAGATTTAAAAGAGCCGGAAGTAAACGATGAAGAAGATGAATTCAAAGCTTTTTTGAGTCATTTATTAAAACGTGGCTTGGAGTAACGAATGAAAGAATTGACGTTATCACTTGACGCTTCCACTAGTGCGACAGGTTGGGCTGTATATGACGGCCCGGACCTGTTAGACAGTGGGGTTGTCAAACCTAAAGGTACATTTCTAGAGCGAGCCTTGCAAATGGCGAACAAACTGAAAGCTATTCAGTCGCGGTTGATTTTAAAGTATAACAAACCCTTTAAAGAGATTGTGATCGAGCAGAACAACGTCGGAGGTGGCAACCAGCAAACGATGGTTAAAATCGGAATAGCAACGGGCATTATCATTTCCCGACTAATCGCGGACCGTGTCTACTTTGTTAACGTGCGAACCTGGAGAAAGCACTTTGCTATTAAAGGCAAAGGCCGGCAGGTTTTGAAACAGCAAGCAATCGACATCGTGGCAAATAAATTTAATAAAGATGTTAAGGACGATGAAGCAGACGCGATCTTGATCGGGCTATATTTTGAAGAAATGTACAGCTTTAGGGACGGCCTGGAAAATCATCGTTTAGGTATTTGAGATGGAAAAGGAAAACTTACTGCGGTCTAAGCGTATCTATGAGAAACGGCTGAGCGAGGAACTACAGCTAAAAACAATCAGCAATACGCGAGGACATCACTACAGCGCGAACTATCGCGAATGGCTACACAAGGAAATTAAAGCCATAGACAAGAAATTAAAAGAAATCGAGGGGGATATGATAGATGGATATTGACAAAATCGAGGAACTAACCGAGCTAACTAGACAGTGGTTTATTGACCGGGATATCACGCAGGGAGATGTATTTAAACAGACGCTCAAGCTATTTGAAGAATTGGGCGAGCTGGTCGCAGGGTATGCCAAACAAAAAGAACAGCTAACCAAGGACAGCATCGGTGATTGTGCCGTGGTTGTCGTAGGATTTGCAATGATGATTGAACTTGATCCGGTTGAGATTTTGACTAAAGCAGTAGAAGCGAGAAAGGGCGATATCAAAGACTGCTTTGAGTTGATGATTGACAATGCCAGCGAGTTCCAATTCTCGCGCAAGTTGGAAGTTATGAAAAATGCCAAGTTTAACCTTTTGAGAATTGTGAGCTATTTAAAAGCTATCGCGCACAAATTAGGTTACGACTTCGCGGATTGCTTCGAACTAGCTTACAACGAGATCAAAGACCGCAAGGGTCGCTGGGTTGAGGGTAGCTTCGTAAAAGAGGAGGACTTGGAAAGTGAACCGAATTAAAGAATTAAGAAAAGAAAGTAAGATAAAACTAAAAGATCTTACTGAAATTCTTGGAGTATCATTTCAAACGATATATAGATGGGAAGACGGGGGCAGTGTTAAGACTGTATATGCTGAAAAAATGGCAGATCTTTTTGGAGTTGATGTGTCTTATCTTATGGGTATTTCAGACAATCGTTTGACCGAAAAAGAAGATGAAAAGCAATTGACAAAACGCCAACAGTACATACAAAAATTAACTAACATCGAGATATCTTTGTTACGCGAGCCAGAAAAAATGAGCGCGCAAGACTTGAGCGATATTAAAAGAGTAGCCAGAGGCTTATACGAGGATCTGGTATGGTTGCAATTTGAAGCAGAAGAAAGAGAAGGTAAATGAAAATGAATAAACGAGAATTAATTGGAAAAATTATAGATTTGCCTTACGAAGCAGGCGTGGTCACGGATACGCTCAAGATCAATCGAGCTGGATTGATAAAACTGATCGATCAATTCGACGAACCGCAGAAAGTCACAATTCCACAGTTTGTTGCTGACTGGATCAAGTATTGCAAAAATACGGGTGTAACCTTGGTCCGAGCTTTACTAGTTGAAGAAATCGAACTTTACAATTATGCAAACCAAAAAGACTATAAAAAGCTAAAAGAGTTTTTAAAGGTCAAAGACAATCAAGAAGCTTTTGCCTGTGCTTGGCTTGATGGATACGAGGTCGCGAAAGAGAAGCGGTATATTGTTAAAGTAAAAGGGGCAGAAGAAGGCTACAACTACCTAAATTGTCGTATAAGTTTGAATGAATATTTTTTTAGTGGAGAAAGTGAACCGTTAGATTTTCGCGTAAAACACACTCGGGAAATGCTTGAAAAAGCTGGCTTTGGCTGGGTGTTTGATTGCGAGGGCATTGAAGTAAAGGAAGTGAAAGAATGATTCCAGACGATTTCTTTATCAGAAAACTTATTGAAGATGAAGATATTATTTTTAGCAAAGAAAGTGAATATCACAAACAGAAGAAAAAAGAAAAGAAGAACCCCATTTTTAAAAGGAATAAGTCCAAAAAAAGACGGGCTCTTTGAAGAGGTGAAAAATGACAGATATAAGGATACTAGATGCTTGTTGTGGCAGTCGTATGTTTTGGTTTGATAAAAAGGAGAGTCATACAACTTTTATGGATGTCAGACAAGAAAAGTTTGATATATGTGGGAAAAAGGTCAACGTAGACCCTGATATTATCGGCGATTTTCGTGACATGCCTTTTGAAGATAATACATTTAATCTAGTTGTGTTTGACCCACCACATCTCAAATGGGCTGGGCCTAATTCAATAATGAAAGCTCAATATGGTCAGCTAGACAAAATCACATGGTCAGAAGATTTAGCCAAGGGTTTTGAGGAATGTATGAGAGTTCTAAAAATTGGAGGTACACTAGTTTTTAAATGGTCCGATTGCCAGGTAAATGTAAATAAAATACTAGAGTCAATACCATTTAAGCCCTTATTTGGACAGCAAAGAGGGACGACTCATTGGATGACGTTTGTAAAATTTGAGGAGGTGGCAGAATGAGACCAAACAGATACCCATATACCAAGAGCCAGTGGACGGAAGAGGACTATGTTTCTTATACAAATATGCATGGCGAACATATCGCACTCAAGATTTTAAAAAATCGAATTACAGGAGAAACGAAATGATTTTTGCTTTGACATTATCGGACGTCGTAGAATTGATTATCGGTGCTATCTGGTTAATTGGTTTTATCGGTGCAATCATCGTGGGAATACTGGGCAGAAAAAGGGGAAACAATTCTTTTGAGACGCAAAGTGAACCTCTTAATTTAGATAGTGGACTAATGAACGCAAAGAAATTAAACAGGAAAGAGGGGCGAGAAAATGACGAACAATGATAAGCTGATACGTGCGAATTTTGCGTTTATTCTGTTTGTCTTAATTGCCGCATGCGTCAACCTTAACTCACGAGTACGGGTGCTCAAAACGAGCAACAGCGAGCTACAGCAGACAATCAGAACACAAAAGGACGAGCTCGAAAAAATCGAAGAAAAAAACGTGATGCAGGACGTGATTATAAATAAATTGAACAATGATTATAATTCACGTATGGCTCAACAATTACAGGAGGTAGCAGATGAGAACGGAGTTGGAGGGTGATCTGACACCAGAAGAATTGTGTCAGACAATTATGGAGAATGTCATGAAAAACGCTGAGCTAATCACGATGAAAACAGGGGAAGATGATGGAATTGAAAAAAGAATTTTTCCAAGAAGCGGATAAGGCGATAGCTGAATTTGACTCTATCTATGATTTTTTCAAAGTCGCGAAAAGTCACAACGCATACCAAGACGGAGCGCGTTATGAGAAATACAAGAAACAAAACAGAATGCCGTCGTCTGCAATCATTGCGAAGTTTGTAGGTTTTGTAGAAACTGATCTGCTCTACGAATGCATGAAAGAGTCACTTGATAAAGTAGGCCCTGGACGGTCTAGCGAGGACCTAGTGGAACAATTCTATAGAGATAATCATAATTATAAGCGAAACGAAGAACGCAAGCGAGAACGTCGTTTAAAGCGTAAATTAGAAGCGTTAGATTTAATCTTAAAAATGGAAGGGTGGGATTGAATGCTTTTTGGTGAAGTGCTAAAGAACAAAACAAAGGAGAATGCAGACAATACACTCAAGAACTACCGCGTACTGTTACGGATTGCCGGGGAAGAGTACAGCCCGAAAGTAACGGCCACTTATTCACTAGAACCAAAGAGCGCGCCAAGCTCCCCAAGTCGTCAAACTGAGCAGATGGTCATTAGACGGGTAAGCGCACAGCAAGAGCTGGAGCTTATGGCATCAGCTATTAACCGGCTATCTGATCTCAATCTATCGCAGATTTTGATTGAGCGATATTGCCGGGTACGATTTAGACAAGACAAGGCTATTTATCCGAGCCTTGGGTATTCGGAAAGTGAATACTATAGATTGCTGGACCGGGCATTATTAGAGTTCGCAGAAGCCTATAAGGCGGGGGAATTGCTGGAATACAGATTCTTGGGAGATAATTGAAAGAAACTTGACAGTAAAAGCGCTGTATTGAGTGGTATTATAGTATTATCCAATGAAGTAGGAAGGACCTGCGCCATTTGGTTGTCTCCTTATAGTAGGTTGCTGGGTAACTCAACGGTTAGAGTAACGGACTTTTCACCCGTATAATGTAGGTTCGATTCCTGCCCCGGCTATAAAAAAGCACCGCAAAAAAACAAAAAAAGAAAGTGACCGATGATGTAAGTTTGGTGCTACTTGCTAGGCCCCTTGAAATATTTTGTCAATGAGGACAAAGTAGACCATATAACCCGAGAAGCGCGCATCGTTAAGGTGCGCTCTTTTTGGTGCCTGGAGTAAAAAATGAAAATAGAAAAAATCAATATTTCAGAAATAACTGAATATGAGAACAACGCGAAGTTACACCCTCGCGAACAAATTGAGCAGATCAAGAAGTCAATCCAGGAGTTTGGAAACAATGACCCGATCGCGATTGACGAGAACAATGTTATCATTGAGGGGCACGGACGGTATAAGGCTCTAAAAGAGTTAGGTTTTGACGAGGTGGAAGTGATTCGCTTGTCGCACATGAGCGAGGAACAAAAGCGAGCTTATATCCTTGTCCATAACAAGCTAACAATGAACTCAGACTTTGATATTGATATACTCCAACTAGAGCTGGACGATATCGAAGATATTGACATGTCTGATTTTGGTTTTGAGCCGGAAGATGATTTTAAAACGACTGAACAAAAGGTACGGGAGAATGATTATTCTGGCTCGCTTGTTGATGATTTTATCATCATGCCACAGAGCATCTTTGACACGCGCCAGGGTATTTGGCAAAACCGTAAAAGAGAATGGCTTGATTTAGGTATTAAGTCAGAGGTCGGACGAGAAGGCAATTTGACGTTTGCGAAAAGTATGAATACTGCCAGCCTTGGTGGTACAAGTATCTTCGATCCGGTATTGTGTGAGATTGGTTATACATGGTTCACACCGCACGAAGGCTCGAAAATTATTGATCCATTCGCTGGTGGAAGCGTTCGAGGAATTGTTGCCGAGCGTTTAGGCCACGAGTATACAGGGATTGACTTGCGGGAAGAACAAATAGACGCTAACTTTGATAATGCGCGAGAAATCGGTATTGATCTAGATAAGGTGAACTGGATCTGTGATGATTCTAAAAATGTAGATCGGTATATCCAAGATGAAAGCGCGGATCTGATCTTTGCTTGTCCGCCTTATTTTGATCTTGAAGTCTATAGCGACAACGAGAACGACATCTCGAACATGGGATATGATGAATTTTGCGAGATTTATTCTGATATCCTCAAAAAGTTTGCTAAAAAATTAAAAAACAATCGCTTTGCAATCGTAACTATAAGCGATGTTAGGGACAAGAAAGGCTTCTATCGTGATTTGACTGGTGTCACTAAACGAGCGTTTGAAAGCGCTGGTGTCATGTTCTATAATGACATTGTTTTGATTAACGTTTTAGGCTCTGGTGCTATGAGGGCCAGAAAACAGATGAATAGTGGCCGTAAGGTTATTAGATCACATCAAAGCGTCTTGGTATTCTTTAAAGGCGACCCTAAAACTATCAAACATGAATTCGGTGATCTTGCAGCGCTTGAAAACCTCGAAGATGATGAAGAAAATGAAGAATAAGCCTTGACTTGTTTTGCTTGTTGGCGTAAGCTCTAAGCATAGGAAAAAGGAGATACGACATGAACGAACAAACAATTATTTTAAAGACAAAAGCAGAACAAGCAAGAACCTTGCTACGAATTGGAGAAATTGATTTTGACGAAGCTAAAAAGCTAGTTAAACCTTACATTGATCTGGTCAATAGCAAAAGCAAGGAAATTGCCAAAAAATACAATCAAAAGCCAAGATTGGTTAGTGTTTCTGGGTTTTTGAGATAGACAACGAGCCGTTTATACGGCTTTTTTTATTTTTAAAAAGCAAAGGAAGTGAGGCGATGGCTAATGAGGAAAACTTGATCCCTTTTAATAAGCGAACAGAGAAAGAGCAGAGGGAAATACAGAGAAAAGGTGGCATCGCTTCCGGAAAGGCTAGACGAAAAAAAGCCAACATGAAAAAGACACTTGATGCCTTTCTTGTTTCTCCCGTTGCTAGTCCTAAAATGGCTGAAAAGCTAAAGGAAATGGGTTTTGAAGACGACTTCGAGTCGGCTTTGATAATGGTCGCGATACAGAAAGCCTTAAAAGGAAGCGCTCGGCACATGGAACTAATTGCTAAGATAGCAAATAGCGAGGGCACGAAAGATACGCTTGATAAGAAAGAACAGAAAGCACGTATCAAGGCTCTGGAACTTGAGAACAAACGTAAGGCCCAAGCGTTAGACGAGGCGGGAGGTGGTGCCGATGAGTCAATCCTCATCATCGACGATATCCCGAACGACTAAGCCGACTATAAAACTAAGTAAAGAGATCAATCCTAAGTTTTACAGCGTGTGGCGGTCAGCAAAACCTTATAATATTTTAAAGGGTGGTCGTAACTCGTTTAAGTCATCGGTCATTGCTCTCCTGCTTGTTTTTATGATGATTAAAGCAATAACCCAGGGGCAATGCGTAGAGATCATTGTCGTCCGTAAGGTTGGTAACACAATTTTTGATAGTGTCTACAAGAAGATAATCTGGGCGCTTGATAAGTTTGGCATGGCTAACCAGTTCAAACGGACTAAAAGTCCTTATAAGATCGTACATAGGCGGTCTGGTTCGACGTTCCACTTTTACGGCCAGGACGACTTCCAGAAACTGAAATCAAATGAGGTCGGAAAGGTTATTGCTGTTTGGTACGAGGAAGCAGCCGAGTTTGCTGATTCGGAAGAGTTCGACCAATCAAACAGTACATTCATGCGTCAAAAGCACCCGGACTATCCATTTGTGCAGTTCTTTTGGTCGTATAACCCACCGCGCAACCCTTACAATTGGATCAATGAGTGGGTTGACTCACTGCGAACGGCCGAGAAGTATTTGATACATGAATCTAGTTATCTGGACGACGAGCTGGGATTTGTAACCGATCAAATGCTGGACGAGATAGAACGTATCAAAACAAACGACTACGACTACTACAGGTATTTGTACCTGGGTGAGCCGGTTGGTCTGGGTACAAACGTGTATAACATGGATTTGTTTAAACGCGTAGATAAGATACCAGATGGTGAGCGTGTCATAGGTCAGCTATTCGCAGCGGATACAGGGCACCAACAATCGGCCACTACTTGCTTGCATGCTGTGGTGACTAATCGCTCTAATCTCTATCTTGTGGATAACTACTACTACAGCCCGGCTGGCAAGGTTAAGAAGAAAGCTCCGAGCGTCTTGTCTAAAGAGCTACATGACTTTGTTATCAAGCAGACGCAGAAATATCCGAATGTACCAGTCATTGAAATGACGATAGATAGTGCGGAGGGAGCATTGAGAAACCAGTATTTAGAGGACTTTGGTATTCGCTGGCACCCAGTGGCCAAGAAGAAGAAAATCATAATGACAGAATACGTCCAGTCGCTACTTGCGAATGGTCGTTTTTATTATTTTCCAACTGAGAACAACCTCAAGTATTTTATTGAGGAACATAAACGCTATCAGTGGGACGAGAAAACGGTCAAGGATGACGACCCGAAAGTCATTAAAGAGGACGATCACACTTGCGACGCGTTCCAGTACATGGTCGTTGATAACGCGCAATTATTAAGATTAAAAGCCTAGAGAAAGGTTTGAAATGAGTATCTTACAATCAATAAGAAATATTTTTAAGAGGGGTAAATATGTAATGACAAGCCAATCACTAGGCAATATCACAGAACATCCTAAAATCGCAATTAATAAGGACGAATACGATCGTATTCAGAAGAACTTAAAATACTACCAGAGTAAGTGGGACCCTATCCGCTACCGCAATTCTAATCGGGTTGATAAACAGCGGACACGAAATCACTTGCCTATTGCTCGCACGGCTTGTAAGAAGATCGCCAGCCTGGTATTCAATGAGCAGGCAGAGATAAGTGTTGCGAATAGAGTGACAAACGAGTTCATTCAAACTGTTTTACTAAATGACCGGTTTAATAAGAACTTTGAGCGATACCTTGAGAGTTGTTTGGCCTTGGGTGGTCTTGCTATGCGTCCATACGTTGACGACGACAAGATCAAGATTTCATTCGTCCAAGCCCCAGTATTTTATCCTTTACAGTCCAATACACAGGACGTTTCTTCTGCAGCAATTATCAACAAGAGTCAAAAGACAGTAGGCAAAGAAACGATCTACTATACTTTGATCGAGTTGCATGAGTGGACCAAGGACGGCAAGTATACAATCACTAACGAGCTGTACCGTTCTAGCGAAAAGGAGCGCGTTGGTGACCGTGTACCACTATCCGAGATCTATGAGGACCTTGAGGAAGAAGTAACGCTTGACGGGCTTACACGGCCGTTATTTACTTACCTAAAACCGCCAGGCATGAATAACAAGGATATTAACAGCCCGCTGGGTCTGTCTATCTTTGACAATGCTAAAAGCACTATTGACTTTATCAATACCACTTATGATGAGTTTAAGTGGGAAGTGCGAATGGGGCAACGGCGCGTATTAGTGCCAGACCAAACCGTCCGGATTGGGTTCGACCATCACGGAGAAACTGATCTTGTAACGCGCGAATTTGATCCAGAGCAAAACGTCTATGAGCAAATTGACGGTGGCAAAGATACACCAATCAACATCACGGACCTTACTACTCCTATCCGGTCGGACGACTATATCAAGGCTATCAACGAGGGCCTTGCGCTCTTTGAGATGCAGGTCGGAGTATCGCCTGGTATGTTTACCTTTGACGGTAAGAGCATGAAGACTGCGACCGAGGTTGTATCCGAAAACTCTGACACGTACCAGTTAAGAAACAGCATCGTGAGCCTTGTAGATCAATCTATCAAAGAGCTTGTGATCTCTATTTGTGAGATCGGGAAGCTGTACGGCTTGTATAGCGGGCCTATCCCGGAAATGGACGATATCACGGTAAACCTTGATGATGGTGTCTTTGTTGATAAAAATAACGAGCTAGACTACTATGCTAAAGCCCTATTAAGTGGCCTTGTCAGCAAGCAATACGCTATATCCAAAGCGCTGGGCTTGTCAGATGATGAAGCTGCGCGAATGCTTGAAGATATCAAGAAAGAGACCGCTGAGAGCATGGAGCTAGAGCGTAGCACAAGCGAAGTTGATATTTATGGAGAGTGATTAGATGGCGCGTAACAAGTACCCTGTATTATTTAACGATGAGCAGTTAGAGTTGCGCGCATCACAAGTCGGTGATATCTATCATCAGATGGCGCGTGACCTGTTCGATGAGGTTATAGATAGGTTGCTAGATCGTGGGGCGGAGTCTTTGGCTGATAACCCGTATATCTGGCAATTAGAGCGTATGAGCCAGATGCACATGCTAAATGAGCAGAACCTGGACACAATAGCCCGTTACTCTAAAATAGGCCGTGAACAGCTCCGTAAAGTCATTGAGGATGAAGGCCTTAAAATCTATCAGACGACTAAAGAACAGCTCATAGACGACCTCGGAGGTGGTGATTTTGGCAATTCTAAGCACGCACAGGAGTTGCTAGCCGGTTACTTCGAACAGTCGCACGGTGATATTAGTAACTTGATTAATACCACGCTTCCAGGCATCGTTACAGATGTATATCGTCAAATGGTCCAGGAAGTGGTAGCCCGTCAAGTGGTCGGACTAGTCACACATGATAAGGCCGTGTCTCAAACCGTGATGAAGTGGCAAGAGATAGGTTTCAAGGGTTTTATTGACCGTGGTGGGCACTACTGGAAAGTAGACAACTACGCTAGGACGGTTATTAAAACTACTGCCATTCGTAGCTATCGAGAGATGCGGACGATGCCAGCGGACGAGCTGGGAATTGATACCTTTTATTATTCCAAGAAAGCAACGGCCCGCGAGTCTTGCGCACCATTACAGCATCGTATTGTTACTTATGGCCCAGCAAGGGAAGAACACGGTATCAGTATTCTATCGCTTGCAGATCATGGTTACGGCACTCCTGGGGGCTGTCTTGGTATTAACTGCGGACATATGCTTACTCCTTTTGTACCTGGCATTAATGAGTTGCCAGAGCTAGGCCCAGACGTTAAGAATATAACGCAAGAAGAAGTTATCAGAAATGCTAACGCGCAGTCTAAACAAAGGGCATACGAGCGAGCTATTCGCAAGTCTAAGGAAAAGCTACACGTAGCCGAGAAGCTGGGCGACCAAGAGCTTATCAGTAAGTTTAAAACTAAAATCAGAGACCAGCAAGCAACCCTGCGAGATTATATTGCGGATAAGCCTTTCTTGCATCGTGACTATGCGAGAGAAAGGTATTTCAAATCAAAGGAGGAAATCGAGAATGAATGACGAATTCAGGCGCTCATTAGAAAGAGTCGTATTTAAAAACAAAAAAACTCTTTTAGATTATCATCGCGACATTGATCGTGCAGCGTTTGATGGTTTTAAATTCGGTTTTAAAATAGCAAATGAAAGGATGTTAAAAGATGGAAGATTGGAAAGAACGTTTCAAGAATGAATTCTACGAATTGCGAGAACGATTCAGCAAATTGGACTACATGATTGGCAAATATGAGAAAGGAACACTTGAGTTCAAGCCTAATTGTCCGATTGATTTATTAAAACGTCAGCGCTCGGTTATGTGGGAGTATCTTTCAATTTTAAAACAACGTGCGCGAATTGAAGAAATTAAGTTGTAAAACAGGAATAAACCACTATAAACCACTATAAACCACTATAAACCACTATAAACCACTATAAACCGTATGGGATTCCGTGCGGTTTTTATTTTGCTCCCTTTCTGGATGGATAGGTGATTTCCTCCTTTTTTCTTACCTATTCGCGGGATCGTACCCCGCTGGGAGCTTTCGTTGCTGGACGTAAACCGGCAAATTCGTCTCCTGGACGTAAAACAGAAAGGAGTTTTAAACATGAGTTTAAAACGTGAGATGTTAGTTGATGCAGGTATCGAAGACAAGGAAACTATTGAGCGCATTATGGCAGCGTACGGGTCAGCAATCAAAGAGGCCAAGTCAGAAGTACAAGCAGAAAACGACAGTTTGAAAACACAACTTGAACAACGGGACCAAGCTATCAAAGACTTACAAGCCAAAGAGGGAGCTAGTGAAGAAGCCAAGAAACAACTGGCAGACTTACAAGCTCAATTTGAAAGCTATAAGACAGATAGTGAAGCGAACCTTGCGCAAGTTAAGAAAACCAACGCGGTTGCTTTAGCTTTGAAAGACGTGGGAGCGCATAACTCTGAGGACCTAATGAAGTTTATTGATCTTGACAAGATCGAGCTTGCAGAAGATGGCAAGCCAAAACTAGAAGAAGCTATCAACGGTTTAAAAGAGTCAAGCCCTTACCTTTTCGTAACAAAGGAAGAACCACAAGAACCACAGCCAAAGTTCGCGCTTGGTGGCAATCCGTCCGCTGGTGGTGATAGCGACCTCAGCCCGGAAGATAAAGCTCTATTTGCTGGCTTTGACAGCATTTAATAAATAAAAGAAAGTAGGATAAGCCTATATGACTATTAACTATGCAGCAAAATTTGATGCTAAAGTAGATGAGCGCTTTACCAAGGAAGCCCTCTCAACTGGTATCGTCAACTCTGACTACGACTTTACCGGTGTAGATACTGTTAAAGTTTACTCAATCCCAACAACAGCAATGAACGACTACGCCCTTACTGGTAACACCCGTTACGGTACGGCTGCTGAATTGGAAAACAATGTACAAACATTGACACTTACTAAAGACCGTTCATTCACGTTTACAATCGACAAACGCTCTGTACAAGATACAAACGGCGCAATGGAAGCAGGCAAAGCCCTTGCCCGCCAACTTTCAGAAGTTATCATTCCAGAAGTCGATACTTACCGCTTCGGCAAAGTCGTTGCCGGCGCTGATACAGCCAATGTTAAAACTGGCGCAGTAACTAAAAACAACGCTTATGAAGCAGTGCTTGACGGTCAAGTTAAATTGACTGATGCGCTTGTACCAGAAGAAGGACGCAAGCTCCACGTATCTCCTGAGTTTTACAAACTCATTAAACTCGATCCATTATTCGTTAAAAACTCTGACCTCGGTCAAGAAGTGGCGTTCAAGGGACAAGTGGGAGCTATCGACGGCTTGCCAGTTATCTTGACGCCTACTTCTCGCTTGCCAGAGAACGTAGCGTTTGTTATCGCGCACCCAATCGCAACTACTTCTCCTGTCAAACTCGAAGACTACAAGATCCACGATAACCCACCAGGAATCAACGGATACCTTGTAGAGGGTCGTATCCGTTACGATGCCTTTGTCTTGGATAGCAAGAAGAAAGCGATCTACGTTCACAAAACTGCGTAAGGAGTAACGAATGGTAGAAGAAACAAAAACAACTAAAACAGAAGCGGTGACTGAACAGGTTGCGACGGTTTTGGTAAAGGACGATGTAACCTTTACCATCACTGATCCCAATCTAGTATCTGCTTTTGTGACTAGCGGTTACGAGATCAAGGAGTAACGTATGGCGAAATACAAAGCTACTTGTAACTTTTTGATCGAGTCGACAGATCAAAACTTTGACGAGGGCACGGTCTACGAGTTAACGACTGCAGAAGCAGAAGAAATCAACCAAAAGACAAGCCTCGCCTTTGGTGAGGAGTGGTTGGAACTTGTTTCTGATAGCGAACCCGTGGCCCAAAAGGTGGCCTCTGAATAGGGGGTATCATGGCATACTTAACGCATGAAGAATATCGTGAGTTAGGTTTTGACAGTACAAGCGAGTTTGAAGCGTTACTTAAACGGGCCGAGCTTGCTATTGACATCTTTATCCGTCATTATTATGACTTTCATGATTTTGACACGGACCATAAGATGCGCAAGAAAGCAGTTAAACTTGCTACGGCTTACCAGATCCAATACTTGGATAGTACGGGCATTTTAACGGCCGAGGATAAACAGACAATCGCAAGTACTACACTAGGCCGTACAACGGTGGCATACAGCTCAAATAACAGCTCTAGAGCGTCTGAAACGGCATCGGGGTATAATCTATCCCTTGATGCATTTAACGCTCTTAAATCGGCTGGTTTCTTGTATAGTGGGGTGGAATATGGTCGTTATTGATAAACGGACACTAGTTGACTCAGTGACGATCTCAAAACCTACGGGCAAAAAAGATGGGTGGGGGAAAGAAGAATTCTCCTACCCTATTCTTTTAAACCCTGTACGCTTTGACCGTAACTTTGACGGCCCGGGGTCAGTAAATAACCCGTCCGGACAGAAGAACCCGTCATTTAGAGCGCCTGGGGTTATCTTCGTATACCCTCAGTATTGTGATGTGGAAATTGATTCCTCATATCGTAACTCGATTGTAAAAGATGGCGACAATGAATACATTGTAAACAAGATCGTTCCTGTTTATGAACCATTCAACCGCAAAATCTTTTGCTACGAAATCGAGGTGATGTAATGGGGATCAATGTCACGATTGATTTGAGCGGAGCTACCAAGAAAGTATCGCAAGCGTCAGAACGAAAGGCACGGTTAGAAATCGCAAACCAAGCGTTACTAGATATGGAGCCTTATGTGCCTTTGTTACATGGCCCGTTAAGGTCTAGCGGTCATGTGGCAGGCGACGGCTCTAAGATTATCTACAACACACCATACGCACGCGCCCAGTTTTACGGTGGTGCTTATAACAAGTACCGCAGTTTTAGCTTTGGCAAGTATACCACTCCTGGAACTGGTAAGCGCTGGGACTTAAAGGCATCGGCAAACCATGGTAACAAGTGGGCAGAAATTGGATTGAGAGCAATGGGGTTTAATAAATGAAAAGTAACAATGATTTTAACGTTGTTTTGCGCGATTTTATCAACACCTTAAACCTCCCGCTTGCTTGTGAGCTTGACTTTCTAAGCGAGCTCGACTCTTTGGTCCTATACCCGCTTCCAGGCGGTAAGGTTGAGCGTGTTTATATGGACGGGTCGCGAGATGTGAGCCTTATCTTTGAAATCGCAGTCAAGGTTAAGAACCAGGTAACAGCTAGCGAGTGTCTTTGGGAAATTAATAAGGCACTTTCTGAGTTTGATCTAATCTTACCAAGTCAAAACAACTCATATATTTTTAATAACCTAACAACTACCCAGCCCTCCTTAAACGAACGGGACGAGCAGGGTTTTTATATTTATCTGCAGGATATCACTGCAAACCTAACAATTCTAAACAATAAAGGAGTGTAATATATGGCACGTCAAAAGAACGCCCTACGCGGGCATTTTATCGCACCAGTCACTGATCCAAAGACTGAACCAGACAAAACAGCTTATAAAGAGCTTGCAAAATGGATCGAAGATGTGGACGACGATACAGATGAAGCTACTACATCTGTCGCTTATTATGACGGCGACGGTACAGAAGAAACAACAGTAACATCTGTTAAAGGTTCATACACCTTTAAGGGAACTTACGACAAGGAAGATGAAGCGATGGCTCTTATCGCTGGGTTGAAGTACAAACTCGGTAACGATCGCCTCGTTTGGCATAAAGTGGTAGACTCTGACGGTAAGAATCAACACGTCGGAATTGCCACCGTGTCAGCAATCAAGGCTGGCTCTGGGGCTGCTGCAAACTACGAGGAATTTTCTTGTAAGATTTCTTACAACTCGCTTCCTAAAACTACAGCAGTCGTAGGCTAATAGGTAAAAGTAAAAGCGTTCCTTTTTGGGACGCTCTTTTTTGTGCATAAAGGAGGAAAAACATGTCTATTTCAATCGAACTAAAACGCGATTATATCCCGATCAATATCGGAGAAATCGAACTACGATTTGATACATCACTAGAGAATATCTCACGGCTTGCAATGCTCCAGGAAGAGATCACAGAACGCTTTAACAAGTACCAGTTAGAGCTGATTGAGCGCTCAAATAACGGAGAGTTTGACGATCTCAAAAAAGGGGTCATTAACAAGCGAGTTATTGACGAAGCCTTTGAGATGCAGAAGAAAATGACGGAGATCAAATATGATGTGCTGTTCGGTGATGGTACCTTTGCTGGACTCTATGAACGTTATCCAGACCTTGACGCTTTGGATCATGCATTTGATGAGGTAGATACCTTGCTGGGTGCTGAAATTGAACGTCTAGGCCAAGAACGGGCCAAGGCATCGGGTGCGGTTGCTGAGTCCTTTGTTAAAAAAGCAAAAGCTAAGAAAACCAAAAAAGCCACCAAAAAATAGCAAGGAGGACTGCTCATGAAATTAAATGAGCCTTTAGAGAACTCCTTTGAAGTGAACGGGCGCACCTATGAGGTGGACTGCTCCTTTGACCTGGTGCTGGATGTATTCGAGATGTTTGACAATGAAGTCATGAACAATCTTGAAAAGATGCGTACAGCGGTTTTAATGATGACGGACGAAACCTTGGACAACCCAGAGGACATAGTGACCGTGTGGGAATACATCGACGAGCATTTTTTAAAAACTAAAAAAGAGCGCGTGGTTTATGACCGGCACGGGAACCCTATGCCAGTAGCCAAGGACGAAGAAGAAGATATCCGTTTGATTGATTTTGAAGTAGACGCTCAAGAAATATACGCGAGCTTCGTGCAAGCGTATAATATCAACCTCTTTGAAGCACAAGGCCGGCTTACATGGCCCGAATTTATCGCGCTACTCAACGGTTTGCCAGAAGGAACGGCTGTATCTCAATTAGTGGAGATACGGTCTTGGAAACCCTCAAAAAACGATAGTAGCGAGTACAAGGCCAAAATGAGACGGCTACAGAGCAAATATAGATTAGATGGAAAGGAGGGAGATGAATAGATGGCAGATGGAAAAATTGTAATTGACGTCCAGGTTAACGGACGAAAACTTACAGAGCTATCTGATGCCTTGAAGCGTTTAGAGTCCGAAGCCCGTAGATCTGGCCAAGGTGTCAAAAGTGCAGGCGACGGTATCCAGGCTACTGGTGACAAGGCTTTAAGAGCCGGACAAGGTTTTAAACGCGCTGGTGACCGTATGGCCGAGGGTGCGAAGTTGTCGGAAACCTCTAGTAACGGCTTTCGTCGCGCTGGTGAGAAGATCAAAGAAAGCTCTGATTTAGCTGGGCGCTCCGGTTCTGGTTTTAAACAAGCCGGGGAGAAAGTCAAAGAAAGTTCTGATCTCGCCCAAAGGTCTGGCGATGGCTTCAAGCAAGCTGCAGAAAAAGTAAAAGCATCTGGCAACGAAGCCAAGACAGGCGGAGAGGGCTTTAAGTCAGCAAGTTTTAAAATCAAAGAAGCCGGTGCGCTTTCTAAGTCTGGCGGTGATGCTTTTAAACAGGCAGCCGAAAAAGTTAGGGAAGCTGGCACGATCAGCAAAACCGGCGGGAATGGTTTTAAGGTAAGCGCCGATCTAGTACATAGAGCTGGGCAAGTCGCATCTCAAAGCGGGGGCGGTTTTGTCAAACTGAAAGACATCATCAAAACGACAGGCGACCAAGCTGAAAGGAGCGCGTCAAAATTTGACAAGATCAAAGACGCAATCAAGAACTTCTCGGTCGGTGCGGTGGCCTTTAAAGCTGTCAGCTCAGCCATGAATCTTGTAAGCCAGTCAATGGACAAGGCTATTGACCGCTTTGATACCTTGCAACGCTTCCCGAAAGTCATGAAATCGCTGGGGCACTCGTCAAAAGATGTAGCATCATCTACCAAGCTACTTGCTGAGGGTATCGAGGGCTTACCAACTTCTCTTGATACGGTCGTAGCTACGACTCAAAAGCTAACCTCAATGACTGGGAACCTTAAACAGTCTACGAAGTTAACAATCGCCCTAAACAATGCCTTTCTTGCTTCTGGTGCATCAACGGATGAAGCAAGCCGTGGTTTAACGCAGTATACTCAGATGTTATCATCTGGTAAGGTTGACTTGCAATCTTGGAAGACTTTGCAAGAGACCATGTCTTACGCCTTGCAAAAGACAGCAGAATCTTTTGGTTATGCAGGGGCATCGGCACAGAATGACCTTTACAAGGCTTTACAAGATGGAAAGATAACTTTTAGTGATTTTAGTAAGCGTCTGATTGAGCTGAATAAAGGAGTTAACGGCTTTGCTGAGATGGCGAAGAAAAACTCTGAGGGTATCAAGACATCATTTAATAATATTGTCTTGGCCGTGGCAAAAGGGATCGCAAATATCATTACTGAGTTTGACAACTTGAGTAAGGCTGTCACTGGTAAGAGTATTGCCAAACACTTGGACAGTATCAAAGAAGCTATTAATAACACCTTTAACATTATTATTAATGTCATTCGCGGTGCCACTCCAATTGTTAAGGGACTAGTGAGTGTATTAGGCTTTCTTAAACCCGTTTTAGACCCGCTTATCTCAATATTCGCTGGTGTCGCAGGAGCAGTCTTGCTCTTTAAAGGGGCGATGCTGGGACTGTCTATTATCAAAGGTATCGGTAGCCTAATTGGTACGCTTATCACTTCCCTTGTATCCTTAACCAGTACCTCACTTGTAGCCACGGGTGCTACTACTGGACTCGCTGGGGCTTTGGCAGCTCTATCATCTGGTGGAGTCTTTATCGTCGTTGGTGCTATCGCTGGTCTGGTGTCATGGTTGACGCAAGAAAGCGAAGAAACCAAAAAAGCGAAAGAGAAAGCAAAAGAATTCCAGCAATCCCTCGATGATCTACACGAAAGTATCAACAAAGGCAATGAAGCCTATAAGGATCGCAGAAATGAGATCCAAGCTACAGCCGAGGACAACGAGCGATTAGTCAAGAAGATCGACGAACTGAACGCGGTTGAAAACAAGACTGCCGCTCAGAAGAAAGAGCTTGCGTCGGCAGCAGAAACCCTCAACTCACGTATCGAGGGCTTGAATATCCAGTACGACAAGGCCACAGGCACAATCAATATGACCACGGACGCGATCCGGAAGCAGATTGAAATTGCCAAGGCATCGGCTGAGATTGAAGCTGCAAACGAGCGAATGGTAGAGAATGCCAAGAAGCGCCTTGAAATCAAGGACAAGATGAAGGAGCTTGAAAAGGAATATCAAGGCCTACTCGACAAAACTGAGAAGATAGAAGATTTCGGCTTCGCTGGTGGGCAACTTCGCGACAATATCAAGACAGAAGCTAAGAAGAAATACAACGAAGAAGTCAAGAAGCTCCAGGACGATATCAAGAAAACCGAGGACTCTGACAACGAATTAACGAATACGATCGTTAAGAACAATGAAGCCAAGGCCAAGTCTACAGAAGATGCGAATGGTCGCGTGATCTACTCATTGCAGACCATGAACGAGGAGCAGAAGAAAGCTGTAGAGATGATGCAACAAGAGTTTGCTAATCTCAAAGGTGAAGTTCAAAACGCATTCCAGGCTATCGAGCAACAGACAGCCTTATCTGCAGATCAAATGACCGCTAACTTGCAGAAAAACATCGACGCGGTTGATAAGTGGTCGCAAAACCTTGAAACACTCGCTAAACGTGGACTAGACCAAGGTCTTATCGAGCAAATGCGCCAGGCTGGTCCTAAAATGGCCAACCAAACGCAGGCCCTTGTAGATGCGTCCGATGAGCAGTTAGGACGACTCAACGGTAAATGGACCGAGGCAGGAGATAAAGCCAAGGAAGGCTTCCTCCGTGGTATTCGGGCAACTGGTCAAGAGTTACCACCCGAAATCGAGAGCATGGTGACTGCTATCGGTGATGAGTTTAGAAGCGCTCTCGCTGATGCAGGCTTTGAAGTCAAAGGCCGTGAAGTACCTCAGAAAATTAGTGAGGGTATGCGGTCTGGTAAAGGCGATGTCCAACAGGCAGCGTCCGAAGTCACAGAGGCATCTAAGCAAGCCTTTAACAACTTACCAACAGAAGCCAAGTACAGCGGATCACAGGTAAGTGGTCAGTATGCTCAAGGTATCACAGAGAACCAAGCATCGGCACAAGGAGCAGTAGAGGGCCTTAAAAACGCATCTCTAGGTGTTTTGGCTAATTTGTTCGGTGAGGGTCAAGCAAAAGGTGCTGAACTTGGCGCTGGTGTCGGAGATGGTGTATTGAGCCGGTCCGATGTCGTGCAAGGTGCAGCTAACACCCTCAAGTCAAACGCTACTGCTACGATGGCTGGCATGGCTACAGATGGACAGGCTAAAGGTTCAGAGTTTGGATCTGGTATTGCGATTGGTATCGGTGTAGGCCAGCAGGTTGCTGTTGGTGCAGCGTCTGCGATGAACCTTGCTATTTCTGCTCAATTCCTCGCGATGTCGATGAATGGCCAGCAGTACGGTTCGCAATTCGGAACTGGTATCGGTGGTGGTATCAATTCGTCGCAAGGTATTGCTACCGGTGCGTCTAATGCAATGAAGATGATGATTAATGCATCTGTTAGATCATTAGGCCACGACGGTAGAAATGCCGGATCACAATTTGGTACTGGTGTTACTAGCGGTGTAGCGAGTCACAACGGAGCAGTGTTTAACGCGTCTAGCAACCTTAAAGCGTCAGCACATAACGGTATGTCCGGCGGATACAACGGCGGATATAATGCCGGTATGTCTATTGGCGAGGGTATGATGGGCGGTATCTACGCGATGGCTGGAGCAGTTGCATCAGCAGCATCAAGCATTGCATTCGGAGCTGTGGCAGCAGCTCGGTCTGCTTTGGCTATTAACTCGCCGTCTAAGGTATTCAGAGATCAAGTCGGACGCGCTATCCCGGAAGGTATGGCAGTAGGTATTGAGAAGTACAGCTACTATGTAGACGACTCAATGACCGACCTCGCGAACAAGACAGTAGAGTCTGGTAAGAAATATACAGACGGCTTTGGCTTTAACTTGCCAGGGCGCGGTGATCTTGTAAGTGGTCTGACTGATACACTAGCTACACGCTTTGGATTTGCGGGCGGTGGAAACTCAAGCTCAAATGTTACCAACAACTACACACTTAACGCAAACGGCACGGCTAATGATAATTTCTTTAGTCCGGAGAATATGCGCAGGCTCTTGCGTGAGCTTGCTTACTATACAAATTTGGAAGGAGGTAGAATGGCATAATGGGAAGTTTTGCATTTAACGGAGTATCAAGCACTACTCACGGTCTACGAGTGACCAGCGACTATATTATTAGTTCGACTGGTAACGACGTGGAAACAGTAGCGGTCCCTGGACGCGATGGGGATCTATTGATCTCAAAGAACCGTCTTAAATCGGTTACTATCGAACTGCCTTGTACCGTCCTTTCTAACCGTAAGCTCACAGATGCAGAAAGTGATATCAGTAACTGGCTAAATGTTGACGGTTATAAAGATTTGACTCTATCCTGGGACCCAGATTTTATCTACCGTTCAGCATTTATTGAGACTTTTGAAGTGTCTAGCCTTATGCGACAGTTTGGCAAAGTCAAGCTAAACTTTTTGACCTATCCAGTCAAATTTTACAAGCAAGGGCGCACAAGCCAAACACTTTCAAACGGTGCTACAGTCAACGGCCTGGGCAACGTCAACGCAAAACCGATCATCACACTAGTGGGGTCTGGTGATTGTACGCTTACGATTAATGGTCGCAAAACCAAGTTAAAGGCTGTACAGAATAGGATCACTCTGGATATGCAAGCAAACCAGGTATACTCTGGCAACTTGCAAGCCTGGGATAAAGTCGTTCGAAGTCCACAATTTCAAATGCCTTACTTGGACGCCGGCAGAAATTTGATAAGCTGGGACGGGAATTTTACTGTTACCATGACACCAAACTGGGGGGTTAAGCTATGAGGCCTATACTATACAACGCAAACGAAACAGCGTTTGAAACCTACGGTTTGGGAGAAATTGACGCTACAAAGGCGCAAGTCACAAGGGAACGTAACGGGAACTATACTCTTTACATCGAGTACCCGGCTAGTGGCCTGCTTGCAGGTACGTTTAAAAACGATATGCGGATCAAGTCTGATGCTGGTTTACGAACCAAAAATCAGACTTTTTTTATCTCGCGTATCTCCAAAGACAGCACAGGTATCTTAAAGATCTATGCCAAACATATCAGCCACTTGACCGAAAAGATGGCTATTAGGAATAATACCAACGCTACAGGGACAGCTCAGTCGGCCTTGGCTATCTGGGCTTTAAATGCCCTGGGCGGTATTCGCTTTGATACATGGTCCGATATTGATCTAACCTCAAAGACAAGCTGGAATATCGCAGACTTTAAGACGGCGCGTGATGCCCTGGGCGGTGTCAAAGGCTCAATCCTTGATGTTTGGGGTGGTGAATATGAGTTTGATAATACTGTTATCAGACTGCATAAACAACTAGGACGTAAAAGCCCTATTGTCCTGGAATATGGTCGCAATATCCTGCGAGCAGAAGACGACCAGGATATTGAGGGTGCTTATACCAGCGTCTATCCTTACGCTACCTACACCCCGGAAAATCAAGGAACTGGTGAGGGTGGAGCGACTAGTCAACAAGTAACAGTTGAGCTACCCGAGAAGTATGTAGACGGTCCTTATATTGGCTTGTATAATGAGCGACGGGTTTTGATCGTTGATTTTTCCTCTAACTTTAAAGACAAGGAAGTACCAACGATTGACAAATTGCGCAGACTTGCTAAAGAATACGCAATTAATAACCGTCTAGGACTCCCCAAAATCAATACTAAAATCGAGTATGTGGACTTATCAAAAACGCTTGATTATAAACTTACCCAGATTTTAGAAGAAGCTGAACTTTGTGACATCGTACCCGTCTATTATCCTCAGATCGGGCTTACCAGTGAAGATGCCAAGTTGACAACCATCGTCTATGATGTACTGCTAGAGCAGAATGACAGTGTCGAGGTCGGAGTTATCGGTGATGGCTTTAAATCTTCCATGACTAGCAACCTATCCGGTAAGATTGACGACCTGGCCAGCAATCAACAACGGCTGGTAAACACCTTGCCAGATTATCTCTTGAATGCTCAAGGAAATAAAGTCTGGTACAGTCGCCCAGATAATAACGAGCATAAAGTCGGTGATATCTGGTTTGAAAAGAACGGTCTATATGACCGAATGTATGTCTGGAACGGATCTCAGTGGGAGAAACGGATCGACACAGAGGATATTGACAAGGTCAAGAAAGAGGTTGATAAACAGATCTCGGACGCTCAAGCCTCAACAAACCAAGCAATCGCGCAAGCCGACGCAAAGGCAGAAGAAGCCCTAAAGAAAGCCGGAACGTTACCAGACACTAGCAAGCTATCTGACCAGATCAAACAACAGATCTTGAACAGCCCGGACTTGCAAAACAAAGTCACGGAAGGTGTAAAGAGCGTTGACGGTGACACGATTTATAGTAAGATTGTGTCCAAAGTGACTCAACAATTCGCAACCGTGGGCCAGTTTGACGCTTTGGATCGGGTCCAAAACGATCAAGGGCGCGATCTTCTTAATCTGTCCAAACAGATCACGGCTCAAACATTGGAATATAACAAGCTCACGGAATCTAATAAGATGTACGAGCGTATTCTTGGCAAGAGCGAAAGCGAAGCCCCGGACAAATTGTCTCGATTGGTTATGTCCAGTGATATCTTTCAGACGGAAGTCGGGAAGTACGTCACTAGTGACAATAATTTGATTGTTAACTCAGAGACGATGGACCAGCACGTTCTCGTAAACGAAAATCGGCCCGGTGTCAATGTATCTGTCAGCGATGGAGTCTTTACGATCAAAGCACAGGGCACAACGTCTTATAACTGGTCCGGATTTACGCTTCCGATTTACGTTCGCAAGATTTATCGGGGTGAAACATATTCTGTCGGTTTTAAATATCGTATTCGTGGTGCGCTTGATCATGACTTTAACGTCATTATTAAAAACCACGTTCTAAATCGTGCAGCGTTCGTGGCCACGGCCGGGCGTTCAAATACTCCCGTTTCTGATGAGTGGAAAGAATTTCAAGGGACGTTTTATATGTCCTCAGATTTTGAGTTCGGCAATCACAGGAACTTACCATTTTATGTGTATGTTATCAAAAACGGCTGGGTAGAAATTAAAGAAATTATGCTCGTCCGCGGTTCGCGCACTGGGCCTTACAAGCCAAGTCAGTTTGACGACGCGTTTAAGGAAACAAAGGCTCTCGGAACTCGTATCGGCTCGGTGTCTGACAAAACCGATGAAGCGAAGCAGATCGCGCTCACAGCTCAAGCACGCGCAGGAAGTGCACAATCGAAAGCCGAAAGTGTGCAAGCAATAGCGGAGGGAGCTGAAAGCAGGGCAAATACAGCAATAACAAGCGCCACGAACGCACGAACGAAAGCCGATAGCGCGCAAGCTAAAGCGGAAAGCGCGCAAGCTAAAGCAGAGGACGCGCAAACAAGAGCTGCACAAGTCGCTGAACAAGCTAGACTAGCCCAACAGACCGCAGAAGCTACACGGACGCAAGTCACACAGTTGGCCGGAACGTATTCAATCAAGAATATCAATAACGCGGGGGATATATTGGGCCAACTCAACCTCAACAAAGATGGATCGATCAAGCTGAATGAAGCTCTTATCGCAATTGGTGAGAAAACCTATGTAAAAGATGGGGTTATTAAAAAAGCTATGATCGGGAATGGCCAGATCGGCACGGCTCACATTGGAGAGATTGACGCAAACATAGCGAGACTTATTAATATATCGGCCAAAAATATTGTATCTGACGGGCTGACCGCGAATATAATTCGTGGTGGTGTCTTGGCTTCAAAGAATGGAAAGTTAAAATTTGACCTTGACAATAGCGCGTTAGAATCGACATCGGACGAATCAGTCGTAAAAAGAATCGGCACGGGAGCTAATTTTCCAACTCAATTTTTGAAATTCAGCAAAGGTTGGGTACAAGGTCGCTCACAACCAGTTGGTATGACAATTCTGGGATCGAACCGATACGGAGACGGCCGGTCTGAAGATGGAAATAGTGGTGGCTTTACTGGTATTCGAATCTGGAGTGGATCAAATTATGAAGGCTACGCAGACTCGGTCGACGTTGTGGGAGATGAAATTGTTTTGTGTGATTCTCCTTTTCAAAACCGCAATGGGTGGCTTATGAAAACGACTTATTCGGACACGTCGTTGTTTGCTATAACAAACAAGAGAAATTCGCGGATTTACGCCGGAGACTTTCTGTTTGAAAAAGCTGGCGGAGGAAACGCAAGTTTACGCCAGATTCTTTGGCAAATCGGGGATAATATTGCTCAGTTATATAAGTTCCGCGCACAAAATAACGAAGGGACTCCCGGTTGGAATGACACTAACAAATGGGGGTGGAGTTAACATGGACACAGTAAATAAAATTATAAATGAGATCTCGCAAAATCTCGCAAATGCTATCGTTGAAGCTACAAAATATACAGTCTTATACGAGGAAGCGAATGAAGAAAACAAGCGCGTAAATGAGCTACTAGCTAAGTTTAACGACGTTTTAGATAGCGATCAAGCACTCAAAGAGTTGTTTGATGAAACAGCTCAGAAATTAGAAGAACAAAAGGACAAAACACATGGAATTTAAAATCATTAACAAGTATCTACAAGAAGAAGGACGCACATTTGTATCAATCCGGTCAGCTAACCCTTACACAGCTTTTGAACGCGTTTTGATCGGTGACCGTACCAGCGAATCAGATGAAGTGCTGATCCAAGCTGTACTTGGTCAAGTCGTGACCGAATTAAACCCGGCTGAGGGTGTGAAGAAGTTACAAGAGGACTTGCACACGCAAGCCCAAGAATACGAAGCTAAACTCGCCAAAAAAGACGAAGAAATTCAGAAAGTCAAAGATGTCGCTGAGTGGAGCGTACTTGCTCGAGTGACTGACGTGGACAACCCACTCGATCCTACAGTATTCAAGCGTGGCCTTGAGTTAGTGGATCTTGGGAAAGTTGGCACAACATATCCAGCACAAGCGATCTTTGCCCTTGAGGACCCGAACCACGTCGAGAAATTTAGCGAAGGCAAGCGCGTTATGGTCCAAGTGACAGAACCATTTACCTATAATGGCGAAACACTTGACCAGCTCGAATCATTGCACCAAAACGGCAAGATCGGTATCTGGAAATGGACAGAGCCAAAAGCGGACGAGCCAAAACCGGCAGGAGAGCTTGAAACTCAACCAGTCCAGTAAGCGAGTAGCTTGACAGGAGGGAGGGTGATTAATGGATCAAAAACCAGACGGAATTTTTGGGATTATTGAAATAGTCCGTGATTTCTACGATCACGGGATTGATGAACACATGATCGTGTTTGTCTTGATGGTTGTTGTTGCTTTGGATATCGTTTTAGGGGTATCCAGAGCATGGGCTTATCATGAGTTTTCAAGCCGAAAATGGCGGAAAGGGCTAGTCAGTCATACAGCTATGATTTTAATTGTTGCAGTTGGCTATCCGTTCGCGTTATACATGAATCTTGGACCCGTGATTGATACCTTTATCGTTGCGATGATGGCAGCATACGGCTCAAGTATTTTGGCCAGTCTTTCGGCGCTGGGGGTAGAAATTCCCGGCCTCGATCACTTTATTAAGCAAAATATCGATCATGAAAAATTTCAACTCAAGGACGGCTTGAAAGAGCCTAAAAAATTGATAAAGAAGAAAGAGGACAAATAGCATGAATCAAATCACAAGCATTATCACATCATCAGCAATGAGCATTTTAGTGGTATTAACAGGGATCGTGGTACAAGCAATTAAAAAATACTTGCTCATGCGCGGTGGCAAAAAAGCGATTGAGATCGTTGAGATCTTGGCTAAAAACGCAGTAAACGCTACAGAGCAGGTCGCTGATAAATTGGATATTCACGGCAAGGATAAACTCGAGCACGCTAAAACTAGCTTGATCGAGGGTCTTGAATCTCAAAATATCCACTTGACGAATCAAGAACTCAATACCTTTATCGAGGCAGCAGTTAAACGCGCCAACGAAGAGTGGAAGAAATAGGAGACAGAAAATGAGTGTACAACAATCAATTGTAACCGGTTTTACTAGTCGTCGTGGGCTGATTACCTATTCAATGTTCGGAAGCCGTAACGGTTCAGATGGTACCGGTGACTGTTCGGGTATCATGTCGCAAGTTTTGAAAGAAGCTGGGATCAATATCATCGGCTTACCATCAACGGTAACCCTTGGGCAACAGCTCGCAAACAACGGCTTCTACCGCGTAAGTATCAATCAAGACTGGGACGCACAACCGGCAGATATTATCCTTATGAGCTGGGGTGCTGATATGTCAAGTTCAGGCGGTGCTGGTGGCCACGTCGGAGCAATGATCGACGATACATACTTCATCTCTTGCGATTACTCAACGCAAGGCGCACCCGGTCAAGCTATTAATACTTACCCTTGGAACGATTACTATAGCTGGAATAAACCAGCTTATATTGAGGTTTGGCGATACGCTGACACGGCACCGCAGACCAACAACCAAGCAAACACAGCCGTACAACCAAAGGACAAGGCCTTTTACCAAGCGAACGAGGTTAAGTATGTCAACGGTATCTATCAAATCAAGTGCGACTATCTCGCACCCGTAGGTTTTGATTGGACCGAGAACGGGATCCCTGTATCGCTGGTAAACTGGGTTGACGAAAATGGCAACAACTTACCAGACGGCGCTGATAAAGACTTTAAATCTGGAATGTATTTCAGCTTTGAAGTTGACGAAGCCCATATCGCGGACACTGGCAAGGGTGGCTATTACGGCGGTTACTATTGGCGCTTGTTTGAGTTTGGACAATTCGGACCAGTTTGGCTGTCGTGCTGGGACAAAGACGATTTAGTAAATTATTACGAGTAAAGGGGTGATTGAATGAATCGCTCAAACTGTACGAATTTAAAGCAGTTTGAGGGTGGCCGGGTCGTAAAGCAAGGCGACTCGGCTTCCCTTTTTGGTTTTGCATTATATGACGAAAACTGGGTACCGATTGACCTTGACGGGCAAGAAGCTACAATCCACTTTGTCAGCAAGAAAGGCAAAGCGTCCTTTAATGCGACTGTCCAAGGCTCAAAAGTATCGTTTAAGATTCCCAAGGTGCTACCAGTCGAGAGCTATCTCGTCGAGGTTGATTGTGCCGGGTACGTATTCCCTAGCGATCAGAGCGTCCGCGTTGACGTGGTCCAGTCCGCGGAGGAATACCAAACGGCAGAAATGGTCGAGCTTGGCAAGGTCAGCTTGCGCGATGAGATCGCAAACTATCTTGCTGGCCGCACTGTACAAGCGTACAATGACGGCCCACTAGTCGCACGGATCGAAGCACTCGAAGCACGGCCACAAGCTACAACGGTTGATCTAGGGCCGTTAGAAAGTCGAGTACAATCGTTGGCCCTACAAGTCCGAGCGCTGGAAAATAAACCAGCTCCAACGGTCCAACCGCTCGATTTAGGACCACTAGAGAAGCGCGTGAAGGCCTTGGAAGATAGACCGGCGCCAACAGCTCCAGCGGTTGACTTTAGCGCGTATATGACCTCAGATATGGCTTATCAGACGTTTGCGACGTATACAACATTACAAGCTCAAATGACTAATAACATTAAAAACAAGCACCTCGAGCTAGGCCTTGACGCACTTATTGACGAAAAGCTCCGGAATGGTGGGGATAACTTTCTTACTAGCCACCAAGCCAGCACAGCTTACGTTTCAAAGGAAGTATTCCAAAACTTGCTGAAACGGGTAGAAGTACTCGAGGCCGTTCCTATATAATGCACTTTACCCCTCCTTTTTGGAGGGGTTTTTATTTTGCCTGAAACTAGTTACAGAATTAAAATCTTCAATTATTTTTATAAAAATACTTGACGTACAGCAAGTATGGTGATATAATTCAACCAAGATAAAGAAAGGGAGATCAAGAAGATCTCAGGTAAGATGAAATGACAAAAGTAAACGCAAGCATTAAAAAAGTAGCAAACAAAATCGCTTGGCAAGTTGGCTGGGACGGCATGGAAGCGATCGTGTATAAAAGCGGTCGCGTAGAAGCAAGAGAAATTGGTAGCTTTGGCAACGATGAAGAAAATATCGTTTACGTCATTTCACTTGAAAAAAGCTATTGGCGCGACGGCTTAGAAAATGCAGAATTTGAATTTCCACTTGATATTGATAATAGCTCGAACTGGTGCGACGCTGACGTTAACGATTTCGCTGAATACCTAATTGAAACTGAATTAAGTTACGCTACAGATCGCCACAACGGCGAATATCTTGAATGGAACTAAGATTAAAATAAAGAAAAGAGGAAAACAAAATGAAAAACATTATAATGAAAGTAGATCACATAAGCGAAACGTTCGAGATCCTGTCTGCAGAACAAGCACTTGACGAGATCGTATTCAATGGTCTTGAATTAGAACCTATTATTTTTAGTACAATCTTTGACGGGTTTGTAAAATATGAAACCAATGAGGGAGATATTGTTTACGAAGTCTTTCGCGGTAACTACGCTTATCAATTCGAGGAAGTCGAAAAAAGAATAAAAACCCTTGAAGAATGCGGATACTTAGACATGGCAGAATAAAAGCTTTTATTTTTTTAGCTATATTGCTTGCTGTAAAGTAAGCAATATAGTATACTGTAACCAAGATAAAGAAAGAGGTAGACAAAAATGGCATACGGAAAAAGTAAATATAACGCGTACAGAAAACGCAGTTTTAATCGTAGCGACAAACAACGCAGAGAGTACGCTCAAGCAATGGACGAATTGGAACAAGCATTTGACGAACTAGACGGCTGGTCTTTATCAAGTATGAAAGACAGCGCATATAAAGATTTCGGCAAGTATGAAATCCGATTATCTAACCATTCTGCAGATAATCAATATCATGATTTAGAAAATGGCCACTTGATTGTTAACGTGAAAGCGAGTAAACTTAATTTTGTAGATATTATAAAAAATCATTTAGACAAAATAATTGAAAAAGTTGAGAGTCTTGATCTTGATAAATACAGATTTATCAACGCTACAAGTCTAGACTATGAAATGAAATGTTACTACAAAGGTTTTAAAACTAAAAAAGATGTTATTTAAGGAGATTTAAAATGATTATTAACACTGAGAGGGTCAAAATGGTCTTGATGAATAAGGCTATTTCTGGCTATGCACTTTGGCAATCTACTGGAGTACCACAGTCCGGGATTTCTCGACTACGGTCCGGAAAAAAACGGTTTGAAGATTTGACCGTAGAGACCCTTGAAAAGATTCAAAGATGGATCAATGATGGGCATTATACATTTAGTTACGATTATAGCGATCTACTTGATGAACTTACCGCTGACATCGAAGAAGGCCTAACTGATGAATACCTCTATGTTGTGCGAGGCGAATACAATGAGGTCATGGAAAAGCGCATGATCATTGATTATTATTATAGTCCAGATGAAATTGAAGAGGGAGATCTTGCTGAGAAGATGCTGACCGCTGCAGTCGTGGAAGAAATGGAAAGGGATAGCAGTATATTTTAAAATGTGATATAATATAAGTGATAATCGAATACTATCACCTTGCTTAAAACCACCAACGGCAATTGGTGGTTTTTGTGTTTATAACGGCAATTTTTAAAAATGTCTATTTAAATGAAAATTAATAAATTTACTTTCCTTGTTTGAAATGTTGGTGGTCTTATTGATCATCAGTGTGCTCTTATTGCTCTTTGTGCCGAATTTGACCAAGCAAAAAGACTCCGTGAAAGAGACAGGAAATGCAGCGGTTGTGAAGGTGGTCGAAAGTCAGGCTGAATTGTACGAGCTCAATCATACCAATGACCAAGCCACTCTAGCAAAACTGATTGCTGATGGAAATATTACCAACAAACAAGCAGAATCCTACCGTTCCTATTATGCGAAAAATAGTGGAGAAACTCGTGCGGTTGCAGATTAAGGCCTTCACTTTGGTGGAGACCCTTCTGACCTTGATGATCGTCAGTTTTATCTATCTGGGCTTATCGGGATCGATCAAGACGAGCTTTCAGCAGGTGGAAGAAAAAGTATTTTTTGCAGAGTTTGAACACCTCTATCAAGAAAGCCAGAAAATAGCGCTGGCAAGGCAAACGGAATTGGATGTTGAAGTGACTGCAAGGAAGATTCAAACGCCTTATCAGACGGTGGAGATTCCTGATTCTGTCATTTTGCAAGATCCTAAAACTATTCGTTTAGACCGTGCAGGTGGCAATTCATCCCTGGCCAATGTTCACTTTCAGACACAGAGAGGAGTGGTGACCTATCAACTGTCGCTTGGAAATGGGAAAATTAAAAAAAGCATCCGTTCCCGCTAGTATTCTCATAGAATCCTTAGTTGCCTTGAGTTTATTTGCCATGATTACGACCTTATTGTTAGGGGAGATCCGGCGTTCGCGCAAGGAGCGACTAGCGGATTTCAAAGAGGTAGAGGTCTTATCTGTCGCTCAAATGGCGCTTCAGACAGGGCAAAATCATCTGGAGGCCAATGGTATTCAGGTTCAAGTCGAAAAAGATGCCGATCAACTCACGGTCTATCATCAAGGAAAGGTGGTACTGCATGTGGAATAAAGGAAAGGTCAAGGCCTTTACCCTTCTCGAAGCCTTGGTCGCTCTCTTGGTGCTCAGTGGGGGTGTGTTGGTCTTTCAAGGCTTGACCAAGCTCCTGCATGCTGAATTGGACTACCAGGCGCATCAAAAGCAGGAAGAATGGATACTTTTTCAGCAACAATTGCAGGTGGAATTGGACCGGAGTCATTTTGAAAAAGTAGCGGACAATCATATCTACTTGGTTCAGGATCAAAAACCAATTGCTATTGGCCAATCTAAAGGAGATGATATCCGAAAAACAGATGATAAGGGCAGAGGCTATCAGCCTATGATTTCAGGGGTTCGCTCTAGCCAAATTTGGCAGGAGGGAGAGCTCCTTCATCTGCGGTTGAATTTTGAAGAAGGTCTAGAAAGGGAGTATGTCTACCATGTGGTACCAGCGATACAAAATGAAAAAAGTTAAGGCTGGTGTCTTGCTTTACGCTCTCTTGATGGCAGCGATTTTTAGTCTCTTGCTTCAGTTTTACCTGCACCGTCAGGTTGCGGAGAGACGAATCTTAAAGACGAGTCAAGAGCGTCTTCGGGCCTATGCTTTGGTGCAATTGGCTCTTGAAAAGAGAAAGAGTGATGAGAAGACATCAGAGATTCATTTAAAGTCTGGAACAGTTCAGCTAAAGAAGGATACTGGTTTTCTTCATGCCCAAGCTGAGATGGATGGCGAAAGCTATGAGTTTGTCCTTCCTGTGAGAGAAGAAAAGGAAAGCAAGAAGAGCCAAAAAGAAAAGAAGACACGGAAAGATAAGGCGAAGGCAGGGAGCGAAACGCCTTCTGAAGAGACGCCAAACGAGATCAAGGAACCATCAGAAAATAGCGAAAAAGACTAATTTTTGGTATGATAGGGTGCGGAGGAAATCATGAATTTCGAAAAAATTGAACAAGCTTATACCTATCTATTAGAAAACACTCAAAGTATTCAAAATGAATTGTCGACCAACTTTTATGACGCCTTGATTGAACAAAATGCCATGTATTTGGATGGCAAGACTGATTTAGACATTGTTAAAAACAATAGCAAAAAATTAAAAGAACTAGGTTTAAGTAAGGAAGAATGGCGCAGAGCCTACCAATTCCTTTTTATGAAAGCTGCTCAGACAGAACCTTTACAAGCGAATCACCAGTTCACACCAGATGCGATTGGTTTTATCATTACATTTTTGATCGATCAGTTGGCTAAAAGCGACCAACTGGATGTCTTAGAAGTGGGAAGTGGAACCGGAAATCTCGCTGAGACCATTGTCAACAATAGCCGCCTCACGATTGATTACTTAGGATTGGAAGTAGATGATCTCTTGATTGACCTATCTGCTAGTATCGCAGATGTGATGGAGTCTAGCGTTGTCTTTGCACAAGGCGACGCGGTGCGTCCACAAGTGTTGAAAGAAAGTGACTTGATCGTTAGCGACTTACCGATTGGCTATTATCCAGATGATGCGATTGCACAGCGCTATCAGGTGGCGAGCTCCGAAGGCCATACCTATGCCCATCACCTCATGATGGAACAGGCTCTGAAATATCTGAAACCTCAAGGAGTTGCCATCTTTTTAGCTCCAAATAACCTCTTGACAAGCCCTCAGAGTGATCTGTTGAAAGCTTGGCTAACAGACAAGGCCCAACTCCTTGCCATGCTGACCTTGCCAGAATCTCTTTTTTCAAATCCAGCCTATGCTAAGACGATTTTCGTCCTACGAAAACAAGAAGAAGAGTCTGTTCAGCCCTTTGTCTATCCGTTTACCGATCTCCAGGATCAAGACCAGGTGGTTCACTTTATGGAAAGTTTCCAAAACTGGTTAAAGGATAGTGAAATTTGATCAAAGATCTGATATAATAGAGGATGTGAAAACGCTTAATGAGGTGAATATATGTCGAAAACAATTTCTATTAATGCAGGAAGCTCTAGTTTGAAATGGCAATTGTACCAAATGCCAGAGGAAACTGTTCTTGCAAAAGGGTTGATTGAACGGATCGGTTTGAAGGATTCTATTTCAACTGTTAAATTTGATGGACGCTCTGAAAAACAAGTATTAGATATCCAGGACCATACACAAGCTGTAAAAATTTTGTTGGATGATTTGATTCGCTTTGATATTATCAAATCCTACGATGAGATTACAGGTGTGGGCCACCGCGTCGTTGCTGGTGGAGAATACTTCAAGGATTCTGCCTTGGTAGATGACGAAGTCCTTCGAAAAGTAGAAGAATTGTCTTTGTTAGCACCTCTTCATAATCCTGCAAATGCAGCTGGAATTCGTGCCTTTAGAGAGATTTGTCCAAATATTACCAGTGTTGTGGTATTTGATACTTCTTTCCATACAACTATGCCGGAAAAAGCTTATCGTTACCCTCTTCCAACCAAATATTACACAGAAAATAAGGTCCGTAAGTACGGTGCTCATGGAACCAGTCACCAGTATGTGGCTGGGGAAGCTGCTAAACTTCTTGGAAAACCATTAGAAGAATTGAAATTGATCACCTGCCACGTTGGAAATGGTGTATCTGTTACAGCGGTTGACAAGGGAATCTCTGTCGATACCTCAATGGGCTTCACCCCTCTAGGTGGAGTCATGATGGGAACCCGTACAGGGGATCTCGATCCAGCGATTATTCCTTACTTGATGGAGCATACAGAGGATTTCAATAAGCCTGAAGATATCAGCCGTATCCTCAATCGTGAATCAGGTCTTCTGGGTGTTTCTGGATCTTCTAGTGACATGCGGGATATCCATACAGCGATGCACAATGGAGATGAAAAAGCTAAATTGGCTTACGATATCTTTATCGATCGTTTGCAAAAATACATCGGTCAATACTTGGCTGTTTTGAATGGTGCAGATGCCATCATCTTTACAGCAGGAATCGGTGAAAATGCAGTAAACGTTCGTTCTTCTATTATCAATGGAATCAGCTGGTTTGGCTGCAAGGTCGACCCTGAAAAGAACGTCTTTGGAGTTGTCGGAGACATTTCCACAGATGATTCCCGTGTGAAGGTATTGGTGATTCCAACGGATGAAGAGTTGGTGATTGCGCGTGACGTTGAACGCTTCAAAAATCAGTAAACTGAAATAAAGTGAGAAGGCTGGAGGCGAAAGCCCCAGTCTTCTTATTTTATACAAGAAAGAGGTTGTCCATTGAAAAATATACAGTCTTTTGTTCGAAAGCACCCATTATGTAAGAATGCCCTCTGGCTCCTTCTTTTTGTGCCCTTATTCTTTCTCTCACAATTTCCCCTCATCACTATGGTTTATTCCCTTCAAGAAGGAATGGATGCAAGGTGGGTCACTATCCTCACTCTTTTGGCGACAGTGGCAGTACTCTTTGTTTTTTATAGGGTCATCAAGATGAGCCCTCTGGAGAACTTAGATGTTCGGGTCATAACCTGGCCGGCTCTGGGGAGAAATTTTCTTTTTCTTCTCTTGTTGATAGCTAATAACCTGCTCGCCTATCCTTTGTTGAAACAAGAGGCAGGTGGGACGACAACAAACCAAGCGGCTCTGAATGAGTTGCAATCTCATGCTCCTTTTCTTGCTATGGGAATGGTCGTGATCCTTGTCGCTCCGATTCTAGAAGAGCTACTCTGTCGGGCCATCATCCCTCGTTTGATCTTTCGAGGGGCAGAACCGATCGGTTACCTAGCTGGTGCTCTTTTTTTTACTTACTTGCATGGACCGAGTACCCTAGGGGAATGGGTAGCTTACGGAGGCATGTCCTTGATCTTAACTTGGGTGGCTTATCGCTATAAGCGGATCGAGTATAGCATTTGCCTTCATATGACCTTGAATGCGCTGGCTTATTATTATCCGGTGGTCATACTCCTTTGTTTATTGCCAGTATGGAGAGTTTTCTTCCATGATAAATTATGATAAAATGGTAGGTACCAATGAGTTTTGATGCAGAACC
>OGKA01000455.1_pt1 | contig 45329 bp, 98 predicted proteins | sample 1572211 | NCBI WGS metagenome assembly OGKA01 (sample SAMEA2582125, study PRJEB24529) | metagenome | biome: Human gut stool | place: China | collected 2011 | reverse complement strand
GTAAAGTGCTGGGATTGATATGTGATATTTGTAGATTTTTTTGATTTGAAATTTTAGTAATCATATTTTTGATTAGAGAGTTTGTATATTAGATTGTAAAAAGGAGAGTTTGTAAAAGTAGAGGTGTATAGTGGTAGATTTGAGATGCCCAATAGAAGGTGAGGAATCCGTATAAAACCAATAAAATAAAACCTTCGGTGTATTCATAGGCTTTTTGTTGATACATTAGTTTGTAAATGTGTAAAATGTCGGAGATGAAAAAGAAGAGAGAAATTAGCAACCAGATAATGTAATATAATAACATAGTTATACAGTTTGTAAATGATGGATTGTTAATTTGTAATATTTAATTCAGCAGATTGTACTTCGTAAACACAGTCACTTTCGTCCATGTATCCGAGTGCGCTATCTGTAAGGTCTACACAATTACAACAACCATCTTTTGTTTCAAGTGTTTTCATAAAGTAATGACCCATTCCATTAATCTCGTAACGAAATACATCTCCGGGTTTCAGTGAGTAAAATTTAGCAAGAGCAGAGGGTGTGTGAATGATAAGTGTCATAGTTTGTAAATCTCCTTAGAAATGATTGTTATAAAGACCAGAAAGAATATATTCATAGAAGTCAATATTTTTCTTTAAATTTTCTATTTCAGAACTTGGAGTGTTGGGTTTCTTATTGGAATTTGTATATTTAATATTAGATTTAGAAAGAAGTTTTTCCGTAATTTCAATAGCAGTTTTCTTATCCATAATTATAATTCTATCAACCCATATATACGCTCGAATTGATTCCATTAAAGGCAGTATATGGATAGCTGTACCCGGTCTATCAATCCTCGTTTGTGCTCGAATTGATTCTACAAAGCAACTTATCTGGTTGAATGATTCTTATCTATCAATTCTCGCATACGCTCGAATTGATTCCCATAGTTGCAATTTTCCTTTGCTGTTAAAAACTCTCTATCAATTCTCGCATACGCTCGAATTGATTCGGCAAACTTGCACAAAAATGTTCAATTCTTTAGAGCGCATATAAGAACTGCTCACAAGGACTACTTCATGTGAGACTTACTCTTTGTCATATTTAACAAAGAACCTTACCGAGAGCGATACATACGTTATGCAATATAGCGAATTACTGCCGCTATCTCGATTTAGGGCGTTATAGTCCACCCAAATAGTTTTAGTGCGAAGTTCCCAGTATTTCTATGAGAGCTTATGATTCGCACCTACGCTTACTCTGTATCAGAGTTTTTAATAATTTCTTCAATATTCGGCGTTGCAATATTCAGAGCGGCATTCCAGTCTGCATTTAGACCAAAACCACATTTCTTGCAAAGAAATACAGACTGTTCAGGTCTATTATCTTCTGAAATATAACCACACTTAGAACAACGCTGAGAAGTGAATTTAGGATTGATTTTGATAATATCAATTCCATTTTCTTTTGCCTTATATTCAATCTTTGTTTGCAAATCAAAATAAGGCCAAGATTTTAGGAAAGTGCTATCTTTTGAAATTCCACTCAAATCTTCCATCTGAATAGTTTTACATTTGTATTTAACAGCCATATCTACAATGTATCTACTATATTGATGATTGATTCTGTCGCGGAAATTCGACTCTGTTTGTTTTAGTTTTTCAATTCCTTCGATACGCTTATGAACGCCGTGACCAAGTTTGCTGTCTGCACAGTGTTTAGTCTGTTTGCCGATAGAAGCACGTCTGGCAATCATCTGTTTTCTAAATTCAGAGATTTCATTGCTATCAACTTCAAAGTGTACAGGATTGTCATTAAAAGCCATTACAACGGGCTTAGCGATTCCAAGGTCGATACCCATTGTGCGTCCTTCAATGAACTTAATATCATCCTTTTCTGAATAAGAATAACCAAGATTTAGAAACCATTTTCTATTTTTGTAAACAATAGAACTTGCAGTATGAGAAAACTCGCCAGAAATAATAGAATCAATGATTTGTTTTGAAGACCAGCTACGCCCAAACATCAACTCAAATACAATCTGACCTTTCTTTACTCCAAGCAATTTCTTGTAATCATTTGAAAGTAACGATAAAGAAACGATGTATTTGTTTCCAGATTTTTCAATCTTAATACTGTTGCCATGGACTGCAATAGGAAGTGTAGATTTATAAGAGTCAATGGAACGCTTACCTTGCATTACTTCTTTTTTGTTCTGTGAGAAATGTTTGTTGACGCTTTGTAATATAGTTGCAATATTCCCGGTATTATTATACTCATACGGAACAGTACGATATATAAAATTTCTCACAGAACATCCGTAACGCCCAGTAACCTCTTCTTTGGTAGGATATGAGCCGGTCTGAACTCTTACATCATTAGACCAATTCATATCTTCCCAAAGAATTTGCGTGGCTCTGTTCGCAACCTGAACCATTTCCCTTTGAAGCTGAAACATAACTTCATTGAACTGTTTGAATTTCAATTCATTACGTTCGTCATTAAAAAGAAGCTGATAACGAGATACTTTTGTGTTCATTTTAATCACCTCTTTCATCCTAAGTTTATTATAGCACAATTTAAACCACTTGTCAACTATTTAATATAATTTTCCAGCATAATCAGCCGGAAAATAACCATAACAACCTTACTTTGTAAAAACGTGAGCTGTATTACACATAAGCATTGCACGAGTCATTAGACCAACACCACCAATTCTAGGCGTAATATCAAAGCAATGATTATATTTATCAGAGCGTAGCTCTTCTGACACATCACCATACTGTTTACCGTCAGAACCATAATTGATACCAACATCAATGATTAGCTCAGGACAAGAACCAGTATTTTCATAACCGCCAATTTTGCTACTCCATTTACCATCAATCATATTAGGAGTTAAAAAATTCATACGACCAACAGCAGTAATAACAACGTCAGAGCGTAGAATAAGTCCGTTCTTGGTATAAGTTTCAATTGTACTATTTACAGAGAAAACATTACAATGACGCTTTAGAAGCATATCAACCATTGGCTTACCAACAATATCAGATTGTCCAAAAATAAGAACATTCTTGCCATCAAGGTCATAGTCGATTGAATCAAAAATCTTCATTACACCAAGCGGAGTGCAAGGATAAAATTCAGAATTTTTGTTAAATCCATCAACGTCAGCCCAATCAGGAATCTTAATATTCTTTACATTGATATGTTCAGGAACAGGAAGTTGTAGAATAATTCCAGAGCACACATATTCAAACCCATCAACCATATAGGTATCTTGGCAATCATCAATTTCTTTCTGAATTTGCTTCTCAGTAGTATTTTCTGGAAGTTTAATAAGTTCAGCGTGAATACCTACTTCCTCAGAATCCTTTAGCTTTCCACGGATATAAGCGTTGGAAGCTAAATTATCACCAACCTGAACAATGTAAAGACACGGAATAATTTTTTCGTTCCACATACGATTGACTTTTGCTTTTGCCATATCTTTGTATTTTTGTGCAATAGACTTACAATTAACAATCATTTAAGTTGCCTCACTTTCTATTAAGTATTATAGCGCAAAATTTAACCTTTGTCAAGTATTATTTTGTAAATCAGAGCAAAGTTTTATCCATCTGCGTCGTATAGCCATTTTTGAAAATACTGTTTGTAATTTTATCACCCATAATATTAAACGGGATTAGTTCCAGTTTTCCATCTTCAAGATTATAAGAAAGCCGATTTTCTTTAACAGAATCATAGCTTGGTTCGCTATCAATAAATTTATTATAGACATCCGTTGCGATTTGACGTTCTAGCTGGCTTTTGGAAGTCTCAATTATGTTTAAATACCCTCTTTTAATCTCGTCAAATTGATGATTATCCCATAGCTTCTGAACTTTTACTTTACCGTTTTCATCAAGAACTGCAATAGGATAATTACCTTCATCATAATCATCCTGATACATCAATACATATACCATAATTATACCTCAGAATGCGTATTTGTAAACTAGATTATAGACAGGCGGTTCAATTTCGTATGCACTATCTGTTTGTTTGTCATATCTAAACCACATCTGTTTCATCTCTGGCATAGGATAGAAACCTTCATCAAACGCTTCGATAACGGCGTAGTTATAGCAATGTTCAAAAACATCCAGCTCATTATTTTTAACGGCATTGATAGCATCGTCGAGATTTGTAAAATAACCAGCAGTCCAATCAGAATCAGCCATCCAATACATCGCTTTATGAGAAACAGGAGAGCTGAAACGGGCATTCTTTTCGTCTTTGAATTCATCCATAAGGGTTACTGTATAAATCATTTTTTCAAATCCTCAATTTGTCCTGTTACGTTACTGATATACCATTTGTGTGTAAACTTATTAGTTTCAAGAGTTGCGTTATAGTTAGCTGCTTTGACCTCAAATGGTTGTTCGCCGTCTGTGTATTCACTAATGTCTTTCAACATATAATCTACCGCATCAAATTGACTACTGAAAAACATAGGAATATAGTTGAAGTTATTATCATCGTATTGTGTTACGCACCAAATTTCATTAGTCATAAATACTCACCCTTTGTAAATCAAAATCTTTAGTCTCAAATGGTTCAGTAGGCATTCTCTTATATTCCCACCATTCAGACCCATCATATTCATGACGTTCAAGCCAGAAATCCTCACCGACTACCACAAGCGAAAGTGGAATTTCTGCTCCACCATAGCCATTATCGTACTCGAAATTAGCCTTTGACTTAAACCACTCCCAAGTATTTTTTACATCAGGGTAGCTAGATGCCCAATATTCACAACGTCCAACCCAAATAACATCATCCTCTGTCTTGCCACAATCCTTTAACATATCCAAAGTTTCTTCAAGAAAATTAATCATTTACTTTTCTCCTTTTTTAACGACAATACATCTATCTGGGCCAACAAGAGAGTATCCTTTTTTCTCTCCTTTCCAGTTACATGGTGGCGCAATTTTAACCATGCAAGACGTAACTCCTACAACCGTATGCTTACTCCAATGCGCTTTTTCTTTAAATACAGTTACTAAGAGAATTTCGTCACCAATTTCAATTTCATCCTGTTTTGGGTCAACCATTTTGTAATCCTCATTTATAATTGATGTTAAAATTTGTGCAAGCACCAGTAAGAGCAATAATAAATGCAAGAGCTACTAAAAACTTACTATTCCATTCGTATGCAAGCAACAGAAAAGCACAAGTTGAAATTGCTGTACCCATAAATAAACCTCCAATTTTATTATTGATTTCTCTTTGGGTTATTTTGACCAACCTCTCTTTGCCAAATAATTTGGCATATAAATAGGCTCGTCTAACCGCTTTAGAGTGTTTTCGGCGCACTGTGTTACATCACAAAAACCTTCTGCTTGCGACCATTCATCCCATCCAGCATGATATTGGGAAATAGCTTGTAACGCAAGAATAGCACGTCTATATTTTTCCTCAATCGTCATTTGCTTCGTCCTCTACACTTTTAGAGTTAATAATAGAAAAATACCGCGTTCACTCAGGACTATTTATAGGAATCTTTTCGGTAATTTTAAGAGCCTGTTCTTCACTCTCAGCTTTAATACGAACGCCTGTAATAAGTGTAATTTGAATATCATAGTCAAACATTGTGATATCTCCTATCATGATTATTATATCATATAAAACCAGATTCGTCAAGTGTTATTTTGGAATCTTCTCGCCAAGCTCTTTATATGCCGCAATAATTTTTTCTCTAATCCTAGTTTGCTTTTCCGTATTTGCGAATTTATTTAGGCTGTCAAGTAAACTCTGTGCAAGTTCTGCTTTTTCTCCATCGCTTGTATGAATAATATAATTTAGTTTGTTAATCAGTTTCTTGCTACCAAAGTTAAAATAATCGCTGCATTCTTGGATATATTCATAACACATTTCCTGACGTGCGTTTGAAGTATCATTGTAGTCCTTATATTTTGTATCAATACCACCTTCGTCACAAAAAGCAATAAAGAAATCGGTAACAGCTTCGCCAAAAAAGATAGGTTCAGAACCACAACTATGCAAAGAACTAACAAGACGTTCACAACCATACATGAGCTGTTCTGGTGTCCACCAACTATAAACTTTGTCTCTTGTCATCTTTTAGTCCCCCGTATCCCAAAAATTCCAATGGTCAAGGCTGATTTTGTGCATTTTCGTCAGAAATAATATCTACCCAAGCGTTAAGAATTTCTCTGTAAACAGTCATATTAGGGCAGAAGTAGCCATCTTTAAACACTGGACTATCGTCATTACAGAGAATCCGCATAGCAGCAGCACATACAGCAGCAGAGCGAGAAACACCAGCAGAACAGTTGAAGCAGAACCAGTCAACCTTGTTTTTATTGTCCAAAATAAACTTCGCAATACTAATCGCTTGTTTTTCTGTAATTACACTTCCCTCTTCTGGACAGATGCAATCATCAAATTTTAGCGTAAGCGTATCAATATGGTCATAAGATTTTGAAAAATCAATATTCTCTCCGTGTGCTTCCGTAATAGAAACAAATGCAATTCTACGATTATGTGGTTCACGAATAAATTCTTCTGCATCCTGTGCAGACATAACCATGAAGTCCCAAGAACCGTTGATACCACCATTAAACATAGTTTTAATCATAATGTTTACCTCCGTTTGTTTATCTCTGTTTTCTACAAGTATTATAACACAAAAAGGATAGGTCGTCAAGACCTATCCTAAAATTTAACAGGATTATTTTTGTAATTGGTAAATATCTACGATTGAATACTCGTCATTCTTGAAAACTTTCTCGATGATTTTGTAAACATCATTCCAATTTGCGCCACCAAGACCACATCCAATACCATAAGGAATTGCAATGGTGAACTTGTTAATAAGTTTACTCTGTTCTCTAAGACTTAAAAATGCCTGAAACAGCGCCTTTAAATCTGTTTGTTGCTTATCTCTGCCATATCCTACTTGCCCAAACAGATTTGCTATATAACGTGTATACGGTAACGGCATAGTGTCGTCAGAGTTCATAGTTAATTGACATTGCCCAAGTAAAAGTTCTGGTCTATATGAAAATTCATCACATAATTCTTTATAATAGTCAAAATTTTCTGGATATTTTTGTTTCATTTGTTTTGCAATACCAGCGCCCATTGTACCCAAACAATTTACTTGATGACAGATAATGGCAGAGTCAGAAAGAAAGATGTCTTTAAATTCATGTTTTCTAATCATATCATTCACCAAGTTGTAACAGATTCGTATTTGTGCTTAGATAATAACTAGGATTACGCATAATCTTTTCATAATCATCTGCGCCCTGAAAACTATCAATGACCTGTTTCTCTTCTTCTGTCATATCATTATAGTGCTTATTACCGTAACAAGGTGGGAACCAGTTGCGTCTTTTAGATACATAAATATTGAAACGCTTCAATAGCTCTCCATTTTTCCAGACACAGTGCATCGTGCCCTTTTTATAAAATGTAACATAAAAATATTTAGTATCAATCTTTTTGTAGTTACATTCGTCTCTTGCTTTTGTGATTGCAACATTCAGATTAATATCGTCAGTTTGTCCACCATCAAGATAATTCAAAGCTTTTTGCATATCAGATAGTAATTCAACGCAGTTGTAAACATTTAGAGGGTTCTTATCCCATTTCCAATCAGAAAAAGCACCATTACAAGGAAGAATGACTTTTTTGCCAACTTTATGCGCTTTGTTTGTCTTCCATCCATTATATAAATGAATATTGCTTTCCATTTCAGGGATATATGCAAACTTAGCAGACATTTTATCAAACAGGTCAAGTATAGTTTTCTCAATGCCATCTTGTAGACCAGCGTTCATATCATTCATTAAGGTCTGAATGTTAAACATAGTAAAATCATACTCAGCGAACTTACTAATCATCGAAGAGTATTTATCCTTCAAGTTCTTTGTTAACATTCCTGTAAACTTTTCGTTGTTTAATAAAGAAGTCCAATACTTATGACGTGTTAGATTGATAAACTTATTCTTAGGAGAACAGGTATAGCCAACAGCCTCATTTCCAACTTTCAAGAAAAGGTTAGAATAATTACCGGCATCCCCAACAACGTTACGATTCAGATAAGGAAGCAGAGCATTAAATTCATCAATAAGAGCTAGACCAAGTTCCATTTCCTCATTATATTGAGCAATCAAATCTTCTAGGAAATTAGTAGTCGTCAGCTTAGAAGAGTTATCTCCCGTTGATTCTCTGTATTCTTTTGCCTTCTGGAACTTTTCGTAAATCTCACTGTGATGTTCTGGCTCTGGAATATCAATATAAATTAAAGCAACACGAACATCTGTCTGACGTTCTGCATCACTGAATCCATTATCTACAAACTGAATCTTTGCTCCAAGGTCATTCAGTGTATTCATCAGGAATTTACGCTTGTTGGAATACAGATTCAACAGGGTTTCAGCATTAAGAATGCAAAGAATTTTTCCACCATTTTCTTGTTGCATCTGAATCGCTTTCATCAAATGTTCATCGCCATTTGCAAAAGGGGGGTTCATAAGAATTAAGTCATAATGCTTCTTGCTTGCGAATGTCATAAAATCATTATGAACAATTTTTACATGGACATAAGTGGAACGCTCTTTTACTTCTTCTTTTAGTTGTTTAAGTTCTGCAATTTGTTCGTCAGTTAGGCCTTCATAGTCATCTTCTTTCCAGAGATAACGGCGATTCTGACTAATTTCATACATTTTGTTGTTAAATTCTTGAACACGCTGACCACAAAATTCATAGTTCAGAATACCACGAAGGTTAGGGTCAAATTCAATAGCGTCAACATTACAAGAAGCGTTATTATAATCTTTCTTATTAACACCTTTTTCCGCAAGAGATTCTTGGTATTTTTCATTTTTATAACAACCAAATGCTCTTAGTAAATCTCCTTTGCCAGCAGATGGTTCAAGAACTTCACGGATGGCTTGTGTATCAATCATATCAAAAAGCTGATAGGCAACAGACTTTGGAGTAGGATAAAAACCATTTTGTGCTTCTGCTGTAGAAACAAGACTATTCATAAACACCTCATATATTAAATATATTTTACAAAACTTGTATCTTTCAATCTAATAACGCACCAGCATGGTTCTTGACAACACGGACAAGTTGCGTAGGCTTTGTTGTCTTTGATTCTAATGCCATGTTCAAATTCTTCCATTTCAAAGAAGCATCCACACTTTTCACAAATAAACGAATAAGTCTTAGGTTTATTTCCCGGAATTAAAATTTTCATTTTTTCAACATTTCCTTCCCGTATTCTACTCCTTCAAGGCAATTTGAGACCATTACCCCATCAACATCCCATGTGATATAATGTAAATTATCGTTTGCAATTACTTGAAAGGCAACAATCCGCTCATCATAATAAATGCCAATAATTTTCTGATATTCTGGGTCTGTAAACAAAATCCAATAAAGCTCTCCGATTTCATCAGGCGATAAATTGCCCTCTTCGTCAGTAAACCATAGTTCGTCATCAACAACTTGGTCTACCCCTTTAAATTTTGAAATCTTTATATCAACACGATAAGGAGTGATTTCGATTTTATTAATTTCAATTCTATACTTTTTAATTTTATATGGGTCTACAATATTTGTCATCTAGGTGCACCTCCAATAAAGTTTTGACCAATTTTGTATGTTAAATTATAATATTTCTTGTAAACCACATTAACCAGCTCGTTATACTTTTTTACCGCTTCCTCATAGGTGTCTGCGAAATAATAACTTGAAGCATATTGACGCAGTTCAATAGTATACTCATTTTCTTTATCTGGGACAAAACGTCTCCAGTAGCTATCATTTTTAACGACACCAAGGGTGGGTTTACGATTTACAATAGGTTTAGTTCTACCATAGCGAAAGCCAACACAATATACCTCTTTGTCAAGTGGAACAAATTGCCAATTATAGACCATATTACACCTCACACAAGATAAAATCCACAAACTACTTTGTCGTCTGGTTTTTCTGTAGAAAAAATAAAATGAGTTAGACCGGGACGGTCGCCATGTTCAGAAGACGTAATATGGTAGACATAATTCCACCCGGCTTCCTTATATTTCTGTCCGATAGCATTTCTAGCATTTACAGGGTATTCACCGTCAATAATCGCCTCTTCCCACTTATACCAACCGTGATAGTTTTTAATAGACCTGTCAATTTTCTTTTCAAGTTCATCAAGTTTCATGTCGAGTTCTTCAAGTTCTTTTGGAGTAATCATGTTAACACCAACCTTTCTGTGAATATTATAACATAAAAATCCAGAGTGTCAATACTCTGGATTAAATTTAACGATAAATTTTAATTTTTACGGTTTCACTTCAACGTCAGGAAGAACTTCTGTGTGGAAGTACATCTTATAATGGTACGGGTCGGTCATTGTTCCTGTAATATCTTCCACAACATACATAGTATAGGAATTTAAATAAATATAATTCTTCTTATAAGTATCTGCTCCTGTCTTAATAGTGCATACAAGCTCGTTATCAGAATTATTCGAGATAGACATTAACCCCTCTGCTTCAAGAATAATCTTATCAGTACGAGCATTATATACAGTAATACGACGTTCTGTTTCAAAATAATTTGCTTGTTTTGAAATGTTATGGTTTACTCTAGCTGCCTCAGAACAGCCTACACAGAACAAAGCAATAACCGTAATCATGATTGCACAAATAATTTTCTTAAATTTCATAGTAATTAAACTCCTTATCTTTAATATTCCTTGCATTTTTTAAAATTGCCTTGTTTATAATCTTCGATAAAACTGATGGCTTTTTCTTTAGACCAACCCTTTATACGTCTATAGCTGTTAACACTTGTTGCATCCCAACACATCTCAAATTGATATGGGGTCATTTCTAAACACCAATGACAAGAACCGTTCATGCCATCATTATTTCCAAAGTCACAACAAGTGATATACATATCCATAGGTGGAACATAGTGGTGTTTACACCATTCAAGAGTCTCAGGAATAAAATCTTTTGTCACAGGATATTTAATTTCTGGAATTTCACCAATATCTTTTGTCCACTCAAAAGAGTTTTCCATATTATGCCTCACTTAATTTTATTCTTTACTTCATTTGGTGATTTTGCCGGATGTGATTTTGGCTTGTAGCAATAGTGACCACTACTTGCCTCCATTGCTATAGTAATAGGAATAAGAAATAGCGTGCAAAGCACAATAGTTAAAATAAATTTACCTATGAAAATCAGAACGCTTATCATTCAATCCACCCAACAAATCCGATACACTGAGGACAACCATATTCTTTTATATAATCTTCATTTCCAATCTTTTTAGCGCATAGATAATGAACATCTTTCCATTCGATACGGTCATCATCGTGTGACTCTTCATCCAACACAATATCGTTTGGATTAAGAATATTCTGTCCCCAAACACTATTCCATTTATTTGATACATATTCTTTAATTTCGTCAAATGAATTAAAGGTTTTAGCTTCTGCCATTGCCTCCGCTAGACTGCTTCTATGAGGTCTATAAATTAGCATTTAATCACCAGCTTTTTCATTATTGCGAACATTATAAATTCTGTCAACAGAGTAATCCATGATGTCCTTAATCGCATCCGTTAAATTATCAGAGACATTTGTTGCGGTATCGTTGACATAATCAGACACAGTTTGAATATTATTAGGTGTAATCATTTTCGCTGCAACCATCTTATAAAGCGTCTCTTGAGATGGAATTATCGCCCCAACAACTAATGCCAAAAATCCACTAACTACAATTTTCCGAAAAACTTTATTGTTATCAATCTGGCCTATACTTAGTATAAAAAGACAGAATCCAACAGCAATAAACACATAACGAATATTAGGAATTGTGTCTGCTAAGTAGAACCAAATGGGATTAACAATAGGGTTATCCATATAAATCACCTCAATCAAACAGAAATTTTATTCGCACATAACAAATGCAACATAACCAATACTGGCGACCATAGAGAAAAAGATATTATACAAATCCCCTTCTCGAACAGATTTACCAAAAATTGCTCCAATACAAATAGCGACCAAACTTCTAGCAAAAATAATCATACGATACCTTCTTTCTTTGCTTTATATTCTGACCACAAATCTTGCGCAATCTTGATAGCATGATTTTCGTCTTTAGCAATAACAAGAACCTGATATTTCCACCAACGATTACAAGGAACGTTTTCCCGGATAATATTAATATCAGAAGAATACTTCTTATCAAAAGTTTGTAGAGTTACATTATAACTTCCATCTGTGTTATATAGTACATCATAAAGTGCTTCGCTTTTTGCTTCTCCATCGAAAAACTCTTCAATCATTGGTTCTGAATACTTGCCACTATATAGTTTCTTAATATTTTCTGCGCGTTCTTTATTATCAGTAATAGCGATAATATGATAATCAGAATAATCTCCATCAGTAACAGCATAAAAAGTCTTCATATTAGCCCTCCAATTTATAACTAGATTCTACGTTAAATTCAACAATTTCGTAATGCGTATAATCAATCAGCTCAAGACAATTATCAGAATTTAAAAGATTCGTTAAATGGAAATAGATATTCATGCCATGGCTACCAAAGTCTTCCAGATTGTCAATTTGTTCATTTACTTCTTTTCTGCCAAGTTCTATCAATTGTTTTTCTACGTTATGCTTGCCAGTTTCGTTCAGGATAGCTTTTACATCGCCCTCATGTTCATCAATTAACGCCCAGACCTTCATATCTTAGTCCTCCAAATACCGAGACATCCATAGTACAAAAATAACGAAACAAAGAATTACACTATCATAATTACCAGCATCGTAAAAATGTATACAGGCATAACCGATAGCGAAACATATTACGGAGTTCAAAATATTCTTAATAAGTTTCATTGTAATACCAGCCCTTCTTTTTGTGTTTTTGTTTCTATAAGTATTATAACAAAATACGCACAGATTGTCAATACCTGTGCGTAAAAATTATTTTTGATTTACATATTGCGTCTCCCATTTAAAATCTTTCCCATCAAGAAACCTATCCATCTCTGACTGGCAATCTTGTAATATCTTTGCATGGTTGTCTTGTGATTGATGAATTAAATCGGCAAGATATTTTAGGGATTCTATCTGAGCAGAACGTACAGAATCATCATTAGAAACCTTATCTGCTTCATTAAAATAATTACGCAATTTAAGATAGTCTATTGAAGATTTTGGTACAATAAATATAGGTTTATAAAGGCCTCTAATGTTATGCCTATTATTTAGCCAGTCTATCATCTCATAACTATCACCGTTCCATGTGTATGCAATAAACATACCGCGTTTATGTTCGTAATATCCACCCCAGTCACAATCTTCTCGTACTGTAACGTGCCGAATATTAAGTTCTGGAACAGACAATAAACTATGGATTTGTTCAAAACTCATTTTTGGAAGGGTATACGGAGCGATTGAATCATAATTAAAAATCTTAATCAGTTTTTTATAGACAACATAGTTTGGAATAAAATGCGCCAAATAAACACCGATAATAATAATTAAAAGTCCCAGTAATCCTTCAATCATCACTTATCACCATTGCCATCATATCCGTTTTGGATAATATCAGTAATCTCTTCGATAACGTCACTAATCTTGTTTACAGTATCAGGATATTTAATACTATGGTCTACATCAAGAAAAGTATAACCATAATGGTTCGCCCACTTCTCAAACTCTGCAATCATGGCAGTAGAAATCTGAATTGAAAAATGCTGAATTAGAATAACAACGATAAGAATAATAATAACACAAATTAAAACACCATAAATCATTAGAATGGACAATCCTCCTGTTTATCTTTCTTCTTGTTTTTAATTTCATCTGGAATATCTTCCTCGTTCCAAATATTAGTTACAAATACACGCTCTAGCTTCATTTCCTGATTTTTTACGTTCATATCATTAACACTAATAAAATCGTCATAAGAAGTTACAATGCCACGAACAAGAGCTTTATTTGAATTATTAGAATAACAGCAAGTCCAAATTTTATCCTCCGTAACAAAATGAAGACCATGAGAAGATGCGAACCAATCATTTGTCTTTACTTCACCATAATCTTTCCACTTAAAGTTGCTATTAAAGAAACTGCAACGGTTCTTGGCATCAATCCATTTATAGACAGTCATTGGAAGTTTGACGATTTCTTCAATAGGTTTCTTTCTCGCAAAAAGACATTTATCAACGTCTTCTTTATCTAAGCGTCTAAAATCTAGCGTGTAATATTCGTCATCATATTTAAAATAATCAAACGGAATACCAACCTCCATAGAGATTTCTGATTCATTCATTTCAGAAAAATCAAGTTCGGTTGTACATCCACAACTCTTATCTGCGTCATCAATTTCAGAAAGCTTACTTACGATGTAATTTAAATCAAAAGGCTTACCCTCATTCTTTAGCTTCTCTGCGAACTTGTTATAATTCTCTCCGTACATTCCGCCAAGAAGACTCTGGAACTTATCGTAACTATCCACATTTTGCTGACTAATAGTGAAACCAAGTTTAAACATCTCAGGAACAGGGATATCAAAACCCTTATTCATATACTTTTTAACACGAATAAGAGACATAATAGGAGAATCAGTTTTTTGATTGAAATGAATAGTATTGCTTGCTAAATCTTCGAGAAAAGTATGACCTAACACGAACTCTTCCGTAGAAAAATCATAACAGCCCATGCACACAGAGAAGTCAAAAGAATTTAGCACATCCTGTACAGTAGGATATTCATGCTTATAAATTAGCTGAATAGTTTTACCATTTTTGGCAATAGTAATAGCATAATCACTTTTGAAAATTGTTCCATAGGATTGCTTATAAAGAAAACGAACAATATCTTCCTTATGTTTAAAGAAAATATCATAATCGTTAATGTCCTTATTAGTAAAGATAGAAGTAATAGCACCACCAGCCAAATAACATTCATAGTCTGAGAATATATCATAAAGGTCGCCAAGTTCACGCTTTAACCTACGTTTCTGCCAATCGTACATCACAAATTCCTCCCAGTCTTAGTAAGAAAATCTTCTTTCAGAGCCTTGTTAAGTTGTTGTTCGTCCATGATTTTAACGTGTGGATAAATACTGCGATAATATTTAACAGAACTCTTTGCGTTTTCTTCGTTCGTAGAATAAACATTACGAATAATCATTGCTGTATCAAAACAGACAACCCATCTGCAATCATCCATTGTTGCGTCTCCTAGACGAAAGAATTTGTTTTGCAAAATATACTCTGTTATCATTAAGACAAAAACGATACCCATTTAATTTAAGAGCAAGAGCCGCTAATACAGCATCCTCAAATGTGTTATACTCTGTGAATACTGCCGGATAACCTTCCACATACGGATAATAACAATGATGGAAACCGCTCTCAGAAATCTTATGATTCTCTTCTACGACAAACAAAGAACCGTCTTCGCTAATATCGTGAGGAATAAAACCATATTCAGAAAGACTTGGATTGCCTCTGGATTTACGATACAGGTCACAAACTTCAGTTCCGCACATCATTATTCCTCCGTGGTCTTATCAATCAGTTTAGCAATAACATTGGTCATCGAACAAACCTCATGGCTATTTTTGAGATACTTGGTTGCCATAGCAGCAATAATTGCTTCGTCATAACTTTCGTAGCATACATCAGTGTTCCTCTTATTGCTCTTGCCAATAACATAAGGAACATAATAAGTCTTTTTACCAAGAGTTTCAGAAATGATATAAATATCGTCTGAAATCTTGTTTACATCATGATAACCAGAAAGATTATCGTCATACATCTTACCAACATCAGAACATTCTTCCTGCAATGCCTCCCAATTAATCCACGAAGCATAACTTGCATAGGTAAAATTAAGGCTATCATTTACAGCAGTGCGAAAATTTTCTGGCGAAGGAATCATAATCGCTTTCTGGTCAACATATTTCTTATCTGCAATAATCATTATAAAAATTCCTCCGTAACAATCGACTCAATAATTTCGAGATTCATCTTTCCACCATTATCTACTGGAATATAAATGCACTTTCCATAAGAGTCCATACTAAATTCATCATCGCCGTACCACATAGAATAATCAGGGGCGATACAAGGTGTCTCATAATTTAACAGAAATCTTCCTGTATATTCTCCATATTTAATCTTATCGCCAATATGGAGAAGAAATCCGTTCTTGTCCTGAATTTTTGTGATGTCTCCAATATGAAACTTTTTCTTTGGAGTTTTATGTTCGCGTTTCGCCATATTTATCTCCTTTTCTGTGCTTTTTGTTCCTACAAGTATTATAGCACAAAAAGAGCTAGGATGTCAATACCCTAGCTCAAATTTTCTTGTTAAATTTTACTCAGCATTCAGACCCATAGTTCATAATACTGACTATTGCTGGCTTTCCACATCACTTCAACAAATGTTTCTGCCTGTTCGATAGAATTAAAATCAAAGTCTAGCCAAACAGGTTTATCTAGTTTACCCGGCTCTTCGTTGTCGTTATTAAAAGTCACACTGGCTTTTACGCTGATTCCGTGGTCGTGATAATACTTCATATAATTATAAAACTGAAAGTCAATAAAGTATTTCTCACCAAAATCATCATCAAAACGCTTTTGATATGAATAATCAAATACATCTATACGACTATTAGGAATCCACTTTTTATAGCCATGCTCTGTTAGTTTCTTTTCAAAATCAGAACAAGAATCTTGACTGTAAAATACCAACTTTATTCACCTCTCAATCATATCTCCAAACATCTGGGGTTCTATAATAAATTAACGCATCTCTAGCCATCCATCTGCCACTAGTAGAATAATATTCTTCATATTCATCATCATCATATCTAGCAATAACATTACTGTTTGGGGTGGGCAAACACTGTTCTGGGTCATTCCAATCTGTCAAACTTGCTTCGGGCCAATCCAATTTATTGCCGCAATTGCCACAGAATCTATTACGATTCCCGCTATTATTATAAAGATAGGTTTTACTGAAACAGAACTGACACATGCAAGTACCAGATTGGGCAAATGGATTATTAATTGTCATAGCTACACCTCAATAACCAGAATTTGTCCAACAGTCACCCCACCAGTCACAGCTAGACTTCCCCACATCATCAAGTTTATTTTCTGCGTTCTCTAGCGATGTTTGATACAATGCGATACTTTTTTCAAGGTCTTTAATTTGCTTTTGAGTTTCTGAAATTAGGTCTGTGTATTTTTCCACCTTAGACCTATAATACGGAATATAAAAGACTTCTTTATACCCAAGGTCTCTTAGTGCTTTGATATAAGAACTTACATCATATTCAGGAATGTCTTTTGCAACAAGCTCATCTCCTGTTTTTGTTTTAACAGTACACTCTGGAACATTTGTGTATTTTTCGCTCTCATGTACAGTGTAATCTACACAAAACTCTTTAACCATCATCCTATACCTATCCTCAATGAATCTTTTCATTCCATTCGCCCATAGTAATTAATTCTTTTATGCGCTCTTTATTTGGATATTTACCACAACCACCACGAGCTTCTGGACAATACAGCAGACGGTCGCACTGAGGAACTAAATATTCAGATAGTCCGGGCATAACTTCAAGAACTGCATCGCGCATCTTAATAGCAATCTGGCGGTGAACATCTTCTGTACGAGTACACAGACGCATATTCATATAATGAATAAGTGCTTCAATAGTAAACCCAATACACACAGCACTATAAGTTGCCATAGGAAGAACATAACGAGCCTGTTCGTTTGCGCGTTCCTTAGACTTACCAGAATCAACAATATAATTCTGAATTTCATCGTAAAGAGCAACAGTATCTTCCATGTGCTTCTTGTATTTATTTAGAAGCTCTTCATTGTTCTTGATTTCAGCAGGAATTTCATAACCAAAAGAATCCTTATTAACGTATCTGAATGATTGTACGTTTTTAAATACTCCTACTTCATGACGAACCATCTGGTCAATTACATAGCGTGGACAATCAGTAATCTTAAAAATAAAATAAATTCCACGACTCCCAGAAAAATGCCCAGATTTCATACAATGCTTCCCGATTGCATCTGGGCTTTTAATTGTACTGTCGTAGCACACAGAAGCAACCTGACTCCACGTTGTAAAGAGTGATTTTACTTCGTTTTTGTTAATCAGCTCTACATTCATTAGCAATCTACCTCATTATCAGCAATAAAAGGAACGGAGACGCTTACAGAATATTCCCCATTAAATAGCTTACTAGTCTTAATCTTTGCGTCACCAATAATAACCTTGTAGTCCTTCTTAACAAAATCACGAATAATATTCATAACAGAGTCAATTGTACCCTGCAAAGCCTGACCATACAGGTCATCATGGTCAATATTATAGGTTGCACGATATTCCTGAGTAGCAAGATTTTTCCTCAGCTTTGGCATGAAACAGATACGCATACGACTAGTTTCATCGTCAATCATAAAATTTCCGTCGAATAGCTCAGAGTTTTTACCACGCTTATGAAACATAGCTTCCACAGTGTCAGTATCGCCATGATTCTGAGCACCAAGAACAGCGGCAAACATTCCACGAGTGCTCATAGTTGCAGGAACCTTAGTAGTATCAAAATCCTTCATTTTAAAATCTCCTTGTATTTTTAATGAGAAATCATTACAAGATTCATGGAACTTACAAGATAAGTTACGCCATCAATGACAACTTGAACCTGTTCTCCATCGTAATCACGCCAACTATCAAGTTTACCCTCAACAATTGTGCCATCCGGCATTTTAAACTGGGCGTAATCATAAGAATATGTCAGGTCAACCATCTGTCTATTACAGCCACAAAGAACAGCCATTGCAATCGTTGCGAGAAAAACAGCAATACACTTTTTCATATCAAATCTCCATTTCTTTCCAAAAATCCAATGCTTTACCAATGATAAAAAGTTTTTCCGTTGAATAGCTTTTATCAGTTGCTTTAATACTCCTGCTAATTGGCTTATGCCAAATTTCTACAAAATCATCTGGCATATTTTCTTCACTAACAATTACAATATTGTCACGAGAAAGCTTACGGCAGATATCGTAAAATCTATCGTAATCGAAATTTTTTGAAACACCGTATTGCTTTGTTCCTCTATATGGCGGGTCAAAATAAAACACAGCGTTTTTGAAAAGGTCTAGTCCGTCCCAAGCCCAATCATTAATATCAGAAACGAGAAAACTAATTCCGGTTAAATTTTTAGCCTGTTCCTCAAGATTTCTCTTGCATTCCTGATAATAGTCTCGATAGCGTTCTCCATTCTTTGTTTTTTCATATCCCGGCTTGGCATAACCACCGTCAAAGAAACGACCATTATATGATGCTAAGAAACCAACATTACCAACATACCAATCTGGATATGTCTGTTTGCTTGTACCATTATAGAAATCTCGCGCCTTATCGTATTCTTCCTTTGAAACACTATCAGCAAGTGAACCATCAAGTGCAACATGGCTTAACAGAGCAATAAGATACTTGTTTGCATCAAAACCAACTCTACTAGAGCACTTAATCTTGTCAATAATGTTGCCTCCGCCGACCATGGGTTCATAGTATTCGGTAGCGCCAGATTTATCAATGAAAGATTGGATAATTGGAACGATATATTTTGCAATCCTAGATTTAGAACCCATGTACTTCATTATTCGTCATCCTCATCATCGTAATCATGCTCTAATTCATAACTATCAATTTGATTTTGAATTTCGTCTTGCATTTCAGACTGCAAAGCACGAACATAATCATCACCTAGAACCGCTCTGGCTTCATCAAGCAATTCATCTAAAGTATAATAGTAATGTGGAAATCCATCTTTATCGTAAAAATAACCAAGCATTTAATCACCTTCTTTAAATATATTATATCATAAACGAATAAAATATCAAGAGTTATCTGCAATATTTTTTAGAATATAAGCGACTACACCAACCGTCCATCCATTACCAACGGCGGTATATCTTGCCGTATCAGAAACACCAGCGGTATAATTATCTGATAATGTTTGCAATCTTTCGTATTCAACAGGGGTTAATTTCCTGCATCTCCCGTTGATGTATACTTTCTTCTGTTGATAACCGCCATGTACACACGTTAAAGTTGGGCACTTAAAATTTTTACTATATACTCGCTTTAGCATCTCATGCGTATTTACATCCAACGTAGCAGCAACGTGTTTATCTTCTCCATGAAAGTCATAGCCGCAATTATAGAAATATTTTTCATCAACAGAATCTTCAAGAATATCCTTCAATACATCACCGCAAATGTTAATTTCATTATTTAGTGGAATATTTGTCCAATAAAGTCTTGGTCTATTTTGAGCAGAAAAATTTTCACTATTGATATACACTGGTTCGCATCCAAGACACTCTGAAATAATACGCTTGCTTTCTTCATTCATGGATGCAACATTTTCAAATAGAAAATATTTTGGGCGAGACTCTTTTAACGCTCTTGCAAACTCAAAAAATAATCTACTTTTACCATCAAGATTAGTTCTGTTTGCGCCAGTGGTGATAGAGAGACTTTGGCACGGACTACCACCAATAATCAAATCAATTCCTTTGTATTTGGTGAAATCTTCTGTTATCACATCTCCACAATGAACAATGTTCGGATAGTTCTTTTTGCTAATCTTAATTGCATTCTGGTCAATTTCGTATGCGTAATAGTTATCAATTTTTAGTCCAGCTCTTTCAGCCGCAACCATTCCGCAACTAATTCCATCAAAAAGACTCAAGACATCCATAAATATCTCCAATTTTCGTCAAATTACACAACAAAAGTACATAAATACATATAAATTTGTAACAATATTACATATATTTTGAGGATAAAGCTTAACTTTTATAAATTCGTTTGTTCCATGCTTCGACAGCATCCTCTGCCGTGTCAAACAGTGCGCCACCCATGCTTTGATTGTCTCCATCCGTGCAAAGGATACATTTGCCCCATCCTTCATGATGCAAGTCATAAGAAAGCCCGCTCCACGGGTCTTGTTCGTACTCGCATCCCAAATGACCATGAAAGTTGCCTTCATCGTCACACACACCAATGTAAATTGCGTTCTTGCCGCAAAACGGACACGGTTTCAATTCATTTTCTTCCATCACGATTCTCCTAAATCTCAGCTTTTATCAGCGTTTACAAGCGTCCTTAATGCGATGATACCCATTGAACACGCTTCGTACTTTTGAACATCCTTTTCATCGAAGCAGTTAAAACCAGCTCTCATGTCAGAAAGCACATGAATTGCACCCCAAACTTCCTCTTCGGTATATTTGTACGCCATAATACGTTTGATTCCTTTCAAATCCTAACCTCTATTAATAGCTTACTTTTCGTCCTCAGAAAAATATCTTTTTGCAATCTCGTCAAAAAACTCTTTCTCAGCCAAACCGAAAGTATCAGGGTGGCTAAGCCATTTGAATAAACCTTTGATTTTGTTTTCTTCTACCATGAAACAGTTAGAAATTAATCCATCTTTCTCAAACTTACGAATATCTCTAAACATCTCTTTTAGCTCTTGCTTTGAATATTCCGAGAACATATTCTTTCCAAACATATAATTCATTTTAGTTCCTCCTGTTTTGTATTTCGTTTGTATCTGTATTATAACAAAAAACTCTAGCCATGTCAATAGCTAGAGCAATAATAATTTATAAAATTTTTAACACACGATTATATAACCCATGAATATGGTCAACGTCCTTATCCATGTGATAATGTCCATGATACCAGTCTTTATAGGTTACTTTATAATCAACCTCTTCAAGATAATCAGTAAGAACATCTGATTCATAAAAACCGTATGGGTCATAATGAGTCATAATACTTGTTGGAGCGCAATGAGTTATAATGTAATCTACTTTATTGTTGTTCTTTTCAAGATTATCCAAACCGTGTTCCATCATTTTTACAGATGGAATCTCTTCTTTCCACCAAGAAATATGTTCTTTTCTACACCATTTATCATGCGAAGTAGCACCGCCCATTACGAAAAACTTTTTGCCTTGTAGATTATAGACATCGCCATTATTAAGATAATAAATGCTATTAGCAATTTGACGCGCCTGACCACCATGAAAATCAATTAGACCAAAGTTGTTATAAAGAATATCATAGTTTTCGTGGTTGCCCGGGCAACATAGTGTCGTCCACGGTTTTTCATTGTACCATTTTGTCCACCAACGTGTTTCACCAGACCAATCCCAAGTAAAACCACAATCTCCACAAATAATTACGTAATCATTCTTTGTCAAATTTTTTCCTTCTGGAAAGAATGTAGAATTTAGTTTTGCAGAATCATGGTTTAGGTGAATGTCACCTGTTACATAAATTGCCATTATAAATACCTCTCCACAATATAACTCAAATTACCAGTATAATGAATTTCCCTAATTCCCAAATCTCTAATTGCTTTACTACACGCTCCACAAGGCTTACTCAATGCGATTTCACCCTTCTTAGTCTCTCTGTAAATATAAAACGTGACCTTGCTAAAGTCAACATCCAAATCCTTAATCTTGTTGATACAGGCGATTTCTGCATGAGTACCATGTTTATTAGGAAGAATTGGGTAGCCACGGTATTTGTTATAGGATTCTTGTAGAGGGCTTGTCTTGGTAGTATTCCAACTAATTGCGATTACTTTATTTTTATAAACTGCGCAACAGCCTAAGTGAAAAGTAGGATAGTCGCTAAATTCACTGGCTTTCTTTGCAAAATCAAACCCTCTACTGTCGTTCATAGTCTTACAAAAACTCCTTCAAAATCTCATCGTTACAGTGGTCAAGAACTGGAACCTCTACAACCTCATATCCTGCTTCTTTAATTACGTCATCCATATTATCAGAATTTAACAGATGGATTAGATGTTGTGTTTCTAGCTGTTCATTTGTAACTTTATTTTCAAGTCTGTCTAGTCTTCTAATTACAGCGTCTTTTGACTGCGTTACTTTATCAACGGAACTGAAATATCTTAGCATATCTGAAAGCACCTTTTGTTCCTCCTGATGTGATTTAAGGATTGATTGTTTTGATTCATACTCACAAGAGACTCTTTCGTAGCATTCGACATAAAGAAGTTTCTTTGCTTCTTTGATTCCGTCTTCATTGAATATTCCAATATCTGGGTCTAAGAAACTCTTATCATAATATTTTGTATCAATAATTGCGTAAAAAGACATCCTTATTCACCCCTTAAATTAAGTCCTTAAAAATAACAAGCCATTCAATGTCCTTAATAATCTCTTCAAGTATAACTGATTCTCCAAGATAATAGCTTGTCATCATACCATCTTCTTTGTTTGTCGCATTTTGCAAGTTTTTCATAACGACATCTTGTGTATTTTTAAGTCCTTCAACTATATATTTACACGTTGCTTCATCAATCATAGTTATTTGCCTTTCCATTTGTATTTGTTTGAAGTCCATACGGAATAATTTTCCAACCAGCCTCATAATCAAAGTTAAATCCAATTTCAAATTTGACACTTGCCATGTTATCACCTCAAATCTTTCAGTATAGGAACTGTAAAGCCTAGACGTATTCCAAGTTTATTCCACACGCTCAGAATCATACTTTCTGTGAAGACCTGTTTGGAAAGAAGATTCCATGCTTCAATTCCTGTTAAATTTTTGTAATTCGTCAATTTAACAGGAATATCTACAATTTCCTGTTTACTTTTATCTACTTTGCTAAACATCCCTTTAATATACAGGTCTTCTCCAATTGGATAGAAATAACAATATTTACCATGTGGATAATAAAGTTGTCCACCGTATCTTGCGCAATATGGACTGGTTTCTTTAATTGCTTCTTTATCAGACCATTTTCTACCTTTTGGTAATTTGCATTCTACAACTTCACTTCTTGTCATACATAGCCTCAATGTCTTTATCAGAATAAAATTTAACAGAAGGATTGCGTTTATGCTCTTTAAAGTAGTAACTCTTGAAATGCTTCATAGATTCCAGAAGCATAGAAGCACCCATCATCAAATCTTCATCATCTGTGAAATTCAGGATATTGTTTGCATAATACTCCAAGTTTTCAATTGATTTCAAGTCCATTTTTCTTAACCTCTCTGAGTCTATAAGCAGAATTAATTGATTTCTCTAGTTTATCTTTATTCGCCATCGGTCTAATATCGTTAAGCTGTTTGATAATTTTTTTGTAACAATTTAAACAATACTTCTTATTGCCATATCTCTCCGCGCCGCACCAGAGACATCCATTATTAGCGATTTGACGTTCTCTCTTGTATTTTTTGCTACTCTTTCTTGACTTTAATAAACACTCGATACAATATTTCGTTCCGCTATAAGTTTGTTTCTTGCCACACTTTGAACACATTTTGTCATAAAGATAATTCTCTCTTAAATTTTTGGCAGTCTCTCGAACTTTATTATTGTCTGGCTTATGTAATTGCTTGTATTCAGACGCTTTCTCTAAACAGTCATCACATCTTACACGATTTGGAGCTACCGGATTTTTACGGCACTGAATGCAGATATGATGTTCTACGAACCATTGTCTATCTTCTGTTTCTCGTTTATTTTTCTTTCCTGCACAAGCCCAGCAAGTGGTTTTACACTTTCTTGCCTTGTTCTTACCGCATCGAGTGCAAATACCATGTCGCTTACACCAATCACGTTTCTCTTTTGTCATAGACCATACACCTCTTTGCTTTCTGAATGTATTATATCACGGATTTAAAACTATGTCAAGACTTAAAATGGAATTTTTATCTAGTAATAATTATTATATATCTAATACTAGTATATATAATATATTTATTATTATATTATTATTTATATTTAATATATATATATATATATATATATATATATATTAAAGTTATGAGTATTTATAATATATATAAATATATATTTAATAATTTAACAAAATATTATTATATTTATTTATTGAATAATATATAATTAAATAAATATAATAATATATAATATATTTAATTAATAATTTAAGATAATATTTGTTATTTTTCAAATTTGGTCTTGACAAATGATTGCCAATATGTTATAATACTTATAAATAGAAAGGAGATAAAACAATGGCTGTTGATAATTTTCTGCTAAATTGTCCTTTTTGTGGTTCAGAATGGATTGAGCCTGTTAAGGTTTTGAATAAATCAAATAAGAATAAATTTTATATCAGATGTATGAATTGTGGTGCGAGAACTAGAAATCAAAGTGTGATTACTGATGCTATTGCTCTTTGGAACAAGAGGGTTAATTATGAATCGTGAATATAGTTACTGGGAAGAAATTTATAATGCTTATGGGGAAACAGAAAAATGGATGTGTCATAACTGTGGGCATACTGTTAATTATGCCTCTAACTTTTGCCCTGAATGCGGTCGCGTTATGACTGGCTGCAAAAAAGATAGTAGATACACCATCGTATTTAATTATGAAAGGTTTAAAGATTATGACTGAAATGCAGAAACTCGATAAATATCTAACTGAACATAATATTAAACATACCTATAAACGTCGCTGGCCTAATATGGAACAATCCTTCCCTGAATACCGAGAAGGAGAACATCACGATGGCGGTTATCAGATTATGGTAAATGGCGACAACGGGGAGTATCTTTGGGACGCAATTTGCGGTTATGGTAGCTTTGGATTTGAGACTGGCGCAATCGAGATTATGGGGTGCATTGTTCCAGAATGTGTTAGCGACTCTGTAGAAGGTCATTTAACCGCTAATGAAGTAATTGAAAGAATTGAAAAATATTATGCCAGCAACGGGCTGGTTATAAATAATTGAAAGGAAATAGATTAAAATGGATGAGAATAAAAGTTTAGAAATTGCATTAGGTAAGCTATCATTGCAAGAAAATGATGTTATAGTTGTTAAATTTAAATATGGGAATTGCCCTGTCGATAATTTAGCTAGATTCATGGACGCTATCAGAAATATTTCTTCGTGTCCCGTTATTGCTATACCTGATGATTTGGATATCGGGGTAGAAAATATTGATAGAGTTATTCAATATCTTGAAGATATGAAGAAAACTTAATTATTATAGAAATGAGTTGACTATTTATTGGCAAATATTAAAAGAAGTTATGTGCGTAGTTTAGGGAAGAGCACTGACGATGTAACTGGTAGTTGTTTTGAATTAGTAACTACTAGCGGCGATAGAGTGCTAATTGATTGTGGAATGAAACAAAGTTCAGACGATTTAAAAGATTATCGAGATAATATTGAAATAATCAAAAATCTAAAAATTAAACGTCTTGACGCAATAGTTCTCAGTCATAGCCATATCGACCATTCTGGCAATATTCCTGCCGCCTTTGCAAATGGTTTTACAGGCGTAGTATATATGCCTAAAAACTCAAAAGACATTGTTAAATTACTTTGGTTAGATTCCGCAAAGATTATGCAGCAGAATCAACAACTATTAAAAAAGAAGGGCAATGTAAGTGGCAAGCCAACCTATACAGCGGAAGACGTAGAAGTTGCCTATAATCATATTGTAGAATGTGAATTTAATCAGGTTATTGAAATCTCTGAAAATCTGTCTTTTCAATACATCCATTCAAATCACATTATTTCTTCAAGCCAAATTATTTTTTATGTAAAAGATAATGGCGTAATGAAAACAGTTGGTTATTGTTGTGACCTAGGAAGCCCAAATATTCAAGGCACATATCTTGACCCGTTTGAACCTATTAACAGAGTTAATTTGTTGATTGGTGAATGTACATACGGTATGCAGTTAAAGACTAATAATAAGAAAAATAGAAACAAAGATAAAGAAAAAATCAAAACTCTTATTGAACAGGTCAATGAAACTGGCGGGCGTTTAATTATTCCTGCATTTAGCCTGAATCGCTCTCAGGATATTTTGACCGTTCTGTATGAACTATTCCATGATGACGAAGAGTTTAAAATGCCAATTGTATTTGATGGTATTTTATCAGTGGAAATTTCAAAACGGTTTGAAGACTGTATAAATTATAATAAAGAGCTTTGGAATAAAGTATTCTCTTGGGGAGCAGTTGTAAAGGTCTCTGATTGGACTGATAGTCTCGCATATCAGAATTATACATCGCCACAAATTATTGTTGCATCTGGTGGTATGCTCAAAGGAAGAAGTACGGCTTATGTAAAGAAATGGTTGTCTGACCCAAAAACTACTATTTGCTTAGTTGGATACGCTGGTGGTGAGGGTAGCGTTGGATACATGATTCAAAGAGAAAAGGAATTTCCTGTTATCAACATTGATGGATTTAAGATTCAGAATAAAGCCCATGTTATTTCTTTAAATTCCTTCTCTTCTCACGCGAGTCATGCTGAACTATTGGAATATTATAGTTCTATTGAATGTGAAAAGATTTATTTGGTTCACTCACAAGAAGACAGAAAGAAAGAATTTAAACCATTACTTGAAGAAGAAATCAGCAAAAAGAATCATACCACAAAAGTAGTTCTTCCAGATTCTAAAACAAAAATGTATTTATAAAAATATTTAGAGTAGGGTATTGACAAACCCTACTCTTTTTGTTATAATGCAATCAGAAGCAGAAAACAAACAGAAAGGAGTGATAAAAATTTTTACTATTTATAATGGGGATTTTTATATTGCACAATTCTCCACTGGACTAAAACCAGTTCGCACAAAAGAAGAAGCTATTCAATTTAAAACTTATGATAAAGCAAGCAGTTTCATGTTAAATATGCCGAAGTCTTTTAAGAATCTTGGCTATCATATTGAAGGAAATGCCGAAATTGTTAAAACGACGCAAACACAGACGTGCCCACAACAAAACCCCTCTGAACATAAAAAAGTCATTGTTAAATATGATTCTAGTTATATTCAAGGAGTTAAAAATCAGATTTGTCAAATAAGTAATTTTATATCTGATTTAAAAAATAAAAGACTGGAAGCGGTTGAAATTGTTGAGAAATGTGAACGAGAAATTTTTGACCTAGAACATAATGCTGAATTTTATAATAAAAACGCTTGTGAAGGTTATAAAATGTGGCGCAAGCTAGGAGAAGTAAGACGAGAAAGGCGTAGAGCAAAAGATTTGATTGTAATTGTAGATGCAATTCTTGAAGATAACAGCTTTGATGGTATTCTTAGTCAGAAAACATTGAATCGGATTTCTGGGTTAGAAAATAGAACTTATTCCATTCGTGAACTTGATGATATTTTCCCAAATAAATGAGGTATAGTATGTTCATTTACACTGTTTATTTAAAAGAGCATGATGGATGCGATTTAACTATCACACACATGAAGTCATTTAAATCTTTGACGATGGCTGAAATATACGCACAAGAACTGAGAAACAAAAAATATGATTGCGATATAGATGTTTGTATCATGCTGAATGAACTTTATTAAATTGAGAGGTGTAGTTATGGAATATAAATATTTTGCATCTGCGCCAAACCAAGAATATACTAAAGAATTTCTAAAGCAAATTCGTGAAGAAGACTTGGTTGTATATGACGGAAAAGCTTGCCATGCTGTGAGAATTATTCCAAGAAAAGGTGAGAACCCATTATTTGAGATTCTTGGAGAAGATGATGGTTATTTATTCAGTTATGACAGTTCTATTAAATTTGATTTACACTGGACTGATGGATTGATTAAACAACTTGAAGACGCTAAGAAATACTGGGGAAAGATTAAAAACACATATAAGTATGATGGGGTATAATTATGGAAGATGATAAGAAACTCTGCCCTATTAAATTTTTTGTTAAATCAGACCCTTATGGTGGTCTTTGTAACAAAAATAGGTGCGCATGGTATTGCAATCGCACAGGGGATTGTGCTGTAACAGATATTGCGAATCACATTAGATGGGTTGCAAATATTGGTCTAAAAGTAGAGGATAAAAATATTGTATGAATAATTCTGAAATGTAAAACAGTATTTTAGGCAAGTCATCAAATGCTGTTTTTATTGATTATAATTTAACGTAGGTACGTTATTTTTAAGGAGATAATATGGGTAATAAAACACTGCTTGAGAAAATTTATTCCGCTTTTGGTTTTTGGAAATATCGTGAAAAGACAGATAATGGAACTTACGATGTATTTTACTGGTGTTGCCTACCTTATGGAAAATTTTTCAGAAAGTTTGATTTATTTAGAGTAAAGGTGTGATTTCAGTGAAAAAGAAAGACGAAGATTTTATTGAAAGTCTTTGGTGTAAACTTCGTAACACACAAGATGATAAGCTTCGAGCATTACGAGATGGAGACAAGCACAAGTCTACCCTTCTTGCTGGTGAAGTAAACGGAATGCTATGGGTTATTAAAATGGTTGAGGATTATTTGAGTGATTGAAATTTAACAAAATAATTTTAAAACCCCTTGACTTTACTAATTTTCTGTGCTATAATACTTACAGAAACGAACAAATATAAAGCAAAGGAGTAAGTATTATGACCATTAAAGATTTTCGCAAGCTCTGCAAGGAACATAACGCTATGGATTATGCAATGGTTATTGCTAATAGCAGAGCGAAAGAAGAATATCCTTTTACTGCCAGAAGCCTGAGAGTAAATAGTGACCTCGAAAATGTCGAAATTCATTTCAGCATGAACAATAAGTTGGTAGATTATACCAACGATTACATGACGGTTGAGGAATTTTTGAAGTGGGCTGGTAGTTTTAAGAATTATGGCATCAATCTTGTGGATGTTGCTTGTACTTGGGTCTGCGAATCTGATGTCAAATTCTGGGATGAAGACAAAGTTGTTCAGCTCTACTTTATTTAATAAGGAGTAAGTATTATGCATATTGGGAAACCGAGCAAAGCAGAGGACTATCTCGAATTTAAAGATATCAAAGTTGGAGAAACTTTTCGTCCTTGGGAATGTTGGACAGAAGAGGACGAGAAGAAAATTTTTATTAAGATGCGAGAAATTAAAGACGAGCATAGTGAATTCGGCGTTCGTAGATACAACGCTCTAAATCTTGGAGACGGTGAGCCGTATAGTTTCGTTGATGGAATGAGAGTTGATTATATTGATTCCTATATTGAAGAGGTGAAATAATATGCGTATTGGTAAGCCTGAAAGCGATGAAAAAGGATTTGTCAGATTTGAAGATATCGGAATCGGATGTTGTTTTCGTGAATATGACGATTGGAACAGTGACGAACCTATTTATATGAAGACGAATTGTTTTTCTGTGGATATCGGTAGAGATAGAAATGTCGGTTATAATACCGTAAATCTGAAAACTGGTAGAATGTGTGGGTTTGAAGGCACAGTTAGGGTAGAACTGTTGGTTGACGCTTATATCGGAGGTATTGAGTAATGCGCATTAGTAAAGAGCGTAAGCCTTGTGATATTAAATTTTCGGAACTCGATTGTGGAGATGTCTTTTATTATCGGGGAAGACATGACGAAAAAGAAAGACTATATATGAAAATTGAACATATCGAATATGATATAAGTCGCATGGTCACAGTTAAGTATAATGCCGTAAATCTCGAAAATGGACTTCTTGAATTTGTAGAAAATGATACGACTGTTATGATTGCAAATGTGCATATTGAAAATGATTGAATAGTGACAATATGACTGTTAAACAATTTAGAAAACTATATAATAAGAGGAATGCTAGAAAGTATGGTATAACCATTCAATTCTTTTATAGAAAAATGCCATACCCTGTATTTGCTAGAAATGTCGAAGTTAATGATGACACAAAGACTATTTATCTTAAATTCGATGTGAGTGATGATTGTTGTCCTTGGGGAAACAGTTTTTTAACATCCAAAGATTTCTCTAAAATGTTTGAAGATAAGAAATTTAGAGATTACAATATAATGATTTTTGGAAAAGACGGTAAAATCAGTGATACTAGTGAACTGCATGAGTCATGGATTGACTTTGATATAGCAAACGATATTATTATATTGTACTTCATGTGTAGCTTGAAAGGATAAGATTATGACTCGTAAGAGATTTATCAAACTAGTTATGAGCCGTAAGCACGACCGTAACTTTGCTAATTATTATGCCCATAGAGCTATGGATTTAGCAAATTCCTATCAAGAATTTTGGAACTTACTTACCCGTCCAAGCTCATAATAAATTTTAAAATTAGGTCTTGACAAAACTTGATTTATATGATATAATATCAATAGAAACACGAAAGGAGAAATGTGTTTATGAATTTCGACAATATGTTTGGTATGAGTGGTATGTTTGACGGTATGTTCCGTAAGGTTGGCTCTGATATGTGCCGTCTGACTATGAATGGTAAGATTGCTGTTCGTACTGCTCCCGGTGTTTACAAGAGCTACGATGTAAAGCGTAATCGTCTGGTAAACCACAGTAATTTTGCTTTTGATATTGGAAATGATTGGTTCTTTGTAGTACCTACTAATCATGTCAAGGTTGGCGATATCATTATCGTTGGTGATACTCCCCGCTGTGTAATTTCTGTTTCTGGCGAGGAAATTAAGGTGTTCAATTATATGAACAGCACCATTGAAACCGTAGTTAAGGAACGTCATGTTTTCATGGGTAATACTTATTACTACGGCAAGATTGTCTCTCCGTTTGGTAATATGATTTCCAAGAAGGATGGTCTGAATAGCATTATGAAGATGGCTATGATGGGTCAGATGTTTGGAAATAACGCCAACGGTATGGGTAATAGTTCTAATGGTCAGAATGGTCTTATGATGGCAATGATGATGTCTGGTGATATGGGCGATATGTTCAACGGCCTGTTTGATTTTGGTGACATGGATATGGAACTAAATGAAGACGAAGACGCTGATGATTCTAATGAAGAAGTGGAGGATTAATTATGGGTGGCGGTTCTTGGACTAAGGATGCGTATTGTAGTTACACCGTTTCTACTCGTGGTGTTGACGTAGACTCTTTTAAGACTATGGATTGCACTGCACAGGAGATGTATAAGTCTCATAGTCTTGATAAAGCTCTGAATCCGTATAATGTAATGCGTGAGTGTTGTGACAGCAAGGAACATCCTAATACTAAGCCTGTTATTCTTGCTCTTGATGTAACTGGTTCTATGGGCCATACCGCTGTTGACATTGCCCAAAAGCTATCTGATATCATCGAAGAATGTTTTAGCAGGTATTCAGATATTGAATTTCTGACTATGGGCATTGGCGACCTTGCTTATGATTATGCGCCTATTCAGGCAAGCCAGTTTGAATCCGATATTCGTATCGCTGAACAGATGGATAAGATTTACTTTGAAGGTGGCGGTGGTGGCAACAGCTTTGAGAGCTATACTGCCGCATGGTATTTCGGTGTCCATAATTGCAAGCTTGACTGTTGGAATCGCGGAGAAAAGGGTCTTATCATTACTATGGGTGACGAGCCTTGTAATCCGTATCTTCCTCACACGCCTCTAAATAAGGCGCTTGGTTCTACTGAACAGAGTGATGTTGAGACTAAGAATCTTGTTCAGGAAGTTACCAAAAAGTATGACGTATATCATATCTGCACTCGTGGCTATGACCACCTTGCCGCTAGTTATAGACAGTATCTTCCTGCTGACCGTGTAATTGTGTCCGAAGACGATAAGATTAAGGACGTAATTATGAAGATTATTGCAGACAAGTATGGTGCTGTTCATACTACCGCAAGCTCTGAGGTTAAGACTAACGACAACGGCGAACTCGTCTGGTAATTAATGTAATTTAACAAGAAAGATACTATGTCTGAATACAACGTAAATATTGTTATTGGTGCTAACTTTGGTGATGAAGGAAAGGGTTATGTTTCAAACGCTCTTTCTGCCAACAAGAAAACTCTTACTATTCTTCCTACTGGTGGAAGCCAGAGGGCACATACTGTTGATTGTAATAACAAATATTACAACGGTCGTCATGTTTATCATCACTTTGCTTCTGGAACTATGAACGGTTCTGACACTTATTATGGTGTTGATTTTGTTCTAAATCCTATGGAATATGTTCGTGAAGCAAAAGAGATTGATGAAATGTATAACTTTTGGGAACTTCGTACCAATCAATATGCTAATCCTAAATGTTATGTAACTACTCCATTTGATATGTTTCTTAATCAAATTAAGGAAGAATATCGTGGAGAAGGTAAGCATGGCACTTGTGGATATGGTGTTTGGGAAACTATTAAGAGAAATCAGACCTCTCAACCTAAATATTGTCTAAACTACGAAGAGCTTTATTATTGTCTTAGTAGGGATTATCTTGCAAAGAAAGGTATTGAGCCTATTCGTAAGAAATTGATTGATATTCGTGATGAATATTTTAAGGGTGAAATAGAACGTCATCATATTACACTTTCTAACGAATGGAAGCATATTGTCTATGATGATAGAATTATTCAGCACTGGATTATGGATGCAAAACGTATGTGCTGGTGTATTGAGTGTGTAGATGTTTCATATGCTATTTCCAAATGTAAGCCTAAAAACATTATCTTTGAATTTGGACAGGGTATTCTTCTTGATTGTGATAATCTTGAATACGCTCCACATCTGACTTGTGCAAAGACAGGTCTTGATGGCATCAATCAGCTATGGAATCAGGATTATAAGTTAATTCTAAATGATGCTAAAAATGTCAATGCGTATTATGTCACACGCACTTATTTAACAAGACATGGTACTGGTCGTCTTGATAGTGAGTGCCTAAGAAATAACATTAGTGACAAGATGGAAGAGGATAAGACAAATGTGCCCAATCCGTTCCAGAATCACTTGCGTTATGCGCCTCTTGACTACGATTCTTTGATTCGCAGAATTTTCATTGATAGTGAAATGTATAATGTTGACGTGAATATTGTATTCACGCACTGCAATGAGCTTCCTGTTAAATTAGAAGAACTCAATAATGCTATTCAGGGTTATTTTGAAAGCAATGTCCGCATTTATGAACAGTTTTCAGAAAAAGAATCTTTTGAAAATTTGAAAAATTATTTTTTAAAACCACTTGACAAGGCTTGATTTATGTGATATAATACTTATAGAATAACAAAGGAGAGATTGAAATGACTCGTAAGCGTTTTGTGAAATTGATGATGTCCGATGGTTGGTGTCGGGATGTGGCGAATGACTATGCTCGCACTCTAATTGAGCTTGCTCTAATTGAGCATGGTAATTTTTCTTATCGAGACGCTTGGAGTGAAATTACAACACCAGAGTTGACTGATTGAATAATTAAAAATATTTTGAAAAAATTTCAAAAAACCTCTTGACAAATCACATGATATGTGATACAATACTTATAAAGGCAGGGAAAACTACATAGCAAGTAGAAATCTGACTCATGATAGGATGGATAAACTACTATGTAAGCTCTTGGAATGACAGATGGGTTCTTTATAGTGCTTCTGATAGCCAACTGTAAGGCAGTTCGATTCTTGCTTGATTCTAAAAACTGTCTTTTATTGAGCGGATATGATGGAATGGCAGACATAGCAGACTCAAAATCTGCTGGTAGAAATACCGTGTGAGTTCGATGCTCACTATCCGCACTAGCCTTTTGCTGGTAATAGGCTAGAAAAGAAACCAGAACCCGGAATAAATAAGAATTAAATCATGTTGCACAAGGGATTTAGCCCTCATGGAACTGTTAATGATGGTTCCGCTTACTGGTTTCTTAGTCTTCCTAGGTGATACATGAGCCAGCTAATAATACCGTGAAGTGGTCAAAAGTCTCTCGTAGATAATGACCAGCCAGAGATATAAAATCTGGTTCTCCCTACTCTTTAGAGTGTAGTTAGACAAGCTGATGGTCTAGCGAACGAACGGCATCCTGAAATAATGGATGAAGATGGGACAATGGCATAGCGATATGTCAGGCGAAAGCCGCAGGATGTTGCGAATCCTGTTTTATATGTGTGCATGGCGAAATTGGAAGACGCGCTGATAGTCTAGCTACAGTGGTAGGAATACCGTGAATGTTCAAATCATTCTGCACACGCCATTGCCTCCTATGGCAGACATAAATTAAGCTTCGCATATTATTCCTAGCTCGTCCAAAAGATGCAGTATGACTTTGTAGGCTGGGTAGTAAACAAGTTAATATCTGCCAGTATTGACTTGTTTATGTGTCTGTGTAGCTAAATTGGTAAAGCACTTGCCCTCCAAGCAAGAGATTTTGCGAGTCCGAATCTCGTCACAGACTTAGGTCTTACCAGATAGACCTTAAAAAGAATCTGGATAGACAGAAAGGCAGTTAGATAGATATGGTATTTAAGTGGTTGACTTATGAAAAGGATTCTAAGGGTGACGGATATCATGAAAATTGGCATTTTGTTGACAACGTGAAGGAATCGTCTGTTTATTGGAACGAAGAACTTCGTTGTACTTGTGTCCATGTTTCAATTGGAAATGACGAAGGATGTGTATACCCAATTTATAATGCGGCTTTCCTTCTTTCTGATTCCGGCAAGACAATTGAGCGTATTAAAGCTCCTGATTGGGTATTAAATCAGGTACGCGAAAACTCTCAACCTGTACCTGTTGAAGAAGAGTCCGATTCTTAACTGACTTGCACTGAAACAGAATAATTGGTGCTAGACCAGCCGCACAACGAAGTGATAAACTACTAAAGTTGCAAATTTAATAGGTAAGTAGCGGAGAGTTGCGGAGCGAAAGAGTTAAATGGAGTTTGAGGAACAGCCAATTATTTTATTTAAAGGAGGGTTTAAAATTCTAAAATCGTACAAAACAGAAATAGACCCGACAGAAGAACAAACTAAGAAAATTAAGAAAACTATTGGAACTTGCAGATTTATTTATAATTTCTATTTGGCTAAAAATAAAGAGATATATGAGCAATCAAATCAGTCTATGTCTGCGTTTAGTTTTATGAAATGGCTAAACAATGAGTATCTAAAAGAAAATCCAGACAAGTTATGGATTAAGGAAGTAAGTACAGTTTCAATTCAGAAAACAACTCAAAACGCAACTGATGCTTTTCGCAGATTCTTTAAAGGGCAGAACAGATTCCCTAAATTTAAAAAGAAAAACAAACAAGATGTTAAAATGTACTTTTGTAGACAGGGTAAAAATGATTCTATCAAATGTGAACGTCATAGAATCAAAATACCTACTCTTGGCTGGGTCAAGCTAAAAGAGAAGGGCTATATTCCTACAAATTCTAACACGCACATTATTAGAAAAGGAACTGTTTCTTATAAAGCTGGTAGATATTATGTGTCTGTATTGGTCGAAGAAATGCAACCTATGAAAGAAAAATTGAATGATTTTGGTATTGGTATTGATTTGGGATTAAAAGAGTTTGCTGCTTTAAGCGATGGGACTGTATACCAAAATATTAACAAAACAAAAAGAGTAAAGGACTTAGAAAAAAGACTAAATAGAGAACGTCATAAGTGGACTAGGAAATACAAGGAGTACCTAAATAGAAAAGAATTGGATGAAAATTGCACGAAAGAAAATTTATTAAAACAACAAATTAAGGTGCAAAAAGTTTTTCATCAATTAGACAATATTAGAACAGATTACATCAACAAGTGTATTAGTGAGATAGTGAAAACCAAGCCATCTTATATTACAATTGAAGATTTAGATGTTATGAGAATGATGAAAAACAAGCACCTATCAATGGAAGTGCAAAAGCAAAAGTTTTTTGAATTTAGAACCAAACTAACTGATAAATGCAAAGAGTACGGTATTGAATTAAGAGTAGTTGATAGATTCTATCCATCGTCCAAAACTTGTCATAATTGCGGTTGTATTAAACATGATTTAAAACTATCAGACCGTATTTACAAATGTCCTGAATGTGGTTTCAAAATTGATAGAGACCTAAACGCTGCTCTTAATTTAAGAGATGCCAAAATCTATAAAGTTATCCTTTAAATTAACTTATAGATATGTACCGATGGTTTATCGGGAATTTACGACTGCGGAGTATAAGTTTATTGTAAGTAGTATACTATTTAGTTGCGAAAGCGTATACAATGAAACAGTAAGAGGTGTCTGTAAAGCCCTCAAGTCTCAATATATTTATTATATTTTAGAGAAACAGATGTGTATTTTATGTCTTTTAGACTTGTACACATTTTATATGCCTCTTTAGTACAATGGCTAGTACACGGGTTTTGTACTCCCGGAATATGTGTCCGATTCACATAAGAGGCTCTTGTGCCAGATTCGTATATCGGTAGTACAAATGATTCGTATTCATTTAGGACAGGCTCGACCCCTGTATCTGGCTCCATTGCGTATTGTATACGCAAGTTCCTCCATTTGAGTTTGAGTGCGGTTTGTAGTAAGTTATTCCAGTAACTTACTACAAGTATCTTGTGCATTTATACTCTAAATAGAATGCACTTATATAAGCTGCTGTACCTCAACGGCTAGAGGGGCTGGCCTATAACCGGTTCATGATGTTTCGACTACATCCAGTAGCACCAGTAATCCCCAAAATGTGAGATAATATCAAGAACAAATTGGAGATTAACAAAATTGCTTGGTAAAGTTCGTCTTTTACGTTCAAGCAATTTTATATCACGCAATAGCATAAAGTACACTTTTCTTCCAAGAATTGTTGTCAGTAATGTGCTGGGTGTCCATCCCAGAGATGTGGTGCAAATCCGCAAGCGTGAAGCGGGAAGTTCTTTAGAAATTGTTCTTCACCTTAAAGAAGAAATGTGCTCCGTTGCGTTTTGTTGGGTTTAGGTTACGAGAATACGGATAAATCCATAGCTTGCAAGTGGGTCTTTCCATTTCTTCCTCTCTGCGGATGAAAAGAAATGGTTTTATATGAAGTCTTAGCATAGGGAACAATCCTCTTAAAGCACACTTCGCCGCTACGGCGGCATTAACAGAGAGATTGTCGGTAGTGCAATCCTTGACGGGAGAGACATTGGTTCGATTCCAGTAGACTTCAACGTGCGAATGACATTTGAGATAACCCTTTACACATTCGAGTTTAGCACACTCACTAAAGAAACGGTTATCCCCTATTTTTCTTGTTGGTTTTTAAGGGCTAGTAAAAATCAGCTACTTTGCAAAGGGGTTCGTTATCTGTCCTCTGTTCGCAGAAATAGATGACATGGGTTAAATTGTGTTAAATCACAGAAAAGATATTTCTGGTATGGTTACTGTCTTATGATTAAGTTCATTCTTCATTGTCCATATTCTTTCTTTTGCTGGTTCCCAGAACTATTGTAAGGACGCTTGCAAAAGTATACACAAGCCAGCTATTATAAGTCCTCGTAGCTCAGTTGGATTAGAGCGCCAGACTTCTAATCTGTTGCGGTCGAAAGTTCAAGTCTTTCCGGGGATGCCAGTGTGCGAAGTGGAACAAAGCAGCCCACGCACTGAATCGAATGGAATAATGTTGATATGAATGTATCAGCACCAAACGACTAAACAAAACAAAGGGCGATAAGTGGTTGGCTGACCTTAAAGCTAATATCAAGGCTTGGTGAAGTAGTCTAACACGGCTGGACGCAGTTTATCACAGGTGCGAATCCTGTAGCCTTGAGAGTTATCTAACGCTCTTTTGCTTATACTAGTCGAAGTGAAGAAGTTAGGAGTAGAGCAGTGTTGCAACACTGCTCTTATTTTTTTTGTTAAATTTAAATATACTATTGACGAATGGCGCATTATATGATATAATACAAGTAGAAAGTGAGGTATAAGTTATGGTTATGATTGGAACTATTTGCAAAATTATTCTTTTGGCGTTTTTGTTCTGTTTCATTATTGGGCTTATGATTCCAACACCAACAGTGACGATTAAAATGCGTGGAAGTATCATTACAGATATTTTTTATCCTCTGATTAAATTTATCGCATTTAGCGTATACTGTGGAATGTATGCTAAATATTTGGTTAAACATTATATTAACAAATGGTGGTTTGAATGAATAAAGATTACAAGTGGGATTTCGATTTGACAAACAAACAAGACGACAACCTTATTTTCCTTGCAGAACAAGGAGTAGATATTATCAAGAATCCAGATGGCACTTTTAAATTTGAGAAACCATGTTGGATTAAAAATAATCATTTTTATTCCAAGTATGATTGTGAGCATACTTGGGGCATTGATGCGAATGGGAATAGATTCCATAACTGTGATATCTGCTCTCACAATCTATCTAATCATTGTTGTGAAGTACAGGCTAATATTGCCAACCTTGGAAAGAATGTTTATCCAATGAGTACAGCAGTCATCAAGTGTGAAGCTTATGACCCAATTGAAGAATTGAATATTATTCACAACATGAATGAAATGATTACATTCATGAACCGCACTGTCAATTTCCTTGGTGGTTGGGACGCTTGTTGCAACTTTTATGGCTTTGAAATTCCATCAGACGAAAATGGCTATATAACTTCTACTATTGAGGAATATTATAAAAATGGTGGTAAATTTAAAAATATTCCAAAAGAAGACGAGTTCCCTGTTGTGATTTATTTCGACTATCATTCTACCTGTTATGATGCGTTGGAGTGGATTAGTATTAAAGGTGAGCCAAATGGATAAGTTCGTTTGTATTAATGATTATTACGATGATATAGATTGCGCATTCGCAACTTTCTGTATGGATAAAGAATATTTTGGTAAAATTCAGCCTGATGGAAGTCTTTCCGTTGATTCAGACGATATAGAAGATGTAGATGGATGGTTCGGTGGTACACATTCGTTCCCGGATGGCGTATGGCAAACTATCTTTATAAAGGAGAATTAGAGAAAGGGATTGTTTAATAATGATTAACGAAAACACGACAATTAAGTTTCAAACGAGGCAAAGCGTTCAAGAAGTTATCAACCTTGTAAGAAGTGGTATGCCTATTTGTGTCGCAGAAGCAGAAGATGTTGGTCTTACTATGGTTATTCCACCTGTACAAGATGCTACCGTCACTTATAAAGAATTGACATATACCGTTGATTGCTTTATGATGAAGTTTGCAGACCCGATGTGTGACAGACTGTTGTACGATGGTATTGCAACTAAGCGTCATTTGTGGACTGTATATGTTAAAGGTGAGTTTGTTACAGGAGGTAAATAATGAGTACATATTATGGAAGTTTCCAAAAACTTCCAATTACTAAACCTGTTTCTATCATGGATATTGCAAGATTTGCAGACCATTTTGGTATTATCACAGCAGAAGATGTTGAAACAGGAAACAAGATTACGTTCTACAAATATAGAGGTGAACGTAGGGTTATGTTAAATTATGTCGATACTACTATGGACGAAATCGAAAAGTATCACAGTGAAAAGAAGCTGTATGATTTAACAATCGACACTACCGTGTTGTTAAAGAATGCTCATGTTGAAGAAACCATTTGCGGATTGCAGTAAATAATAACAGTTAAGAAAGAAGTTTTGATACCGCTGTCAGTTATTGCTTTGTATCTTGTATCATATAAAAACTGTAGAGCTTGGAAATATTGTTTTACTGTTGAGGTAGTACAATGGAATACGTTGAAATTTTACTTATGTGTATTGTGGCTGCCATTGGTGTTTTCGCCCTATTTCTTTTTATAGCTCCATTTATCGGAGTTATTATTATTCGGTTTGCTAAAATTATTGATATTTTTTGTAAGCATTATGATATATTTTTTAATTTTATTATAAATTCTTTAACTTGATTAGGTGACAATATGTTTTTGTGTGGATATAGTGATGTTTCTGGTGTACCTTTCGATACAACCAAAGCAGTCGAACCAAAAGACCCGTTTTGCATCCGAGACATTAGCTGGATGTTTGTTGTCCCAGACAAACGTAAAAAGAGTGGCGATTTTAAAAAATTGAGAATATACTGCGTTGTATTAAACTCACTTGATAGTTCACAACCATATACTCTTGTTAAAACTGGTGGCAATACTTGCGATGTAAGGCTTGTTGGTAATGATTGGCATATCAGTTATAATGTAAATGATTTTTACGCAACATATGCCACACCAGACACGTTTACGCTGTGGAACGGTTATGGCGTTTGGCCTGTTGCAGATAGTACAAATAATTATTATCCAGATTATAATAAAACCACTTGACGTATCTGTTAAATTATGATATAATACTTATATAAAAGGAGATACAAAAATGAAGTTCTCAGTAACAGCAAAACCTAATATGCCTTGCGTAGACGAAGAATTTATCGTAAACGGAAAGAATGCAGAAGTATCAGATTTTGGTCTAGTATATAATCACGGTGTAGGGAATATGAATTGTTGTGAGTCCATGCGCTTTGAACCTATTGAACCAACAAACAAGGTTCTACGCAAGTATCGTATTAATCTTGACGAGTATGATGAAATTTGCAGTTACCTTGCTGATAAGTTTACTATCGGTAAGTGCGATATTTGTTTTAAGTAAGGAGAAACCTATGTTTAATATTGGTGATAGAGTTGTTATAAATTCTAAGATGGGTAATAATATTATTCCGATTATTGGTACTATTGTTGAAAGGTTTGCTGGCCGTGAAAATTATCATAACGGAGACACGGAGCTATGTTATAAAGCAGTATCAGATAATGGTGAAATGTACAACAATGAATGGGATTATTATTTTAACGAATTTGATGGAGATTATGATGGTCTTCTCGCAAGAAGGATTTTAATGCATAAAGAAAACATCAAGAGATTAAAACAAAAAATTCAGCCAGATATTCAAAAAGAAAGGAAAGCAATTAAACTTTTGCAAAAGCAACTAAAAGGGCGCAATTGACTGAGGTATTACGATGAAGGTTAAAGAACTTTTGAAATTAATTAGCGATAACAATATTGATGGAAATACAAAAATTAAAATTGCAAAAAGCGTTCAAGATGGTATTTATAGCGGATATTCTGAAAGTTCTTGTTACGATATTAAGTTTTACCCTGAGAGTCAATATAACGAAGATGACAAACTCGTGTTCTATATTGTGTAAGGTGGTTTACGATGACTGTTAAAGAGTTCTATGAGATGTGTAAAGACAACGGACTAGAAAACGCTCCAATGTTAATCGAAGAAAGTAGATATGATGAGAAATTTCACGACATGGTATATTTTCAATTTGAACCGTTCAAAGTAGACTTTTACAAAGCCGACCCAAATGACCCAGACCCAGATGAAGAGAAGGTTATTTTATATGTCTAATAAGAGACAAGACATCTATCGTGGTCACAAAGAAAAAGGTATGTGGTGGTTAGACGAGTTTGAGCATATCTATACATGTTGGGCAAATCACAGAAATAATTGGTCAAAAGCAAAAATATTTGAAAAGCGTTATGCCAAACGTAGAATGCGTCAGAGTCAAAGAGATGAAATTCAACAAGAATTAGAGGATATGGATAATGACGATTGAAGAACTATATAAGTATGCTGTAAAGCATGATATAGAAGACTACGATATCTGGTTTAATTTCCTTGGTGAATATCAGTGGGAGAGTGGCCCAGCTCGTTATATTAACGAAGAAGAGATAGACCACGAATGCAAGAAGGTGTTTCTATGACTATCAAAGAATTTTATCAGTGGGTCGAAGAAAACAATATCGAAGACTATGAGCTATGTTATAATGGAGACGCGGGTGGCGGCTCTGTTAAGGCTGTTTTAAGCGATATTGAAATTAACGATAAATTTAAAGAGGTAACTATTGGATGACGATTAAGCAACTGTATGAGTGGGCGTTTCAAAATGATGCCCAGAATTTCGATATCGGAATGGTTAATCAAGACTCTCTTGAAATTGACTGGATTTCGACAAAAGACCTTTTTATGAATAAGCAAGAGATGGAGGTTATTGTATTGTGAAAGCAATTAAGCATGGTGCAGACCTAATTTTTACTTGTGACGACGGCAAGACAGTCAAATATAATCTAAATACTGGTGTTTGTATCGGTAAAAATGGTAAACCTTGTATGTATCTCAACAGTCAGCTCAGAGGTTATAGTGTTGATGAAATTGCCAATTCTTTTGAAGACAAGAATTTTGGTAAATTTATTAGTCATGTTGCATGGAAGTGTTCTAGGAACGGACAGAGTATTCAAAACATTGGCACTGTATTTCAGAGAATGGATGAGTACAAAAGAGAAGAACAGATTTATTCTGCTGGACTAACTCTCACTGGTGCTTCTGGTAGCGATTATTTTAAGGGAACTATTAACGAAATCCCAAAGGGTCTCGTAAAGATTTTGCGAGAAATTAAAGAAGGTGTTAACAATATAAATATTAGTGAGTACAAGGCTCATCCTGACGCTTTTAACTACGCATTTAACCATGAATTTATTTCTCTCTCAAAAAGAGACGCATATCGGTTCTTGATGTATATTTGTAGTGATTGGGACAGAAACGAACATCGCTACAGAATTGGTAACAAATTCTTTAATATTTGTGAAAGATATGGCTATACTCCAAAGTCTCTGTTAAATTATATTGATTATCTCGTAACATATGAGGCTATTTCTCCTGATTATCCTTCAAAAATTCTAGGGGAAATTGACGACAACTGTAATATGCTTTCTCAAATGTCTGATAAATACGACAGATATCCACGTCATTTTCTAACTTCTCATCAAATTACAAGTCGTACTTACCAGCGTTGGAAGCAGGAATTTAACGAAGAATTATTTGCAAAACGTGTAAATACAAAGATGGAAGTAACCATTGGAGATTACAAGTTTATCTATCCTAAAACAACCAAAGATATTAAGGACGAGGCAGTTCAGCAGTCTAATTGTGTTGCAAGTTATATTGATAAAGTAATCGGCGGTTCTTGTGATATCATTTTAATGCGTAAAAAGAATGATGTAGAAAATAGCCTTGTTACTGTTGAAGTCCGCAATGGCAAGGTTGTACAGGCAAGACAGCGTTTTAACGAGTCTGTTAATGAGTCTGAACAGAAGGCTCTCGATAAATACGATGAATTTCTCTCTAAACTAAACAACAATAAGGAGTGTGCTTAATTATGCTATTAGTTGGTTCTTATGTTAAACTTACAAAGAAACCCTACGAATCTTTCCCTGTTGACACTACTATGCTAGGTAAAGTTATTCAGATTGAAAATGATAATATTCTTGTTCGTTATCCTATGATGAACATGGCTATGAGCTTTGACGAATATACAAAGTTCTTTACCGTTGTTGAAGTTCCTAAGATGGAAAAAGAAAAGACTAATAGAGCTGTATTTACTGAGTGGAAAATTTTTGACAGTTCTTTTGATAAGCTGGATGGCGCTGGCCCAACTCATTATCCTTATGAATACTGCACTAATGGCAAGGTTGTAAAAGTTCGTAAGCATTATCTTCCCGGTGTAAAGAAAGACTGTGAAATTCTGGTTGGTAAGGCATCTTGTTGCGAAGAAGATGAATTTTACGTGTGGACAGGCATTCGTCTCGCTTATTCTCGTTGCAAGACCAAGGAAACCAAGGAGCAGATTAATAAACTAGCTCAGAAGCTAAATTATTATTCTCCTGCTCTTTGGATTGGGTGATTTACAAACTATGAATATTAATATCTCTTCTGAATCGTCTCTTGTTAAATTTTCTGAGTTAAAAAGTGGTGATGTGTTTCGGTATCTTGATAGTAATTGGATAAAAATTTATGACCCAAATAACTATGTAAATGTTGTTCTGCTATCTGATGGTGGCTGTCAATGCTCTTACATGGGAAAAGATACAATGGTTTACAAAGCTAAGTCTGCCAATCTTTCCATAATTTTTTAACATCGAAATTTTAAATTAAACTATAAACGAGGTAATTTACAAACTATGGGTATCAATATTCTTCTCCTTATTCTCTGGATAATTATTTTATTTACTTGGGTTCATAGTCTCATAGTCGATAAAGAACATTTTGCAATCTTCTGGATTATTATTTCTATTCTATGGATTATCGTTGAAACCTTCTGTATTCTTAACCACCTAATTCCTCTATCATAATCCCTCTTTTACAAATTCTCTTCTATTAAGGAATTACAAACTATGGATATTAACATTATCTGGCTTATTATCTTTCTTCTCTTATTTTCGTACAATCTCAAAAATACAATTTCTTCTCTTTCAACTTTTAACATTTTTCTTACATCCCTAACTTTTCTCTGTTCCATTTTACAAACTCTTGATATTTTTATCCCCTATTACGCTACTAAAATCTAATCCCTTTTACAAACTCCATTCATTTCTACCCAAAATACAAACTATATCTACAAAATTTTGATTACAGTTATATTTACCAAAAATTTCAAATCAAAAAAATCTACAAATATCACATATCAATCCCAGCACTTTAC
>OGKA01000450.1_pt1 | contig 45492 bp, 38 predicted proteins | sample 1572211 | NCBI WGS metagenome assembly OGKA01 (sample SAMEA2582125, study PRJEB24529) | metagenome | biome: Human gut stool | place: China | collected 2011 | reverse complement strand
GTCTATCTAATCTATTTCATTTTAGTGGATTTACCCCAACTATTGACATAGAGCCCATAATTAAGGCCTCCTATGTAAATTATATTTTATCATAGAAGACCTTAAATGAATATCTTTATTCATTTATTTACAGACTTTTTTCACAGACTCGCCTTAGTTAATTAAAAAACTTAGGCGGTAATATGTTATCAATAATCTTTGAATTTTAATAAGATAGGATTGAGATGTAGAAAATAGAAAACATAAAAAATATATTGATTTCGCATTGCTTTATGATGATATCATAGTTTAATAAATTAATTTTATTCATGAATGATTATACGGGTTAATTTGGCTTTTTGCTTCATCTATAATCAAACAAACTCCTTCAATATTTGAAAATTCATCTATTGAATCTTCAGATATTAGGCCATATCTTGATGCAGTAGTTGAGATTAATTTAAGCATTCTTTGAAAATTTTTTTCTTTGTGAGACAAAAAAATAATTTCTAAAAGTGTCGCATAAAACATTATTTTATCGTAATGAAAGCAAGATCGGGCATGTTTCTCTTCATTATCAATATGTACTCGGCAATTAGAGGGTAACATTAAAGATATTATGTTTATAAATTTTACAATGTCATTTTCATCATAAGTGTTATTAAATGCAGAAGTATGCTCTTTTTTACTTCTTATTTCCTCATATATTTTTAGCGATTCCTTTGAAATACCTAAGTTATTTATTTCTTTTAATGCGTAGCGACTACCATATTTTACAAAAAACACCTTGGCTACAGGAGATTCCTTGATAATAGAATTATATTCATTTTGGGTAAATAAACAACATTTGATTCCACCAGGTGATTTGTTATTATAGTGAATAAGTTCCTGACCTTTATGCGCCAAATCAAGTCGTAAAACATATGAGTCATAATTTTCATATCCATATATTATTTGTAGCCTTGTTGTGTTATCATATTTGTCACGAATTTCAGGATGTTCAGAACGAAGTGGAAGAAGGAAGTCTGTTTGAACTGATATGATTCTTGCATTCTGTACCATAAATAAGAGATAATCATACATTTCGTTTGCAATTTCTTTTATGTCATTACTCATGAAATCAGAATGTTTAATTATTTGGGTAATGGTAATAAGATAAATTGAATTAACCCTTGTAATAAGCTCATAACTAATTATACGATTAATAAAAGGTAAGAACTTTCTATCAAAAATATCTGGAATATCGTCATTTAAAAAAGCAAGCAACAGATTAATTTGTGTTCTTGGTTGAAATCTATTATTATTAAAAACTGCAAAATCAACAGAGAAATAATTGTTTGACATACATTCAACGGTTGCAATAATAGAATTTACAAATTCAAATTCGCCAATACAACTTTGAAATATATTATAATTGTTTAGTATTGCCTTATACGAAGTATCATCTGAAATTTCTCCTAGGCTTTGATAAATAAAATATACTATTATTAATGCATGAAATAAATCAGCACCATGGGAGTTTTCTATGATGTAAACATCTGTTCCAAATTTAATCTGCAATGGAATATAATCTTTATTGTAGAAAGATAAGGCTTTACAAAACAAGTTATAATCAACAGATAAAAGTGTTGCAATATTATAAATATCTTCGTCTTTTATAATATATGAACCTCTAGCGCCAAAAGAGATAGCTAAACTATATATAGTTTTTTCGTAGTCGGTTAAATCAAAGTCACAAAATGTTTCTTCTGTTGTCAAGTTTTGTTACCTCCTCGAAATGTATATTAAAATATGCTATATAGCTTTTTATCTGCATATATACAGAAAAATTGATGCTATTTTGATGATGTAGCAGACGGAAACGTTGGAATTATTAGCGCCGGTTGAACATTTTGATGCCTGAAATAAGTGCCAAAAGCGGAAAATCAAACCGTGCTCCGTACATAAAAATATATCAAAAAACGGCTTAAACGCAGTGTTTAAGCCGTTTTTGCTTGGCAGGGGCAGAAGGACTCGAAGCGGAATAGGAGCATATTTGAATATTTTTATATAATCACTTTTCTGCTTAAATGCCCTTAAACTGCGGATTGTCATAAAATTAAAGGGAATCAGTAACAACGCCTAAATCTGTTTGATAAATGATTTTGGTAGAAAAATGGTAGAATTTTTGATTGATGAACGCCCGCTGAATTTGTTATAAAATTGGAGATTCAATTATGAAAACTAAATATCATATTTACCTCACCGCCGAGGAACGCAGAGTTGTTATCAATAGTCTGATTGATTTGAGAAACAACCTTATTTCACAAAGAATGTACACCGATTTAGTTGATGAATTGCTTATTAGAATTTCAAAAGCCAAAGCTAAAAAGATTAAGATTAAGGGGGTTTGACAATGGAGATTACATATACACGTCAAGGAGATTATTTGCTGCCGAACTTAACACTGCCCGAACAGGATAGTCGACCAATCGGCTTGTGGGGACAACAACACCTCCGCTATATCAAACGAAGCCGCCCGATTCTCTATACCAACCTGCTTACTAAATGTACGCTGAACGAATATCTTGCCGATGTTGATGAACAGGCACAAAAGATGTACAACGAGCTTGTGCAGGCTTTCGCAAAAGAAGAAGGCTGCACCGAACAACTCAAATCCACCAATCAAATGTTATGGGTGCGTAAGATGAACAATGCTGCCCAACGAGCGAGAGAAGTTGTAAATGCCGAGTTGATATGCAATTAAGGATTTTTATCAACAACTCCATTGAGAACTTCACTTATTTGTTAGTAAAGTTCTCAATGAAAAAGAAAAAAGAGCGTGTAAGCAGGTGATGTCTGTTTACACGCTCTTTATATTTATTTTGAGTTGGGAATCGACATCAATTCACGTGCTCTCTTTGAGATTTGCGCTTCGATTGCTGTCAAGCGTTCTTCAGGTAAGTTGATGGATGGGTGTCTTGTGAAAGTGAAATTCAGCAGTTTACGGAGCTGAGATTTTTGTTTGCTGCCCATAACAGCCTTACAAACCTCGTCGAAGGATACGCCGTAGGGAGGTGTTCTTGTCTTTGCGTATTCGCTGAGATTTTCCAAATCATCAGCCATTGCGAAGTTGAAAAGCGATAAGCCGTTGTCGAAAATCGGAGCGGGCTTGATGATCTTTCCTGTGTGATTGTCACGCAAAATGCCGAAATTACCGAAATGCCTGTCCTCGTTGTAAATCACAGCATCGAACACCAGCATACTGCAAAGCTCGTCATAAAACTCTTTGCCAAGCTCGGCATAATAATCGAGGGCGTTTTTCAGCGTTCTGTCTTTTATCAGCCTGCTGATTGGCACAAACGAAGTGTCAACATCGGTGAACAGACGGCATTTTGAAGCGAGAATACCTTTCCAGTTTTCAAGGTCATATTCAACGCAATTCAAGCCCATAGCCTTTGCAATCTGACAGGCGTAAAACTCGCTGTACGGCTCATTTCCGGTGTTTGCAGCGCCTTCTGTGCCGCCTTTGTAAAGATATATTCCGTCATCCTCGATATGCCTCCAAGCCTTGCGGAGCATACCATTTGTTGTGAATTCAGGAGAGGTTGAGAACGCCTTTTCTGCGCTACCCACGCCCGTATAGGCAACAAGCGATAACGCTTCCGAGAACGGATTTTCAAACAGATTGTAATCGGCAAATTTGCCGTCAAATTCAACAGGAGTTAACCAATAGCTGTCGTTGAGTGACAAGCCTAAGCAGATGTCGATAATGCCCTTTGTGTCGTTCACGCTCAGCCCGAACATCTTTAGTATCTCGTCAACAAAGGCTCTGTTCTTCGGGATAACACGGTTGGAAAGCCAATTGATAATACCTTTTGCTGTCAGTTCCATATTGATTGGCAGAAATTGTTTTTTGTTTTCATCAAATGACAGAATTTCAACAACTAAACCCTCCAAGCCTTTTTCTTCAAGGGAGAAGGTTACAAGAATATCGTCATATAGTTTCAAGTGATACACGTTGCTCATTTCAACACTCTTTTCTTTCAATAAAACGCTGATATCCTTGCCGAGAGCGTCTGTTATCTTAATCAATAAATCGAGAGAAAGGTTCTGACCGCCGTTCTCGATGCGGCAGATATTCGACCGTTGCGTACCGACCATCTCGGCAAGTTGCGCCTGTGACAAGCCTTTTTCAAGCCTTGCCTGCGTCAGCTTTGAAACGATTTCCTGCCGTTTGCGGATTATGCTATTGCTGTTGGTCATATCACTCACCTCGCTTTAGTATATGTTATCATATATGATAACAATAGTCAAGGCTTATAGTATTATTTGTGATTTTGTTAGTTTGTTGCTTGGGCTTGTTGAGCAAAGTCCAGATTATGGGACACACAGTTTGGGATAATAGAATAAAACGAATAACAAAGACGTGATAGAATAAAACTGAAAACAAACAAAATGGTAAAAATATTATTTTTTTTGTTGAAGATAATCGAAAGTATGATATAATTATAATTATAATGTATTACTATATTCAGAAGGACGATTAAAATGAAACCGTATAAGTTTAAGTTTATAGATTTATTTGCTGGCATTGGAGGCTTCCATCAGGCGATGCGTTATCTTGGTGGGGAGTGTGTGATGGCAGCTGAAATAAACAAAGAATGTGTTGAAACATATAAACTTAATTTTAAAACGGATGAAAAAAGTATTCGTGGAGATGTAAATAAGATAGAACCAAATACAATTGCACCTTTTGATGTCCTGTGTGCGGGATTTCCGTGTCAACCGTTTAGCAAGGCTGGTTATCAAAAGGGCTTTAGTGATAAAACTCGAGGAAATCTGTTTTATAAGATTATGGAGATATTAGATGGGCATCCAGAAGTGAAATTTGTGATACTCGAAAATGTTAGAAACCTTGCGGATAAGTCTGAAAACTGGGATATTATAACTTCTGAGCTTATGAAGAGGAATTTTTATATTACAGAAAGTCCGGTTATTCTTTCACCTTCGGATTTTGGAATTCCTCAAATTCGAGAAAGAGTCTATATTCTTGGTATTAGAAAAGATATTAGAAACGAGGAAATACTTACTAATGGTTATATTCATAAAGATGATTTGAGGTTAGAAAAACATTTTAAGAAATGTAGAATGGGAGCAGCGTGGAGCATTCTTGAAGATGAAGTAAGTGATGATTATATTGTTACTGAAGAACAGGAATTGATGATTAATGCTTGGGATGAATTCAGAAGAGAAACAGGGATAAAAATCATTGGATTTCCAATTTGGTTAGATAGCTTCGGTCTCGGAATAGACGATGATGAAAAAGTCTTTGCAATGCAAAACTATAATGATATGCCGAAATGGAAACAGAATTTTGTTAAGCATAACAGAGAGTTTTATTTAAAGAATCGGGAGTTTATTGATGATTGGGTTATAAGATATGATATGACAAATCGGATAAAGCTTTATAAAAAATTTGAATGGAACTGCGGTGAAGATGTAAGTGATATTAAAGGCGCGTTGATTCAAATCAGGCAGTCAGGAATTCGTGCAAAACGTCCAACGTACTACCCTTCTTTGGTTGCTATGGTCAATACCCCAATTTTGTGGGATAAATCAAAGAATCACTATAGAAAAATAACGCCCAGAGAAGCGGCAAATTTACAAAGTTTTCACGGAAGATATAAGTTTAGAGGAACCGATAAAACTATTTATCGGCAATTAGGAAATTCAGTTAATGTTCGTATATTAAAAATACTCGGCGAGAATCTATTCGCTTTGGCAGATACAGGATGGGATGGTGAGTTTAATGGCAAGAAAAATTAATATTCGTCCGACAAGCGGAGTTTATGCAACATATAAAAGGCTAAGCTATCAGCCTTGGACTGCAATTGCTGAATTTGTAGACAATTCAACGCAGAGTTTTTATGATCATAAAGATGAATTGATGTCAGTAAAGTATTATAAAGGACTTCAAATTAACGTAAATTATATTTCCGATTCGGTTAATGGCGATCGATTAGAGATTTATGATGATGCATACGGTATGGAATGGCGAGATTTTCAGCGAGCTATTATTCTGGACAAACCTCCTGTTAATACAAACGGAAGAAATGAATTTGGAATGGGTTTGAAAACAGCTGCGTGTTGGTTCGGTTCTGTTTGGTCGGTTGAATCTACTCAATTGAATTCTACAAATAAGTATTACACCCAAATTAACATTGATGATCTGGGTAAGTATAAAACAGAAGTAATAGATGTTAAGGAAGAAAAAACAAGTAAGAAAGAGCACTATACAAAAATAGTTATTTCTAAACTTAATAAAAAAATAAGTGGTCCAAGAACGATAAGCAAAGTAAAAGAATTACTCAGTAGTATTTATAGAGAGGATATTAGAAGCGGTTTTATCAAAATCTTTTACAATGGTACGCAACTTAATTTTAAAGAGCCTCCTGTATATGTAGAAGATATCAACGGTAGAAAAAAAGAATGGAAGAAAAATGTTGAGTTCGTTATCAATCACGAAGATAAAGAACTTTCAGTAAAAGGATTTATCGCAATAAGAATTCCGGGTAGTGTAAAAGATGCGGGATTTACCTTGCTCAGACGCGGACGGGTTATTGTTGGCGGTTCTGAGAATAATTATCGCCCAACTGAACTGTTTGGTGATTCTAACTCATATACTTGGCAACGTCTATATGGTGAACTTCATATGGACAATTGGCCTGTTACGCAAGCTAAAGATAATTTTGATTGGCATAATAGCGGATTAGAAGAATCGTTTATTAGTACTTTGAAGCCGTTGATTGAAGAGTTCAGAAAAAAAGCAGAAAATATTAGAGTTAGAGAAAGAATCAAAACAAAAGATCTTGTGAAAACTGCAGTTGATGGATTATCTGATTCTGGACTTGTAGAGAATGTCGAGATATCGATTATTGATCGGAAACCAGATACCTCAAAAACTGATACACAAGGAACTGAAACGGAAAATGAAGAATTAGAAGAAATAGTTGATGTAAACGATGAGGGTGTAATCATTGAGGGCGGTGAATTAGTTGATTTTCGCTTTTTATACAAAAAAGTTGAATACTTTTTCCATATTGTTTTTGATGTTTCAAAACCGTCAATGCATTGGCTTTTAGTAACACATAATAACGAAAATGAATATACTCTATCAATTAATATGAAACACCCGTTTTTTAAACCGTTAATTGAAAAACGTGAGTTCTTACCGATAATGACCAAAATGTCGATTGCGCTTGTTTTGGCAGAAATTGAGTCACAAAAGCTTTCTGATGACGGAAAAATTGAGGCATCAGATATCCGAATGAAGATGAATGAAATACTTGAAAGTGTTCGTAAAGGTGAAGTAAGTAATGGATAATAAAATATTTACCGTAACAAATGACGAAAACGAGGTTGTTCCTTGGAGTATAAAAGTTGATGGCTATTTTAGGAAAAAAGCAGAAGAACAAATGCTGAATGATGATATGCCGCAGGAAGCGATTGACTCTATTTTTGCAAATGGGGTTCGTATTTTAAGTCATTGCCCAAATCCTAATGAGGATACAGAGGTGTCTGAAACAGGAATTGTAATAGGAAAGGTACAAAGTGGTAAGACATCGAATTTTATTTCTACCTTAGCATTAGCTTTTGATAATGAATACGATATAGCGATAGTTCTTGGCGGTAACACTTTAGATTTGTTAAAGCAAAACGCAAAAAGAATTCAAGCATCTTTTAAGGTGGATCCAGAAAGGCTTACTATTCTCAAAACCAACGATAATAAATCCTTGATAAACTCTGAGCGCATTAAAGAGTTTATTGAATGTGATAGAAAGATTATTATCGTTGGTTTGAAGCACTATAAGCATATTAATTTGATTGCTGAGATTTTTGAAAATGAGTATTTGGCAGATAAAACAGTGTTAATTATTGATGACGAAGGAGATCAAGCAACACTAAACACAAAAGCATATCTTGATTCTTTGAGTTCTACATATGAGGCAGTTGTTAGCTTAAAAGCAAAATTAAAAAGACACTGTTTTCTTTCTATAACAGCAACTCCACAGGCAAATATACTAATACAAACATTTGATATGCTCTCGCCTGATTTTGGAGAATTGGTATATGCTGGAGAAGGATACTGTGGATTACAGGAATTTCACGGAGAAAACAGCGATAAGAGAGTATATGAAATTCCTGAAAGTGAAGGAAACCTGTTAGATAGCGCAGGGGTCCCAAAATCAGTATATAAAGCAATGGCGATGTTTTTTGTTGGCAATGCAATAAGGAGAAGTCGGGGTGATACCGGCAATCACGCTATGCTGATCCATCCAAGCCAAAAGAAGTATGATCATCAAATTGTTGTAAATAAAATTCAAGGAATACTTGATGATTGGAGAAATAAAGCAAAAACAAAACTATCAGGTGTAAATGATATTTCATATGGCACTCTTAGAAGACGCTTGATAGAGGGATATAACTCATTTGTTTCAGATGGTGTGAATTGCGTACCATTTGAGGAATTAGAAAATACAATTTTAGATATTATTAAACGCAGTTCTCCGGTGCATATTTGTAATAGCGATAAAAATGCAGTTGAGGATGCGGCAATGTATAAAACAAATATTTTTGTGGGGGGCAATCTTGTCGAAAGAGGTATCACAATAAAGGGATTGGCGGTCACATATATAACTCGTCGAGCAAAAGGGAAATCGAATGTTGACAATACAGAGCAAAGAGCAAGATGGTTTGGTTATAAAGCAAAATACATTGATGTTTGTCGTGTCTTCACGACCAAGGATATTAAAGATGATTTTGCTAACATTCTTGAACACGATGAGGATATGTGGGCTTCTATCGAAAGAGCAAGAGAAAGAGGAGTTCCGTTCAAGGACATTCCAAGAATATTTACTCTTGCAAGTAGTGTATTGCAACTAACAAGAAAAAATGTTGCCAAAACATCGCAATATGCGCTGTCTGAATGGAAACCCCAGAAGTATTATATTCCGGATGAACCAGAAGCTCGTGAGAATTGTAGAATCATTTCTGATTTTAGGAAAAAGTATGATAACCAATTGATTAAACAGCAGCATAACGCTACACAAATACATATGATTCTACCAAATCTTAGTTTTTCAACAGTTTATGACGAACTATTGTCCAAACTTTCATATTTGTCAGGTGAAATTGTGGATTTAGCGTTCTTCAATTTATTCAAAGAAGCTCTTATAAAATCTGAATTGAATCCGCCGGTTGATATTTATTGGATTAGAGATACAGTTCATCAGGAAAGAAAGATTCTGGATGATTGGTCGATTCAGCAGCTCTTCCAAGGTCGAAATCCAAATACTTCGAGCCCTACATATTATGAGGGAGATAGAAGTCTTTCTGATGCAAAACCAGATCATATTCAGATACAAATTCACTATGTTAAACCAAGCAATTTGCCTGATGTTACTCATTATTCTCCTGTGCTGGCGTTATATGTTCCTCAAGTATGTAATGAGGAATTTTCGAAAATGGTGGTGAGAAGCTAATGCGAAATGAGGATATTTTAAGTAAGTTAAATGAACTCCAAAACGATAAGGATAATTATCTTATTTTTCAGGTGGATGATAAGAATTATTATTTCGGTAAAGATAAAAATGGAAATATTGTATATATGATGGATTCTCTTTCTCCAAGAATACCGTCTATTTGCCAAGAAACCAATTCCCTTTTCTTTGTGTTTAATAAAAGATGTTGTATAACTTGTGATGATAAGACGGAGCACAAGGTTATGCATATAATTGTATGCAAGGAAGACGATGAAGAACGAATAAAAGCATTTATTAGATTGACTAAAGCGTTTTCTGAGATTGATAAAAACCTTGATCAGTATTATTTTGCAAAGTTATTTGCTTCAATATCTTCATTATTTGACAAAAAAAGAAAAGTGTCTGAATCCGAAGTGCAGGGGTTATTTGCTGAATTGTATTCAATTCTTTATCTTAATGATAAAAACTGCGACATAGCAAAATATTGGCAATCAAAAAGCCGAATGAAGTTCGATTTTTCAATCAACGAAACAAAACGTTTGGAGATAAAATCAACTCTGAAGTCTAATAGAATTCATCATTTTAGGCACGATCAATTATTAGGCAGTATGTATGATATTAAAATTGTTTCATTACTGCTTCAAAAAAATGATCAAGGTGTTTCATTAGCAGATTTAGTAGATGTTTTTCGAGAAGAGTATTCAGATGATTATTCGTTAATGCTGCACATTGATTCTATTGTTTCTCAGATTGATGAAGAATACTTATTGAAAACAAAATACGATAAGATTTACATTGATAAGAATATACGTTTTTTTGATGTAAAAGCTATTCCTCATTTTAATGAAAAAACACCTGATGGTGTATTTAATGCGGAGTATGATTGTGATTTAGAAACAGCGGATTCGTTATCAATTGAAGAATTAATCGGATGGATAGAGGGAGAATGAAATGTTTAAAACGTATGAACTGTTTAGCCATAGAAGTATTGATGATTTAATACCAGAGATCATTTATTATTATCTCTTTAAGGGCTTGAGTTTAACTGCGATTGAAAAGAAACTGTTCAAAACGGAAGAGTATCACGGTTGGTTAAGCAAATCATTTTTAAACTATTTTGGGATTGATACTGAACGAGAAAACAAAGGAATATATGCAAATAAATCTGTTTCTGAAGTAGTGGATGAGTTGTATCAGAGTTCAGATATTGCACATATTCGTGTTGCAAAAATCCTAAAAGAAAAATACTTATGATTGGTTTGAAGTTTCAATGTCCAACAGCAAATACGACAAACGTGTCTACGCCGGTTATTACAAGCGCTACGATGGAAAGCTATTCTATGTAGTCACTATGGCGAAGGACGGAGTTACAGGCGAAGATATGGTAATCTATATGCCGTACTCTATAAGGAATGATGAGAACTATTTAACAATAAGCAAAAAGCAATTTTGTGAGCCTGTTATGGTTGACGGAAAGCTAAGAGCTCGGTATAAGCGGCAAACGCAGATGAGAATTGAGCAGGATTTTATTGATTCATTAGAGAGTGATCTTCTTCCGACACCGAAGCGAAAACGAGTTCCGAGACCTGATGAAGAAAAATACAGAGAATATCGTACTGCTACAAACTACTATGATTACGCAAAAGATTTATGCGTGAACTATTTAGTTGATTTGAGAAAGTATAAATTCTCAAAAAACTATTATGATGATTTCATAGCTCTATCTAAGAAAGAAATGGAAATAGTTTACGAGGATTTGAAGTTTATAAAAACGTGCTTCCAAACGGTACTTCGGGGTTATGCTGAGTTTTTTAATGAAAGGTTTATAAAACGGTTGTCCATCAGAAAATATGCAGAAGCTCACAATATGAATCGTGGCAGCGTTGAAAATATACAGCGGAAGATGTATAAAAAGCTATCGGCATTATTGTATGAACGTGATCAAGCCGACGGAAAGGTTCGCATAAAAACAACTGAATAATTTGATTAGTAAACACTTGTCTTTTTGACAGGTGTTTATTTTTTGTCTTTATGCTTATGACAGGTTTATGACAAAAAAGAAGTGTCCTTGGGAACGAGTGAAAGGGTTAATCCGATTTCACTGTCGCAATGACACTTATATGACAGAAAACAAGTGTTTTTGCGTGAAGGGTGAAAGGGTAATTCTTTCACTACAACTGAATAGCTGCCAAGCGAAGGATAAACCGCCACGACCTCTACGGATCGAGCGCAGCCGGAAGGCTGACGGCACAGCGTCGAGCAGGATTGCCTGTCAGGAAAGTACGCTTTGGCAGTGCCGACAACAAATACAGTTTGATGTCACGCTTTTTAAGGCTTACAAGCCGCTCATAATGCGCCCTCTGAGCGACGAAACGCACGAAGGAGAGTAATTATATTAGCAGCTGCATTTTCGGACTTAATAAGCGTGACAGGAAAGGAGGTCAAATGCTCATTGAAATTAAGGCAGGACAGTTTCGGAAGATCAGTCGCTTGGTCAGACGGGAGTGCTGCAACTGTATGGACGGCAACTGTTTGTTGCTCGACGACGGCGAAACGCATACCTGTGTGCAGTTGATTTCCAAGTATCACATCTTCTGCAACCATTTCAAGGACGCTGTGCTTCCTCTCGACAAGGAGTTGTATCTGGAGCTGATCTTTGGCAACGATTACAAGCGCTGCCAAAGCTGCGGTTCACGCTTTTATTCCAAGGCTCGCAACAAACGCTACTGCGACAAGTGCGCCGAACGAATCAAGCGGCAGAAGGCAGCCGAACGTAAACGCCGTCAGCGTGAACTTCAGAAGCAGCTCCTATATATAAATAACTAAATAGACAAATAAAAAAATAACTAACCGAAAAAGAAGAAGTTTATCTTAACACACCTACCTATATGGGCGGCGAAAACTTTTCTTTTCGGGAAGTGGAAAGGAGAACCAAATGAACGACAACGCAAAAGTATTCTCGCTCATTGAGATGAGAGAAATGATGATCGACACCTCGGGCTATCAGATGATGGAGGAGGTCGGAGAGTTCACCGGAACGCTTGAAATGAAAGCGCAGGGACACAAGAAATCCATTCGCATTTTTCTCACGCTCGACGACGGAAGAAAAATCATCACACCGATTTTCTGGTGGCAGACTTACCTCGGATTTTACTATATGCCAATCGGTACGAAGCTCCGACTTTTTTATTCGGAAAGTAATCAAAACAAAGTTTACCTTGAGAAGATCGAAATTATTGAAAATGTGTAGCGTGGCTACACGGCTCTACACAGGATGTTAGTCTTATGGTGTAGCGAGCATAGGTTTTGTAATGCCAACACCGGCGGCTGAAAGCCGAAAGGGGAATGTTCCCCTGTAACCCCAATTCAGAAAGGAAGTTTTACAATGCGAAAGCGCAATTTTAACATCAATGTCAGAGTAACAGAGAACGAGAAAAAGCGGTTGAAAAGAGCCGCAAAGCACTATGGGATTTCGCTCTCGGAGTATCTGAGAAAGGTCGGTTTGAACAAAAATCTGACCGAAAAACCGAGCCGAAAACTCTACGAAGTGTACGCTTCGGTGAACGATTTGCGGAGCAATTTATATCCGCTCGACGGAAGAATTTTGGAGGGAAAGCTCTCGGAAATCGAGCAAAAAATTCTCTCCGCATACCACGAACGAAAGGAGGACGACAGCGGTGGCGACAACGAAAATTTGGGCGGTTAAGGACAACTTGGAGCGCACGGTAAACTACGCCGCCAACCCTAAAAAGACGGTAGATTCAGATTTGAAAAAGGCGATTCACTACGCCGGTGACGAAGCAAAAACGGAAAGCCGTTGCTATGTAACGGGCGTAAACTGCAATGTCGATTCAGCCTTTGAGGAGATGAACGCCGTGCAGGAACGCTTCGGAAAAACAGGTGGCAACGTTGCCTATCACGCTTATCAGAGCTTCAAAACAGGCGAGATCACGCCGGAGCTTTGTCACGAAATCGGTGTCGAGTTGGCCAAGAAAATGTGGGGCAACGAGTATCAGGTGCTGGTAGCGACGCATCTGAATACCGGTACGCTGCACAATCACTTTGTCGTATGCAGCACTAATATGTGGACAGGCAAAAAGTTTGATTGCAACGAGGGAGCTTACTGGAAATTCCGTGCTTTGTCGGACGAGCTTTGTGCCGAACATAATCTGACCGTTATCAAAAATCCGACAGGCAAAACGCCGAGGAGCATTTACTTTGCGGAGGAAAACGGCGAGCCGACGACGTTCAATGTGCTGAGAGAAGCGATTGATTACGGTATTGAGCACTCACGCAGCTTTGAGTATTTCAAGTGGATTATGAATGATATGGGCTATATTATGTGCCTGAATCCGAAGCACCGTTACTGGACAATTCGCTCCGCCAACAGCAAGAAATCGGTGCGAATGTACCGCTTAGGCAACGAGTACAACAACGAAGCAATCCGTCGCAGAATCCACGAAAACAATACGCAGCATTGGCGAAACGCCGCTGAGTATGAGTACAGCCGCAAGCAGATGAAGCGCTTTAAGCCGAGGGTATTTGTGTTCCGTGGCAGCTTCCAAAAGCTCAAATCCTTTGGAGGTTTATACGCCAAATATCTGCACTATCTTTATCTGATGGGCAAGCTGCCAAAGCGAAATCAGCGCAAGCCGTTGTCGCCCGAAATGCGTGAAGCGTGGCGGCATTTGGACAGAATATCTCGCCAAGTGACGTTGGTTTCAAATAAAAAGCTGCACACGCTTGATGATGTAAAAGCCTTTATTACCAATACCGACAAGGAGATTAAGGAAGTTACCGAGCTGCGAGAGAAGGTATATAACAAGCTGCGCTACTGCGATGACGACGACAGAATCAGGGAGCTGAAAAAGAGCCGTGACGATTGCACAACGCTCTTGCGGCAGCTCCGCAAGGAAAAGAAAATCGCCCTCACGATTATTGAGGACGAACCGAAGATCAACGAAAATATCCGCTGTGAAATACAAGCGCAAAACCTCGCAAGAGGACGGAAACCAAAAGAACGAAAGAAGGTGTATGAGAGACGAAAATAGCAATTAACAAGCTTCATCCGTTTTACAATCATCCCTTTAAGGTGATTGATAACGCAGAAATGGATGATCTTGTTTTAAGTATAAAGGAGCAAGGCATTCTTACTCCAATCATAGTCAGACCGCTTGAAAACACAAATGATGAATTTGAAATAATATCGGGACACCGACGGTATCGTGCCGCCCAATTATTAGGGCAGAAAGAGGTTGAAGTTAGCGTTCGTTATGTAAATCGTGACGAAGCCGCCGTAATGCTGGTGGACAGCAACTTACACCGAAGCAGAATTCTGCCAAGTGAAAAAGCTTTTGCTTATAAGTTGAAGCTGGAAGCATTGAAGCGTCAGGGAAAGAGAAGTGATTTAACTTTGTCGCAATTTGCAACGAAGTTGGATACCGCTTCCGCTGTCGGTCAGGACGCAGGAGAAAGCCGTGATACGGTTTACAGATATATTCGTTTGACCAAGTTAATTCCGGAACTTTTGCAGTTGATGGACGAAGAAAAAATCGCTTTTTCTGTCGGTGTGGAATTATCTTATCTTTCCGAAAATCACCAGCGCAGATTATTTGAAATCATCGAAAGAGACAACTGCACGCCATCGTATTCTCAGGCATTCCGAATGCACCGTGCGTTTAAGGATAATTGTCTGGACAGCCGTTTGCTCGAAAGAATTATGTCCGAGGAAAAGCCCAATCAGCGTGAAGTTCTTAAAATCTCGATGGAGAAAGTAAGGCGTTTTGCGCCCAAAGCCAGCAATACACAGCTCGAGGATTTTGTTATAAAAGCTTGCGAGCATTACAGAAGATATTTGAATAAAAACCGTGACAGAGGGAGGTGAAAATGATGACCGACAAGGCTTATGAAATGTTTTCTGATTACGAAGATGTCGTAACAGTTGACGATGTTATGAAGATGCTTCATATCGGTAAAAATTCTGTGTATGATTTGCTGAAGAATCACAGAATTGAATCTATAAAGGTAGGAAGCAGATATGTTATACCAAAGAAAAGCGTTATCAATTTTCTTAACATATAAGTTCATTTAATCCGCACATTTGATGTTTGAGAGCCTGTTGTGCTATTCTATATACACAGCGGGCTTTCATCCAAATGAAAGGAGACACTTTGAAAAACACAACTGAATTATTTGCTGAATACTGTGACGTCGTATCGGTTGACGATGTTACGAAAATGCTAAAGCTCAGCAAAGTAACTGTTTACAAGTTATTAAAATCCGGCAAAATCCGAACTATTAAAGTTGGCAAGAGATACATTATCCCAAAGAGATGTGTTTCGGAATTTCTTGAAAGCTGTTAGATAGGAGGATGAATTGTATGGATAAAACAAAAGAAGCTTTTGCAGAGTATAAAGACGTTGTCACAGTATGCGAAGTAATGGAAATGTTAGGTTTGGGAAGAGTAGCTGTCTATCGCTTGTTGCGTGAAGGAATTATCCGCACAATCAGGGTAGGCAAAAAGTATATCATTCCCAAGCAGAGCATTATTGACTTTATCTCAACAGGAGAATCATTTTTTAGAAAGGGTTAATTATTTTGGAAGGAAGCTTAATAATAAAAGGCAATTATTACTATGCCAAATTTCGTGTCAACGGCAAACAGAAAATGATTGCCACGAAGATACCCGTTAAGGGTAACAACAAACGCCGTGCAATTGAGAAGATGAAAGAAATCATTGAGAGCTACAAGGATATCAACCTTGAATGCGACAATGTACTCTTTACCGACTTTCTCGACAAATGGCTGAAAGGTATCAAGGGAATCATAAAACCCTCTACGTGGGAATCCTATGACAAGACCGTGAGCGGCAAGTTAAAGCCCTATTTTGAGTCAAAGAGGTACAAGTTCAAGGATATGAAGCCGGAGGTATTCACCAAGTATTTTGTGTTTCTCTCTCAACACGGCAAGTCAAACGTCAAGGGCGGTTTAGGATATAAAACGGTCAAGAATATCCGTGGCGTCTTGTCATCGGCTTATGAGTACGCTGTTGAGAACAACTACGTCAAGGAGAATCCAGTGACGAGAAGCCGTATGCCGTCGTTCCCTCACAGTATCAAGAAGGACGTTCCCGAATACAATGCACAGCAGGTCAGAAAGCTCCTGCTTTACGCAAAGGAACACGAGAGCCATATCTACATATTCCTGCTTCTCGCTCTCTATACAGGGCTGAGAAAGGGCGAATTGCTCGCCCTGACGTGGGAGGATATAGACTATGATAAAAAGCTTTTACGTGTAAACAAAAGCAGAACAGGCAGCCGCAAGGACGTGACAATGCAAATCACAACGCCAAAGACAAAGAGCAGTAACCGCAAAATTCCGATAAACGATTTTGTGATCGGAGAGCTGAAAGCTGAAAAGCAACGGCAAGAAGAATACTCCAAACTGCTTGGCAACGGCTACGACAAAAGCCACGACTTCATTGTGCGTACTGTTCTCGGAAAACCGTATGTCAATCTCAGCGCAATCAACCGGGTGGTAAACCGTCTGACCGAGAACGCCGGCTTGCCGCATTGTACGATTCACGGCTTTCGCCATTCTGTGGCGAGTATTCTCGACGACAACGGCGTACCGATTCAGGACATCTCCGTTTTGCTCGGACACGAAAGCGTACAGACCACCGAGAGAATTTATATCAACCGTCGAAAGACCGCAAAGGAGACGACGATAAACGCTCTCGACAGCGCTATAAATTTGAACATCGCATAAAGGTGGTATAATTTTTGGTAGAATTAAAAGAGAAAAGGCTTCGGAAATCGCTTTCCGAAGCCAAAAATTGATGGCAGGGGCAGAAGGACTCGAACCCTCGGCACGCGGTTTTGGAGACCGCTGCTCTACCAACTGAGCTATACCCCTATATTCTCGAACAATGGTTATTTTATCATTAAATTTACCATATGTCAAGTGGTTTTATAATATTTATTGTGCTATTTTGTAAATTGTCAAAAAATTTCTATTTGTAACCTACCAGCATAATGATTTTGGCTGAATAAGTGATAAACTTATATCATTGATTAACATAATAATGGGGTGCAGTTTATGGAATATTATAAATTAGGAGAAAATGAATCACCACTTTTTAAGTGTGATTGTTCTGATGAATTAAAAATCATTTTAACAAATCTGAATTTTGTGTTTATAAATATAAATAAAAGGTTACTGCATAGTGATGAGGCAGTTGTTGAGGTGATTCCTAAAGAAGATGTGAAGTTTTATAATGAAAAGCCACAGATTAAGCAACAAGGTTCTTTAGTTGAAATGTACTTTAAACATCAGGAAAAATCAGTAACTTTCAACTCAAGAATGGATGCCTATAAATTTGTACATACTGCAAATGAACTTCTCACAGGTCACACTATGGCAGAAAGAGGTGCTGCTAAGGTTAAGGATGGCATTAATCTTGTGGATGACACTTTAGGATTTAGCACAGTAGATACAGTGAAAGGTGTTATTGAGAATGGTGTTATCGGTAGTATTTTTGGTGGAATTGGAAAGAAAAAGAGCAGAACTAAGAAAATATCAGGTAAATCCGATACTATAAAAGAGTCTGCGAAAAAGTCACTTCAAAGTGGTGTTGATGCACTACAACAAAAGAATGCAGAGAAAAATATTAACGAATACAACAAACAACTTGACAGTCTTAAAAAGTTGAAAGACTTAGTTGATAAAGGTGTGTTAACTGAAGAAGAGTTTGAAAAGAAAAAGAAAGAAATTCTAGGATAAGATAAAAGCCAACCGATAATTTGGTTGGCTTTTTCTATATTATATACTTTTATGAATTCAAATATTCTTGCAAATCGTTGAATCCGGTTCTCATTTGACTGTAGCCGTGATTGTAGTAAGTGATTTTCTTATTATAATCATCTTCGGTACGAGAAATTTCCGGAATTGTAGGACGAATAACAAAAACTTTGTTTTCTTTTTCAAGCTCAGCTAATTGGTCAGCTTGTTTTTTGTAAGTTTTAGGTCTGCTTAGCATAGTGTTTAGAAAATCTTTATGTAAAGCAAACTTAGCTTTGTACAGCAAATCCATACTTTTTGAGGATGATGTGTATTGATGAAGTCGTCTGGTTTGGATTACAACGATTTTCTTATATCCAAGTTCCATAGCTCTTTCATATGGTAAAGAGTCGGAAACACCACCATCATAATATTTTTTACCATCAATTTTTACTGCTTTTGAAATGATAGGTAGTGAACTTGATGCAGCACCAATGTCAAGTAATCTTTTTTCATCAGATTTTTCTGTTAAAAATTCAGCCTTGCCTGTTTCTAGGCTTGTTACAACAATTTCATTTGTCACTTTACTGGCAAAATATTTGTCAAATCTAAAAGGATATTGTTTGTAAGGAAATTCATAAAAGGCTTTCTTTAGGTCAATAAGACCCTTGCCTCTTTTTAGTGAACCTTTGCCAATCCATTCATCAGATTTGTTTGTAGGGAAAAGGCAATCTTTTGTTCTGTTTTTCTGTTCTGCAATGTAGCTTAAAGCGCAACAAGTACCGGCTGATACACTGGCAACATACTCAAATTGCATATTTTGTTCCAGCAAATAGTCCAATGCACCGGCAGTAAATAGTCCTCTAATAGCTCCACCCTCAAGAATTAATGCTGCTTTCTCCAAAACTAAAACCTCTTTCTTATATAATAGGGAGCAATTTCTTGCTCCCTAAAAATTATTTGTTCATATCTGCAATAATATCTGCAATAACTTCTCTTTCATCGAGGTGATACTTAACACCCTTAATTTCTAGGTAATCTTCATGTCCTTTACCTGCAAGAACAATAATGTCACCGTCTTCTGCATTTTCCATACAGTAACGAATAGCATCCTGTCTTTTTGGCACAACAACATATTTACCGTTAGTCTTTTTAAGACCACCTTCAATAATGTCATTGATTATGTCCATTACATCTTCATCACGACTGTTGTCCTCGGTTAAAACTGAAAGGTCAGCAAGTCTGCCGGCAGTTTCACCCATTTCATATCTTCTAACCTTTGGTCTGTTACCACCGGCACCAAATAGTACAATCAGTCTGTGTGGGTTGTATTCTCTAAGCGTTTCAAGGATGTTTTCCATTGATAATGCATTGTGAGCATAGTCAATAAGTAGTGTATAGTTGCCCGGAACTTTTACTGCTTCAACTCTACCTTTAACCTTAACAGTATCAAGACCTTTCAAGATAGCCTCATCAGAAATACCCATTTCAATTGCAGTAGTCATAGCAGCTAGGGCATTATATACTGAGAATCTACCGGGAATGGCAACATTAACATCAAGTGTCTTAAGACCTTTTGTTTTGAAGTTTACACCGATATATCCAGGTTTTGAGATTAGATTATCGTCATAACCTACAATGTCAGCCTTTTTGCTAAAGCCATATGTTGTAATATCACAAGTAGCATTTTCTGTGATTCTGTCAAATACTTTGTCATCAATGTTGAAAATACCTTTCTTGCATTGCTTGAATAGTAAAGCCTTGCATTGTAGATATTCTTCAAGGTCCTTGTGTTCGCTATCACCAATATGGTCATGGCTAAAGTTTGTGAAAATACCATAGTCAAAGTAAATAGCATCAGTTCTGTGCCATTTTAAGCCAAGAGAAGATGCCTCAATAATCATAACTTTACAACCTGCATCAACCATCATTCTCATAGCATGTTGAATTTCGTATGATTCAGGAGTTGTGTTGTTGGTTTTGTAAATCTTGTTTCCTATAATAATACCAAGCGTACCGATTGTACCGGATTTGATACCTTCAGCATCCAAAATGCTTTTTAGCATTGCAACAGTAGTTGTTTTACCTTTTGTACCGGTCAGAGCAATTGTAGTCAATTCTTTTTCAGGTTCACCAAAAAGCATTGCGCTCATATATGCAAGAGCTTTTCTTGTATCATCAACCTTGATAACAGTAATATCTTCCGGAATATCTACATTGTCAGAAATAACAACTACACTTGCACCGGATTTAACTGCTTGTGGTATGAACTTGTGACCATCAACATTGTAACCTTTAAGTGCTACAAAAACTGTACCCTCAGTTACCTTTCTACTGTCATAAATAACATCGGAAATTTCGGTTTCTGTGTTTCCTTTAATAAGAGTGTACTCTATATTTTGTAAAATTTTTGAAAGTTGCATAAAATACCCTTTCTGTGGAATTAACTTCCATCTTTATTTTCTATATAAAATGTATAAGCTAAATTTACAACTTTTTTTAAGGTTTGTCAAACAACATATTGTGTCATTATTTTTATTTTTGGTCATTTTATACTATAGATACGAAAAATAGTGTAGAAATAGGGGGGAATTCATCGGTAAGACATTTGGTCTTCACATATTTTTCAATTAAGCAGAAAATGAATTGACACTTTGCACAAATGAAGTATGAGCAAATTAGATAATAAAAAGGTGGATAATTTGTGCAATATACACATTAGCAAATATTTTTATTGTTATTTTGCATAAATTTAATCCTCGGTTTTATAACTTTAGATAAAAAGTACAAAGGGAGTTGAAATTTACCCCTATTTTGTGGTACAATTTATTCAAGTGATATGGTTAACGAAAGTTCTATCCTGAGGGAACAAGTAGTTACCGACACAAATTATTTATCTCTTTACAAAGGAAGGAAAATTACAATGAAAATTAAGAGAATTTTATCATTAGTTCTCGCAGCTGCTATGATGGCAGTTGTATTTGTAGGCTGTACTAAATCTGAGGACACAAGTTCTAAGACTTCAGGCGCTGCAAAAACAGTAGATGTTGAAAAGAACGCAAAACTAAAGCTATGGGGCTCAGCTGCTTCACTTTCTATCCTAAAGGAACAAGCTAAGGCTTTTGAAAAGAAGTATGCTGACAAGAATGTTAAAATCGAAGTTGTAGCACAGGAAGAAGGAGATGCCGGTACACAGGTACTTAGCGACTCTGAAGCTGCTGCCGATGTATTTTCATTCCCTTCAGACCAGCTCACAAAGCTAACACAGGCTAAGGCTCTTCTACCTGTATATGACAACTATGTTGATGATATTAAGAAGAATCATACAGAAGCTGCTGTTGATACAGTTAAGGGTGACCTAAATGGTAAAGAAGTTCTATATGCATTCCCACAAACAGATAACGGTTACTATCTAGTATATGATAAGTCTGTTGTTTCTGATGAAGACGCAAAGTCATGGGAAGGCGTTCTTGCTGCATGTAAGAAAGCCGGTCGTCAGTTTATTATGAATGCCGGTGATGGTTATTATGCATGTATGTTCCCATTCACAGGTGGTCTAAAGATAGACGGTCTTGAAGGTGACGCTCAGGATACTCAGAAGTTTAACAAATATGACGAAAATGAAGTTGCACAGACAATGTCAGCTTTCTCAGAACTTTTCCACAAGTATAAGAATACATTTGTATCTGCAACAGTCGATAAGATCAGTGCCGGTTTCTCAACAGCTAAGAGAACATGCGGTGCCGGTATTGACGGTACATGGAACGCAGCTGTTAATGAAGATGCACTAGGAAAGGATCTTGGTGTTACAGTTCTACCTACAATTAATGTTAACGGTAAAGACAAACAGACAATTGCTATGATTGGTTATAAGTACATCGGTGTTAAGTCAGTTACTAAGTTCCCTAACGCAGCTGAAGAACTAGCTAACTACCTAGTAGGTGTTGATTGCCAGAAAACAAGACTAGAAAAGTTAGGTTGGACTCCAACAAACAAGGGCGTTGAAGTTGAAAATAATGCTGGTGTTAGAACAATGCTTGAAGAAGCTAAGACATTCGTTGTTCAAGCTAACATTATTCAGGCATTCTGGGATCCAATGGCTAACCTAGGTAACAAAATTTACAAACCAACTGAAAAGAGCGATGTAGCTACAATGAAGAAACTTCTAAAGGATACTTTAACAAACGTCAACAGCTAATTTAAATTAGACTGTTAATTGTTAAGATTTTTAAGTACTGGAGATAACGGATAGTTATCTCCAGTATTTATGAATGGAAAATAAAGTATAAAGGAGTGACGTCATGAAATACATAGATTATGTCCAGCTTAATTCTTTCCAGAAGTTTGGATATAAGAGTAAGAATTTCTTTGTGAACTTGCCACATAATCTTGCTAAGTTCTTTATTATGCTTGGTAACTTCTTCAAGAGAGTATTCTTAGGTATCGGTCACGGATTTGCAAACTTTGGTAAAAGATTTGCTAAAGGTGACTGGGCAACAAAGTTATCTTACCTTATTATGGGTATGGGTAACATTAGCAAGGGACAGTACATTAAGGGTTTACTATTTTTAGTTATTGAAGCTGCTTATGCAATGTTCCTAATTTTCTTTGGTATCGACCAGCTATCACAGTTTGGCACACTTGGTACTCAGGAAGGTGGACTTGGTGTAGATCCGACAACAGGTGCTTATGGCTATGTTGAAGGTGATAACTCAATGCTTATCCTTTTATATGGTGTTACAACAATTGTTGTTTCAGTTATATTCCTAGTATTCTATATTATGAATACTAAGTCAGCTATGAAAGTTCAAGAACTAAAGGCTGAAGGTAAGCACGTTCCTACATTTAAGGAAGAATTAAAACAGTTTGGTGACGAGAAGTTCCATATTACACTTCTTTCTTTACCTTGTTTACTAATTGGTGTATTTACTGTTCTACCACTTATCTTTATGGTGCTAATCGCATTTACAAACTATGACCACAGCCATCAGGTTCCCGGTCACTTGTTTACATGGGTAGGTTTACAGACATTTAGAGATGTATTCAGTAATGTTGGCGGTGCTAACATGGGTGAAACATTCCTAACACTAACTGAATGGACAATTATTTGGGCTATTTTTGCAACATTCCTAAACTATATCTTTGGTATGATTGTTGCTCTAATGATTAACAAGAAGGGCATTAAGCTAAAGTCTCTATGGAGAACACTATTCGTTATCACAGTTGCTGTACCTCAGTTCGTTACTCTACTAGTTATGAACCAGATGCTACAGTTTAATGATGGTGCTATTAATATCCTACTACAGAATCTAGGTTTTTCAAGAATTCACTTCCTAGACGATTCTGCTTTAACTGCTAAGATTACAGTTATCGTTGTTAACCTATGGGTAGGTATTCCATATACTATCTTAATTACATCCGGTATTCTTATGAATATCCCTGCTGACCTATATGAATCAGCTACAATTGATGGTGCCGGTCCTGTTAAGAGCTTTGTGAAGATTACTCTTCCATATATGCTATTCGTTACAACACCATATCTAATCACAACATTTATCAACAATATCAATAACTTTAACGTTATTTACTTGTTATCCGGTGGTGGTCCTACAACTGAAGAGTTGTACGGTGGTGCCGGACAGACCGACTTGCTTGTTACATGGTTATTTAAGTTGACAATGAGCGAACAAGACTACAACTATGCTGCCGCTATCGGTATCCTAGTATTTATTGTTTGTGCATCCTTGTCACTAATTACATTTAACATGACAAAATCTGCTAAGGATGAGGAGGCATTCTCATGATAAAAAGTTACAAGTTAAGAAGAAATATCTCAAATGCCGTTGTATATGTAATCCTTGCAGTTATGGGTATTATTTGGATATCTCCACTGGTATGGATGGTTCTTCATTCATTTAGAGGTGAAGGTACATCAGCTGTTCATTACCTAATTCCACAAACATTTACTTTCCAGCATTACATTAACCTATTTACTGATACAACAATTTTGAACTTCCCAAGATGGTTTCTTAACACTCTTGTAGTTGCAATTTTCTCTTGTATCATTTCTACATTGTCAGTTCTAATGGTTGCATACACATTCAGCCGTTTAAGATTTAAGGCTAGAAAACCACTTATCAACATTGGTATGATTATTGGTATGTTCCCTGGCTTTATGACAATGATCGCTATTTATTACCTATTAAAGGCTATGAGTCTTACTCAGACTCTTCCTGCACTTGTTATCTGTTACTCAGCCGGTGCAGGTATCGGTTTCCAGATTAGTAAAGGTTTCTTTGATACAATTCCAAGAGCACTTGACGAAGCTGCTACTATTGATGGTGCAACTAAGAACCAGATTTTCTGGAAGATTATTCTTCCAATGTCAAAGCCAATTGTTGTTTACACAGTTCTAACAGCATTTATTGGACCTTGGACAGATTTTATTCTAGTTAAGATTATCATGGGTGATGCTCGTGATAACTATACAGTTTCTGTTGGTCTTCAGTTGATGGCTAGTCAGCAGTACATTTCTAAGTACTATCAGAGATTCTTAGCCGGTTCAACAGTTGTTGCAATTCCTATTACATTGTTGTTCTTGAAGATGCAGAACTACTATGTTGAAGGCGTTACAGCTGGTGGCGTTAAGGGTTAGTTTTACAAAAATTTACTCCACAGATTTTTCTGTGGAGTTTTTTGTTTTTGTATTCTAGTTTATAGCAATACCCATAGATGTATAAATATCGTTAAATGACAGTTGTACATATTGCATAAATTTGGTTGTTAATTTTCTGTAAACAGTCCCTTTATATGTGGGTGTGATATTGATATAGACTAAGCAAAATGGTAAAATTAATATAAAATATTCTGTTAAAGGAGAAATCTATGAAAAAATTAGTTGCACTGTTTATGGTGCTGGTAGTTGCATCAACTGCCGTAGTATTTTCAGGTTGTACAAAGTCAACAGAAGATTTAATGGAAAACGCAAAGGTAAATCTTCCTAAGGATAAGTACAACACTTATTACCAGATTTGGATTGGCTCATTCTGCGATTCAAATAACGATGGTATCGGTGATATTCAAGGTATTATCAGTAAGCTGGATTACATTAATGACGGTGATGACAGTACAGATACTGACCTTGGTTATACAGGTATTTGGCTAAGCCCAATGATGCCTTCACCATCATATCACAAGTATGATGTTAAGGATTATTACAACATTGACCCTCAGTTTGGTACACTTGATGACTTTGACCGGTTAATCAAGGAATGTGATAAGCGTGGTATTGATGTTATTATTGACTTTGTTCCTAACCATTGTTCCAATGAACATCCTTGGTTTAAAAAAGCTCTTAAAGAAGCTGAAAAAGGCAACTTTAACGGTTACGCAAAGTACTTTAACATTAAGAAATCTTCTGAAACTGAATCAGGTTATAACTGTGACCCTGATGATAGCAGTATTATCTATGAAAGCAACTTTACTGACACAATGCCTGAATGGAACTACGACTATGAAGGTACAAAGAAAGAAATGGCTAAGGCTGCAAAATTCTGGATTGATAGAGGTGTAGCAGGTTTCAGACTTGATGCAGTTAGATACCTATATTACAATGACTATGAAAAGAGTTCTGATACTCTAAAGTGGTTCTATGACACATGTAAGAAAGAAAAGAACGACATTTATATGGTTGGTGAAGACTGGTCAACAGATATGAACGAAGTTACTGCAATGTACAAGTCCGGTATCGACAGTTTATTTGCTTTCCCTTTTGGTGATACCAGTGGTAAATTCCTAGGTAGTGTTATTTCCGGTTCTATTAATGATTACACAGATACACTTTTAAGTTATGAAAAGAAAACTAAGGAAGCTAATAAAAATACAATTAATGCTTATTTCCTAACTAACCATGATATGAGTCGTGTTGGTGACTCACTAACTGAGTTATATCAGAAAAAGATGGCTGCTGCCCTATATATGACAACACCTGGTAATGCTTTCACTTATTACGGTGAAGAACTTGGTATGGAAACATATGACGAAGGCGATGACCCGGCAAAGAGAACTGCTATGATTTGGGATAGCGACAATCTTCCAAATGTTACTGCTAACGGTATTGACAGAGTTGAAGACAATACTGATGGTGGTGGCGTTAAGCAACAGGATAAGAACAAGGATAGTCTACTGAACTTCTACAAAAAGTTAATTAAACTTAGAAACTGTCACCCAGGCATTGCAAGAGGTACAATCTCTGCTTTACCTGATGATTTTGATGGTGGTAGTGGTGTAGGTGGTTACTACCTAACATACAAAAACGAAAAGTATCTTGTACTTCACAACCTAGATACAGACAAGCATAATTTTGAAATCACAGATAAACTGATTGATGATGATTACAAAATTGCCGGTATGTTTAGTGCAAAGAGTGGTAAGGTATCAATCGAGAAAAATGTACTAACTTTACCTGCTTATAGCACAATCGTTTTACATTCAACAAAATAATTTTTTCTACCGATATAACGGTAAAAATGAGGAAAGCTCTCGACAATGGGAGCTTTCTTTTTTTATTCTACAAAGTAAAGGAAAACAAACTAAAAAGGTACATTCACATTGTGACAAAACTGTTGTGGGCAACTGACTATAATAAAAACACAATATCAAGGATATGAAATTACCCTTATTAATATGACAGGATGTGTAAAAATGACAGCAGTTAAAAAGCTACTTTCCGGTAGGTGGAATGAATTTAAAGAAAGTTCAACAGGAAAAAATATTTTGATGCAAAGCATATATTTTTTGTGTGGTGTGTTAATTTCAAGAGGTGCAGTTTTTGGGCAACTTTCTCCATTTGGTGCTGCATATGTTGCCTCAGTTCCTTATAGAAATCTTATAACTTCAATGCTTGGTACAATCTTCGGATATGTTGTGCTTGATCCGGAAAATTGTTTTAGATACATAGCAATTGTGGTTGCCATCGGTGCTATTAGATTTGTTGCAAATGATATTAAGAATATTAGCAAAAGTACTGCCTTTCCATCAATGGTAGCTTTTTTACCGGTATTTGCAACAGGCATTGCATTGCTTTTTTCCGATACTTCTCAGTTAAGTTCATTTGCACTTTGTACAGTTGAAGCATTAATTTCAGCATCAGGTGCATTTTTCTTAGATAGGGCAATTTGCCTTTGTTCCTCTAGGAGAAACTTAACTTCATTTACTCAGCAAGAACTTTCTTGCATAGTAATGTCAGGTTGCATTCTGTTACTTGCACTTGGTGGACTTGGCATTGGTGAATTTTCCTTTGGTAGAGCATTAGCAGTTGTGGTTGTACTTCTTTGTGCTAAGTTTGGTGGTGTTGCCGGTGGTACAATCGGTGGCATTTCAACCGGTGTTGTGTTTTCTTTAAGTTCACTTTCACTTAGCTTTTTGTGTGGTGGTTTTGGTTTTGGTGGACTGATGGCAGGGCTTTTTTCATCTACAGGTAAGATTGGTACTGCAGTTGCATTTATATTGTCAAATATAATAATGTCCTTTTCTTCAGGTGATAAGGACTTGATTTTTGCATTAGCAGTAGAGTCTGTATTTGGTGCCGGGTTATTCTTTATGATACCTAATGCAGTTGGCAATGTTGTTTCGGCTTTGTTTTCTCCTTGTGATGATGTAAATAGTGGTATTGCTTTAAAAGAAAATGTTATCAGTAGGCTTAACTTTTCTTCAAAAGCCTTGAAAGATGTGTCTTCTTGTGTTACAAGAGTTTCTGACAAAATGCGAGAAATGAATGTTGATTCTTTTCCTGATGTTTACTTAAATGCTAAAGCAAATGTTTGTTCAAGTTGTGGAATGAGGGTATTTTGTTGGGAAAGAGAGAAAGGTGTTTCTGAGGATGATTTTAACCGATTAACAGAAAATTTAAAGAAAAATTGCCACATAACTGTTGATGATATTGATGCTTTGTTTGTTAAGAAATGTTGTAGAAAATCTGAACTAAGTACTGCAATAAATCGGTATTATCAATCCTACCTTATGAGTATGGAAAGCATGAGGAGAATTGATACTATCAGAGGTGGTCTTGCAGGTCAGTTTGGTGGACTTTCCGACATTCTAAAGGATATGGCAGAAGAATTTTCTAAGACAGATGTGTGTGATTTAGACAGTAGTGAGAAAATTTCCTATATGTTAAGGCAATATAACCTTATTCCTATACTTTGCAATTGTAGGATTATGGATAGTGAAATGACAGTAGAAATGGAACTTTCCGATAGAAGTAAAGGTTCAATTAAAAAATCTGTACTTAGGAGAGAAGTGGAAAAATGTTGTGGCAGAAGATTTCTTGATCCGGTAACTACTATTGCTCAAGATAGAGTAAGAGTTGTGCTAAACGAAAGACCACTGTACGAAACCGAAGTTGGCTCATATCAGCATATTGCAAACAATGGCAGAATGTGTGGTGACAGTATAGTATGTTTTAACGATGATAAAGGTAACTTTGTTTCCCTAATAAGTGATGGTATGGGTACAGGTGGCAGAGCAGCAGTTGACTCTATGATGACAGTAAACCTAATGGAAAAACTAGTGAAATCAGGACTTTCATTTAATTGTGCTTTAGGGTTGACAAATTCAGCATTGATGGTAAAAAGTCAAGAAGAAAGCTTGGCTACAGTTGATGTTTCTTCAATCAATCTATTTACAGGCAGAACGGAATTCCTAAAAGCCGGTGCACCTTATACATATGTGAAAAAGAAAGGTAGGGTGATGCGAAAAGAAATACCATCAATTCCGGCAGGTATATTAAACGAAGTGTATTTTACAAAAGAGGAAACCACCCTTTCCGGAGAGGATATGATTGTTATGTTAAGTGATGGAGCTATTATGGGTGACGATAAATGGCTACTAAGTTTAATAAAGTCTTGGAATAAAGGTAGCTGTCAGGAACTTGCCGAGGCAGTTGTTGAAGAGGCTATGCGACATAATGAAGGTATAAAAGATGATGATATAACTGTACTTGCAGTAAGGTTAAAGGATAATTAATTAAAAAAATAAAAGCCACATAAAAATGTGACTTTTACAGTTGGTTATTAGATTGATGAAGTTTTTCTTCAAGTAGTCTGTAAATGTTTTGACTGCTATTTTCTTTCTTGAAGATATGTATGTTGTTACGCATCATTTCAAGTTCTTGGTCATTGGCAATAAAGTCATTTAGCTGATGTATTCCTTCTCTGCCTTTTCTAAGGGTAAAGGATAGGTTATGCCTTTTTAAGAACTCAGCATTGTCTTTTTCTTGACCGTCATAAGAACGGAAAATTGCCATAGGAAGTTCCTTTGCCATAGCTTCCGAAACAGTAAGTCCACCGGGTTTAGTGATAATTAAATCACTGGCACTCATATAGTCCTCAATGTTGTCAACAAAGTAACATAGCTTTGTAGGAATAGTGATTTTAACTGTTGGTTCTTTTTTGTTCTTAATAACGCCACTTCTTACTATATGACGGAATGTTCTAAACAACTTTTCATTTTTACCGGTAACAACAATCAGTTGATAATCACTAGGGTACTTGTTTAGGTTCTTGTAGATTTCAAGAATGTTAGTAACACCAAAAGAACCTGCCATCATCAGTACAGTTTTCTTGTGAGGGGAAAGTCCCAACTGTTCCCTCATAGCATACTTATCACAATGCTTGTAGAACTCTTCATAAATCGGAATACCCAAAGGATAGATAATAGAGCAGTCAACATTGTATTGGTCTCTAAGCTGATGAACAATATCGTTGTTAGATACAATATAAGCATCTACAAGGTCATTAATATATGCAGCATGAGCAGCATAGTCTGTAACAATGCTAAATAGCAGAGCATTTGTACGACCTTTCTTTTTAAGGGCAGATACCATCTCTGTGCAAAAGGCATGACAGCTGATTACACAATCAGGTTTGAATTTATCAAATAGCTTTCCTAACTTTCTTGAGTAAAAAGAAGCGATACCGTGAACTGCCTTGTCTAGGAAAGACACCTTGTCAGCAGAGTTATATATTTTACCGTAAAGTCTGGGAGTTTTGTTTGCAAAGAACAAGTAGCCCTTGGTAACAATCCAATGTAAAAATTTAGAACTGTACATTAAGGCATCTTCAATAACAACCTCATTACCCTCAACATTTTCTATTGTTTTTTTCAGAGCAAGACTGGCTCTGTGATGACCTCCACCGGTGTCGGTCAGTAATATTAACACTTTCATTTTATTCACCATATAAATTTCTAATACTAATTATATAAAAAAATATCGGACTTTTCAACAAAACTACAATAATGATACTTCTTTTTATATAAATAATTTGTCATTATATGTAACTTCCCTAAAAACTAATGTTTTAGCTAAAATATCTTTGTCATTAATTCGACAAAAAGTTACAAGGTTGTCACTTTAATTTTTCGGTTTATTGTAGTATTCTTATAAGTAGGACATTATACGATTATTAAGAAATGATTAAGAGAAAGAGAATATGTAAGAAGGAGAGTTTTCTGTGAGTAGAGATTTGGATGAACTAAATTATCTTGCTGATTTAGAAGATGATGACAACTTTGAGCCATCTGACTATAATACACAAGATATGCGTAATATAAATGAAAAAGTAAATCGTATTCTTTATGGTAAAAACGAAGAACAGCCTAAAAATGAAAAGTCAGAGAAGAAAGAGCCTGACCAAGTAGATATTAGCAAAAAGGCAACAAAGCCTGAACACAAAGAAGAAAAGAAACCTGAATACAAAGAGAAAAAAGTAGAACATAAAGAGAAAAAAGAAAATAAAAAACAAGAAGAAAAGAAAGAAACAAAGCCTTCTAACAGTAACCCTACCGAGGAATTAGTTGATATAACTAAAGATCCGGAAATGGTTGATGATGTTAAAGAAGAAACAAAGAAGCCTAAGAACAAAAAGGCGATTGTTGGCTCTATTATTGGTGTAGCAGTTGTACTTTGTGTTGTATTGGTATTTGTTGTTCAAGGTGTTGTTTCTCCTAGTAACAATAATGCACAGCAAGAAACAACTACTTCAGAAACAAAGCCAACTGTAGCTATTACAAATGACAAAGGTGAATTTGTTTTTGCAAAAGGTACTAAAGTTTCCGGTGTTGATATTGGTGGCTTAACAGTAGTACAGGCTAGAATTCTTCTAAAAAGTGAAGAAATTAAGTCTAGACCAAAGATGAACATTACAGTTAATGTTGACGGTGAAAAAACAACTTATACCGAAGATGACTTTACTTTTAAGTATGATACTTCTACTGTTCTTGATGATGAAAAGATTATTTCAAAGAGAATGGCTGACGGTACAACTTATCCAACAACAACTGATAGCAACGGCAATGAGTATGCTAAAGAACAGGTAATGAAGATTTCTGCCAGTCTAAACCAGTCATCAGTTGACAAGCTAATTAATAAGATTTATAAGAAATATAATGTAAAAGCAAAGGATGCAAGGGTAACTAAGTTTAACCCTAATTCAAGTCCTATGTTTACTTATGAAGAAGGTAAGTCTGGTCTTGAAGTAGATAAAGATGATTTACAGTCACAGATAAATTCAATTGTCGAAAAAGGCAATGCTTCCGGTACATATACAGGTACGGTTACAGTAACAAGAAATGCAACTCAGCCTAAGTATGATGTTGCATTCCTAAAGAAAAATATGCAGTTACTTGCTGCTTGGGAAACTTATTCAACAAATGATGCTAACGGTAATCAGAATATGAAAGTTTCTCTAAAGGCTTGTAACGGTAGTATTATTGACCCTGGTGAAACTTGGTCATTTAATGGTTGCACAGGTAACAGTAACGATACTTCTCTGGGTTATGCATCAGCAGGTGTTATTGTTGACGGTGACTTTACTGATGGCGTTGGTGGTGGTATCTGCCAGTCCAGTACAACAATTTACAATGCAGCAGTAAGAAGTAACCTAACTATTGCTGAGCGTTCACCTCATACTTATCCATCAGTATATGCTAAGAGTGGCTTTGATGCTGCTATTGACTATGGTAATCTTGACCTAAAGCTAAAGAATGATTCTAAATATCAAGTATTTCTGGCTTGTTATATGGAGGGTACAACTCTTCACGCAGCATTCTATGGTATTAAGGATGATTCTTATGATGTAATTGATACATATAGTGAGAACTATGACATTCAATCATCTTACTATAGGGCAAGATCGTATAGAATTTATAGAGATAAGAAAGGCAAGGAAATCAGCAGAGAAGAATTGCCAAGTTCATATTATAGTCTAAAGAACGGTGCTTCTGTTCAGACACCTGATAGTGGCGGTACAGACTATAAGCATGGTGGTCATGTAGAATAAAATATGTTGAATTTTTAAGGGAGTCTTTGTGACTCTCTTATTTTTATGAACAACTTAACAGAATATATTATGTTTGTTCATAGTCTTGTAATTTAGTTTGTGTTATTTGTCTCATAATTCTCTTGCTTCTTTGTTCAAAGATACAAAATAAATCAAATGTATTGTACGAATGTGTTTAATATGCTATAATTATTCACAAAGAGTCTTTGGAGGGTAACTATGAAATATATGAAAAGGTATGTAAGCGTACTACTAACACTTGCAATTATGCTAAGTTGTACATTAATCACAATGGGTTCAGTCTCAGCTGCTGAAGGTTCTAGGGCATATTTTGATAATTCAAAGTACAATTGGGCAAAGGTCTATGTATATGCCTATGGTACAAAACAAAATGCAAAATGGCCTGGTCAGTTAATGGAAAAAGGTGCAGATGGTCTTTACTCTATTGATTTTCCGGCTACATACAAATCTGAGAATGTAATTTTCAACAATGGTCTTGAAAAAGGTGCAGGTAAAGAACAGTTCCCTGAAAATTCAGGTCTTAGCCTAAAGACAGGGGAATGTAAACTTTTAACTGCTGATTCTAAGTGGGTTAATTATGGTAAGATGGACGACCATGCTTATGGTTTTTCTTACACACCATCAGGTACTGCTTTCAGCAAAGATTACATTGAAGTAAAACTTGGTCTAAAGGGTAGCAAGACAGGTTTTTATTCTATTGACGGTTCAGCTAAGAAAACTTATGCTAACGGTGATACAATCAGAGTCGGTGAAGGTAAAATCGGTAACAGTACAATTAAACTAACTCTTACAACTAAGGGTAGTGATGCTGTTGAAACAACTCAAGAATATACATTTAAGAAAAGATTTACATCAACAAAGACAACTTTCTCTGCTAAGTCAGATGGTCACGCAACTGAGGCAGAGGGTGGTTACTACGGTACAAACCCTAATAAGCAATTAGGTAAGTATAAGAAAGTCACAGTTGATGGTAAGACAGATGATTGGGATAGCTCAATGATTATTGCTCAGGGTGTTGCAAACGATGACCCAAGAGTATATATGCCATCTTCAATGCACGAACAGCCTTGGGATGCATACGCACTATATGGTGCATGGGATGATGATAACCTATACTTTATGTGGGAAATGGCAAACACAACTTATATCGTTTCACCAAATGATGACTTTGCTACATCAAACGAAGCAAGACCATGGAGAAACAGTATTCCAATGTACCTAGCACTTTCTATTGACCCTGACAAACAGGCAACAGGCAAGGCGATAGGCACAAATAAAGACGGTTCAACTTTTACAAATCCATTTGTTTGGGGTTGTGACGGTGGTGTTGCTAAAGATGGTAATGTATCTTTCACAACACATATTGATACACTTGTAGCGATGGATTCAAACAACTCTAACGGTGGTGCATCAATCTTTAAGGCAGATACTAAGGATACAGATGGAACATATATGTTCAACTATGACACAAGAATTCCTATCGGTGTTAATTCGTTCCAAGCTCAGGATAACCGAAACGGTTTCAAGATTAAGTATGCTAACGGTACAAAGAGTGATTCAATTATTGGTATAAACGGTGCAAAGGGTGACCGTAAACTTGGTGATAATCTTGACCCTAACTCAAGCTGGGTTGACTTTAAAGACCTTGGTTACAAATCAGAATATGGTTACATCTATGAAGTAGCTATTCCACTAAAAACTCTAGGCATTGACAGAAACTATATTGAAACTAAGGGTATTGGTGCAATGCAGATTTTAACATACGGTACTTCCGGTATGGATACATTACCACACGACCCATCAATGTTAGATAATGCAAATGTTGAATATAGCTATGACCCATCAACTTCACACGAAAAGGAAGATGTTGATAATATTACAGTACCACTAGCTAGAATGGGTGCTTTACTATCAGATACAGTTGTAAACGAAGCTCCTCTAGAAATTAACTGTGGTGCAGATAAAAATTCCGGTCAGAGTGTTGGTGCTGCAATTACTCTACAGTCAGAAGCATATAACAATAAGGGTAATGTTTCTTATGAATTCTATGTAAATAACGAAAAGCTAACTAACACAACAACAAATACTGCTAAGTGGACACCATCAAAGGATGGTAGCTATTCACTAAAGTTTGTTGCTAAGGATTCTAACGGTAAAACTGTAGAGAAAACAATGCTATATAATGTTGGTGAAGCTAGTAGCGAAAAGCTATTGGGGGACGCTAATGGTGACGGTAAGGTAGACGTTAAGGATGCAACATTAATTCAGAAGTATGTTGTTCTAATGGCAGATATTGCCCCTGAAAACCTATCAGTAGCTGACTATAACAAAGATGGTAAAATTGATGTTAAGGATTCATCAGCTATTCAAAAGTCAGTATTAAATGTGTAATTTGGTTAATAGATTTTGTTCATTAAAATTTTTTCTCCAGAAAAAAGAATATTTTAAGAAAAGAACTGTCGTTAGGCAGTTCTTTTCTTTTTGTTATTTATGCACATTCACTAAATTTTGTTCAGTCTAGTCTTTTTTTTGTAAATTATAACTGTTGCAAAAATTTCTTATATAATAGTATAATTGTAGTATAATATTGAGGAGGTTATTTATGAATAAAACTAAAAGATTAATTTCAATTCTAATGGCAATAAGTATTGCAGTTAGCGTACTAATGGTAGGTTCTGTTTCAGCATCAGCAGTAACAAATGCAACTGCTATTAAGAATGTTCCTACATACAAAAGCAGAACTGCTTATATTGACAGTGTAAGAAAAGGCACAACTCAAGCATCAGACAGTTTTGTTGATACTTTTGAAAAGGTTTATTCTTTTACTTTAAAGAATGATGCAAACTTTATGCTTAACTTTGGTTTTACTAATCATACACAGTATGAATGGAATGAATCATATCTTGTTGAAGTTTATACTGACCCTAACTTGCTTTATAAGAAAGATTTGACTGTAATTAAAAACGATAACAACAATGAAGCAATGTATGGTTTCTTAGGCAAAGGTACTTATTATGTAAAGGTGTACTATAAAAATAAAACTAAAGAACAAATAAACAGTACTTTCTTTATGTCACTAGGTCAAGTTAGCAAAAAAACTAAATTCGCTACAGTTTCTTATGTAAGAACTAATAGAGACAAGACTGTTACATATAGATTAAACACTGTAGATGCTCCACAAACTGTTTATGTTCATACTTGTAATTACGGTAGAACATCAGGTACTACTATAACTGTTTGTGGTCAGGCGATAACTTTAAATGCAAAGAATGAATTTAACTATACCTACAAAAATTATGATCCTAATGCACATATGAGCATTTGGGTTAAAGATGTAAACGGTTATGTTAGTGAAACATATGCTCTTTGTCTAAATAAGTATACTGCAACAGTAGTTGGCGTTAAGAATAAAGATTATACCGGTAGAAATGTTGGTCAAAGTGGTCTAACTGTAAAGGCAGGTTATGATGCTGCAAGTTATAGATTAAGCTATAGAAATAACAAGAATGTTGGTACTGCAACAGTTTATATTAACGGTAGTGGCAACACAATCGGTTCTGTTGCAAAAACATTTAAAATTGTACCTAGCAAGATTACTAAGGCAACTTCTAAAGTAAAGGGTAGCAAGGCTACTTTATCTTGGAGTAAGTCAAAGGGTGCTAAGAAGTATGTTCTTCAGAAAAATGTTAAGGGCAAGTGGAAAAATGTAAAAACTCTTACAAAGACTTCTTACAAATTAACTGTTTCTAAGGGCAAAACTAAGTTCAGAGTTTACGGTACTGCAACAGTAAGAAAAAAGGCTTATAACGGCTATGGAAAAACATTTACAGTAAACAGAAAGAAATAATTTTAATTTAATAAAATAAAAGAACCTCTTTTGCACATAATAAGTGTAAAAGGGGTTTTTCTTATGATAAAAAGAGTTGGCTCATATACAGTAGAATTTTTACATCCACCGGTAATAACAGGTTATAGTTCAGTAGTTGGCAAGAAAGAGGCTGAAGGTCCTTTAGAAAAATATTTTGATAAGATTTTTTACGACTCAAGGGCTGGTCAACCTACTTGGGAAAAAGCTGAAGCTAAGTTTCAGCAAGAGGCTTTTATCGGTGCAATGACAAAAAGCAAAACACATCCGGAGGATATTGACTTTGTATTTGCAGGGGATTTATTAAATCAGCTTATAAGCTCCAGTTACTCAATGAGAAGTTTTAATATCCCTTACCTTGGTCAGTATGGTGCTTGTTCAACAATGGCTCAGGGGATAATTATGGCTTCATTTACAGTAGGTGGTGGAAGTGCAAGGGAAACAGCCGTTGTAACTTCATCACATTTTTGTACAGCAGAAAGGCAGTACCGTTATCCACTTGAATATGGTGGTGTAAGACCTCAAACTGCTCAATGGACAGTAACAGGTTCAGGCTCTGTAATTGTCAGTAATGAGGGGAAAGGCGTTGAAGTGGTAAATGCTACAGTAGGGAAAATTGTGGATAAAGGGGTAAAGGACATAAATAATATGGGTGCTGCAATGGCACCGGCTGCTTATGACACAATTTTAACCTACTTTAATGATACCAAAACCACACCTAATGATTATGACAGAATTTTTACAGGTGACTTAGGACAAGTAGGTTCGGAGCTTTTGCATCAATTGCTAAATGATGATGGGTATAACATTGATAGTGTTCATAGGGATTGTGGACTGATGATTTTTGACAGAGATACTCAAGATGTTCATGCAGGTGGTTCAGGCTGTGGATGTGGTGCATCGGTACTTTGTGGCAAAATATTAAAGGATATGGAAAGTGAAAAGTACCGAAATGTACTGTTTATAGCTACAGGTGCGTTGATGAGTCCAACTGCAAATCAGCAAGGAGAGAGTATTCCGGGGGTTGCACATTTGATACATTTAAAATGTCAATAGTAAATAGTAACAACAAAAGTGCCTCTATAATAGGGGTGCTTTTGTTGTTTATGTAAGAAATTTTAAATTTTTTGTTTTATTTTTGTAACTTCCTTGACAGAGGCAATATTACTATTTGTAATATATTTATGTTGAAAACCATATGGAAATTGTTAATGTGAAAAACTTTCCTTGTAGAAAAATGCATTATTTTTAGAGTATTAGTGGATAACTTCAAGGGTTTTCCTAGTTGCCAACATAGTTTTCCACATAAATGTTAGTAAAATGATAGTTTACTAACTGTATAATTGTAATTTTAATTATTACAAAGAATTATCAAATTTGTTTTATTTTTGTTGATTACATACTAAATACTAGGTCAAAAATATAGATAGAAAGAGGGTTTTGCTATGTTAAGAGGCATAAACAGACAGGTTCTGGAGATTACAGAAACCAACAATATGTATTACGAAAAGGCTTTGCTTGTGGTTCGTCCGGAATATACAGATGCTCAGAAAAATGTTTTGGAAAGAGAAGCAAAGTTAATGCTAAGGCGAATGTACCCGCCATCAGCGATAAAAATAAAATCTAAGATTATTTATTGGTCAATTAGGTTGGGTGTTTCAGCCTTAATGGGTGGACTGGCTACTGCTATAATAATATTACTTTCTATGTAATCTTATACCTAAGCTATTCATATAATTTTATATAAATTATATGGAGGCTGTTATGAAAGTTAAATTTTTTCGTAACCTTGAAATAGTAGGTGCTTTCTTTGTGTTTTCTTTGGCGTTTTTGTTGCACTATATTTATCAGCTAACTGAAGGTACGGTTTTTTCGATTCTTTTTGGTTCGGTTAATGAGTCTGTGTGGGAAAACACAAAAATATTTCTCATTGCCTATGCCATTTGGGGACTTGTTGAGCTTTTGGTTTCCAATGTGTATTTCAAGCCATTTGTTGTGGGTAAAGTCCTTGGCATTTACTTTATGGGATTTTTCATAATCATTATGCACTATTTATTTTCACTTTTTGTTGGAGATAAAATGGTTGGTGTTGATATTGCTATGGGCATTTTTGCAGTTATTTTTTCTCAGATTATTTCTTATAAGGTTACTTTAAGTGATAAAAATTTCAGTACTTACTTTGTACCGTCATTATTTTTGTTGGGACTGTTCCTTATTGCATATTTTTCCTTTACGGTTTTTCCACCACATATGGGACTTTTCAAAGATGAAACAACAGGCTTTTACGGAATTTTGCCGAATTATGTAGATAAAGGTGCAGCAGTTTTAAATAATCTGTAAAACCCCATAATTATTTTAGTTTTTTTATGTTTTTGCTTTTACTTAATTTCCTTTTGTGTTATACTTATTCTGTACAAATTACTAGAAAAGGTATAAACAAAAGGAATTTTTTATGGAACAAAATAAACAGAATTTAGATAATCAAAGAAATGATATAATTGCAGGTCGTAACCCTGTTATGGAAGCAATCCGTAGTGGCAGAAGTATTGAGTCAATCCTTGTAGCAAAGGGAGAGAGAAGTGGCTCGGTTGTTGCGATTATTGCAAAAGCAAAACAGAAAAATATCCCTGTTAAAGATGTTGACTCGAAAAAGCTGGATTTCTTAGCTAAAGGTGTAAACCATCAGGGTATTGTTGCTCAATGTGCAGTAAAGGAATATAGTACACTTGAGGATATTTTTGCTTTAGCAGAAGAGAGAGGGGAAAGTCCTTTCATTATTGTTCTTGACAAGATAGAAGACCCACACAACCTAGGTGCTATTATTCGTACAGCAGAATGTGCCGGTGCTCACGGTGTAATTATTCCTGAAAGAAGAAGTGCAGGACTTTCTTATACAGTAGAAAAAACTTCTGCCGGTGCATTAGAGTATATGCCGGTTGTAAGAGTTAAGAATATTTCAGCAGTACTCCAAAAGCTAAAGGATAAGGGTATTTGGGTTTATGGTGCTGATATGGACGGTGAGCATTACAAGAAAGTTAACTTCGACGGTGCAGTTGCCCTAGTAATCGGTAATGAGGGTAAGGGTATCAGTCCACTTGTTGCAAAGGATTGTGATGTTATTGTTTCACTTCCTATGAAGGGCAAAATCAATTCTCTTAACGCTTCTGTTGCAGCAGGTATTTTAATGTATGAAATAGCAGACAAAAGATAAATAGGAGAGAAATAATGGAGTTTAAGAAACCTGACTTTCTAAAGAATAAGGTTAAGAAAAAACCTAAAAAGGAAGAGAAAAAGGTAATTAAGAAAGAAAATCAAGCTCCACCGGAGGTAACAGAGGATATTAAGACTATGTTTTACTCAATGGCTCCTGTGGATGATGAAGATGAAGAAAATAATACAATTGTAGGAGAGAAAATCGGCACTACCATGAACGCTGAGGTTATGATGGAACGCCAAGGTGACGAAAACGGTAAAGTGACCGATGATGAAGAAGATTTACCGGACTATAGTGGTGACTTTTTCAATGCTCCTGTTCCTGTTGAAGAGGATGTTGAACTTAGCAGTGATGTACCGGAGGGTACACTGGTAGCTGACGATGTTATTGAGAGTGTTCCTCAGTTTGACATTAAGCCTATTGAAATTGAAGATATAGATACTATTGATATTGATATTCCTGATGTACCGGAAAAAAAGGAAGAAGATACTTTTCCTATTGCTATGGCTAATGAGGACTTTGACGAAGAAAAGTTCAAGAAAGACAGCCTTGATGAATTGATTAAGGAAAAAAATCTTCCACCACTGCCTAAGCATGAGGATGAAGAAGAACCTGATGATTTCCATTATGAAAAACTTTTCGGAAAGCAAAAGCCTGTACCACAAGGTACAACTCAGGTTTCTAAAGTGCCGATTTATAAGCCTGAAAGTCCTTTGGAACAGTTAAATGTTAATGTAGGTAAGTTTTCAGTTGTAGTTAGACAAGAATATGAAGAATATCTAAAAAGCAAGAATCCTGAAATTTCTGCTACATATAGGCCAACTTCAACTGTAGTTACAGAAGAACCAATAAATAATAAAAATAAATTTGCACAATCAGTTATCAACCTATTTACTTCAAAGGGTAAGGATACTGTAGAAAACAGAACAACTGCAGAAAAGGTTGTTACTGTTGATGACTATGATGACGAAAATGATAAGGAAAGTGTTGCTGATGAAATTAACAGTAACCTAAGTAAACTAAAGTTCCAAAGTTTTGCTTTAGGTGTTTTAGCTGTGGCAACATTGTTCTTTGTATTTTTACAGAGAGCATTGCCATCAACTTTAGGTGCAGGTTATGTAGCACCTGTAATTTACGGTGTGTTAAACTTAATTGTTATTTTAGTAGCAGGTGCAGTTTCAAGAGTAGCACTAAAGAATGGCTTATCCTCACTTATCAAGTTTAAGGGTAATTCCGATACGGCAGTAGCAGTAGGTTATGTTTGTGGTGTGCTTTCAAGTATAGTGGGACTGTTTGCCAGCCAAAGTTACTTTATAGGTAAGTACAGTTACTATACAGCTATCCTTATTGTAGGGCTACTGTGTAACTCTGTTGGTAAATATTATATGGTTAGCAGAGTTGACAAGAACTTTAAGTTTATTGCTGATGATAAGAAGAAAATGTATTCAGCAAAAATTTATACTGATGAAAATATTGCCTCAAAGATGATGAGTGGTACTGTTATAGAAAAGCCTATTGTTGCTTATCAGCACAAAACAGACTTTTTAACAAACTACTTGCAACTTTCCTATGCACCTGATCCATCAGAAGAGGCATCCGGTAAAATTGCACCATACACCACAATTTGTGCAATAGTTGTTGCAATTTTATTTGGGCTAATTAAGAAAGATTTTGTAGGTGCAATCAGTACACTTTCACTTATTACAACAGTAAGTATTCCTATTTGCACTTTAATGGCAGTTAATGTGCCTATGAGAAAACTTTGTAAAACACTACTGAAAAAGGGTGCAATGCTTTGTGGTTATCAAGGTGTAAATCAGTTTTGTGATACATCGGCAATTATGGTTGATGCCAGTGAACTATATCCTGAAGGCTCAATTATTCTAAACAACATTCAAGCATTTAACGAAGTTAAACTTGATGAATCTTGTTTATGTGCTGCAGCAGTACTAAAAGAAGTAAACAGTCCACTTTCTTATGTGTTTGATAAAGCACTTCAAGAGAGCAGAATGGTACTTCCTGATGTTGAGTCTGTAATGTATGAAGATGGTCTTGGACTTGTTGGTTGGGTAAACGGTGACAGAATTCTTGTAGGTAATAGAGAACTTATGAGAAAGTATAGTATCAATATGCCTGAAAGAAATATTGAAGAAACATACCACCATCAGCATAAGCAAACAACTTTTATTGCTCAGTCAGGTGTACTTGTTGCAATGCTAATTACAACATACAGACCTAGTATTGAAATTTCAAGAGAACTTCAAAGAGCTGAGTACAATGGCATTAGCCTACTAATCAGCACAAGTGATTGTAATATTACATCAGAACAAGTTTCTGAGGACTTTGGAGTATTCTATAGAAGTGTAAAGGTACTTCCAACAGGACTTGGCAATGTTTGTAAGGAAGTAACCGGTGTACATGAAGAAAAATCCAGAGCATACTTAGCAACAAGAGGTAAATTTACTCAGATTGCCAGAGCACTCTCCGGATGTGTACAGATGAGAACAAATATAAGCATTTCTGTAATTATTCAGCTAATCGGTGTGGCACTTGGCATTATGATTATGTCAACAATTGCCCTTTATGCCGGTACTTCAATTTTGGGTACAGTAGAAATGCTACTTTATACAATTTTCTGGGGAATAGCAACAATGATTGTCCCTATGATTAAGAAACCTTAGGAGGAATTTTATTATGTTAATCGCACCATCACTACTATCATGTGACTTTTCAGTTATGGGTGAAGAAATAGAGAGAATGGACAAGTCAGGAGCAGACTATATGCACCTTGATGTTATGGACGGTCACTTTGTACCGAATATTACATTTGGTGCACCGGTAATTAAAACGGTTAGAAAATATACCGAAAAGCCTTTTGATGTACATTTAATGATTTCTGAACCACTAAAGTATATTGAAGACTTTGCGAATGCCGGTGCTGATATTATTACTTTCCATATTGAAAGTGACAGTGATGTACAGGAAACTATTGATAAAATCAAGGCTTGTGGTAAAAAGCCCGGACTTGTAATTAAGCCTAATACAAAGGCTGAAGAAGTTTTCCCTTATCTAAAAGATTTATTTATGGTTCTTGTAATGACAGTTGAACCCGGTTTTGGTGGTCAGTCATTTATGGCAGATATGCTACCAAAGGTTAAAGAAATCAGAGAAGAAGCTAACAAGGTAAATCCTGAACTTCTTATCGAAGTTGATGGTGGTATCGGTGAGGCTACTATTAAACAGGCATATGATGCCGGTGTTGATGTTTGTGTTGCAGGTACAGCAGTATTTAAGGCTGACTCAGCTACTGAGGCTATTAACAACCTTAAGGCTCTTTGTAAGTAAGATTTTTACTGATATTTTCTACACAATTTTCACCGATATATTTTCCGTATTCCTTTAGCCTAGCTAAGAGAATATTACTGTTTTCGCATTTTTCTCCGTATTGACACACAAGGAGTTTTGTCTTTTTAGAGATAAATGAATTGGAAAAACATAGGTAGTATTTGTTATTCATTATGTAACTATGGTTTCTTGATAATGGATAAGAAGATTTGTGTAAGGTAAATATACATTTTAAGTAATCATCACAATTTTCAAAAGAATATATGGTGTGGTCAAGGTTTCTTTTTACTTTAAATCTTTTTCTGCCATATCTAATGGTCAAGAGAAAGATTGAACCTTTCCTTGACTTAACAGCCTCTAACACAAATGCACAGTACTTTGTGTTTAACTTTTCAACAGTTGCAACAATGTTCAGAATGTGATATATTAAATTGTCCTCAGTATTAAAGGTAAGTTCGTCTTGTAAAAATTCAAACATAAATGAAGTATTATTTATCTTTGTAATAGTCATACTATTACCTCCTTTATATAAAGGATAAATGGTACTAAGGGCGTTATCAACTGATTATTGTTTACAGTAAATAAAACACTAAATTAATTTCAAAAATTTACTATCGAAAGGAAGATGAAATATGCCACAGTGGTTAAGTGACGCAGTATTTTACGAAATTTATCCTCAGTCTTTTAACGATACTAACGGTGATGGTATCGGTGATATTCAGGGTATTATTGAAAAACTTGATTATGTAAAGGGTCTTGGTTGTAACGCAATTTGGCTAAACCCTGTTTACGATTCACCGTTTATGGATGCCGGTTATGATGTAAGAGATTACAAGAAGGTTGCTCCAAGATATGGTACAAATGAAGATTTGGTAAGACTTTTTGATGAGGCTCACAAAAAGGGCATTAAGATTTTGCTGGATCTAGTTCCGGGTCATACAAGTGACCAACATCCTTGGTTCTTAGAAAGTAAAAAAGCTAAGGAAAGTGAATATACAAACAGATATATCTTTACAAAGTCAGTATGGGATGCACCACCTGAATATAGAATGATGTGTGGTTTATGTGAGCGTGACGGTAACTATATGGTTAACTACTTTAGCAGCCAACCTGCTCTTAACTATGGTTTCTACGAAGTAACTCACCCTGAGTGGCAGTTACCATATGACCATCCTGATGCTTTAGCTACAGCAGAAGCAATTAAGGATGTTATGAGATTTTGGCTAGATAAGGGTGCTGATGGTTTCAGAGTTGATATGGCTGACTCTCTTGTAAAGAACGATGATGAAAAAATCGCTACTGCTAAGATTTGGCGTGGTGTTAGAGAAATGCTAGATAAGGATTACCCTGAGGCTGCTATGGTTTCAGAATGGTGTAACCCTGAAAGAGCTATCAACAATGCCGGTTTCCATATGGACTTTTACCTTGACCATTACGGCAATGGTTATAGCCGTCTGTTTAGATATGAAAAAGATGGTGAAAACAAAGCATTCTTCCATAAGAACGGTAAGGGCGATATTACTGCCACTATGGATGAGTATGTTCCTAACTATGAAAAAACTAAGGCTAACGGTTATATTAGCTTTATGACTAATAACCACGATATGCCAAGAATGACTCACTATGCAGATAAAGAAACAATCCGACTTGCTTTTGCAACTCTGTTTACTTTACCTGGTGTACCATTCCTATATTATGGTGATGAAATCGGTATGAGATACCAGGGTGACCTTGTTTCTAAGGAAGGTGGTTATTCTCGTACAGGTTCAAGAACACCTATGCAGTGGAATAGTGAAAAGAACCTAGGTTTCTCAACCGCTGATGAATGTTATCTATCGGTTGATAAGAACGCCGATGCACCAACTGTTGAAAATCAGAAGAATGACCCTAACTCAATTTATAAGGTTGTAACTGATGTTATTGCACTTCGTCATAAAAATAAAGACCTAGGCAATGACGGTGACTTTGAAGTTGTTTATGCTGAGAAAGAAAAGTATCCTTTCATCTACAAGAGGGGTAAGTTTGTTGTTGTTGTAAACCCATCTGCAAATGACGAAACTGTACCATTTGATTTTGATGTTGCTTCAACTCTATACCAAATCGGCAAAACAGAAGTAAAGGATAATAAGGTTACTGCTTATGGTAGTTCTTTCGCTATCTTTGAAGTAAAGTGATTTTCGAATTTTATTCTGTTGATTTATAGTAGAAATTAAATTTTATAACTAATTAAAGGCTAGTTGCTTAAATAGTAACTAGCCTTTTTGTTAGTATAGTAAACTTTTTCGATTTTGATTGTGGGTTAAGGTTAGTTAGATAAATTAGGGCTTATGGGACTAAATGTAAAGTGTTAAATTTTAGCAAATAAGGCTCCTTTGTGTAAAGGGAGCTGTCGCTTGTAAATTGGAAGAATGACAATTTACTCTTAAA